>Ga0310121_10000505_pt1 | contig 42748 bp, 39 predicted proteins | sample CB27_Tmax_986_MG_FD_203504 | JGI IMG/M metagenome (GOLD analysis project Ga0310121, IMG submission 203504) | Marine microbial communities from Western Arctic Ocean, Canada - CB27_Tmax_986 | ecosystem: Environmental > Aquatic > Marine > Oceanic | place: Canada: Western Arctic Ocean | collected...
GTGGATGGTCGTGATGTGAAGGTCATTGCGCAGCCCAGTAAGCAAGCGTTTATTTATGTACTGGACCGTGTTACGGGCGAGCCCGTATGGCCGATAGAAGAAAAGACAGTCCCTCGTGGAAATGTTCAGGGGGAATCGTATTCCCCGACACAGCCATTCCCGTCTAGACCAGCACCGTTCGACCTTCAGGGGATCGGGGTTGATGACTTGATTGACTTTACGCCAGAGCTTCGGACTGAGGCACTCAGGATCGCGGATAGGGCTCAGTTAGGGTCGATATTTTCTCCTCCGCCATTGCGCGGGCAGGCGAAGCCGATTATTCAATCCCCTGGGCCTGGCGGAGGTGTCAATTGGCCTGGTGCGGCGGTCGACCTTGAAAGCGGACGCCTTTTTGTCCCGTCACAGACTCGGCTGCGAGCTGTCGAACTGGTTGAGTATCCGCCACCGGCGACGGTCGGATTCTTTACCGATCCATGGGCAACAGCTGTCCCGGGTCCGCGAGGGCTTCCGCTAGTGAAGCCGCCCTACAAAAGAATTACGGCCATTGACCTGAATACCGGTGGGCACGCGTGGATGAGTCCACATGGCGATGGACCACGAAATCATCCCGCACACTCAAAGAACTGCAACTACCGGCGCTAGGTGGTCACAGAGGCATGCACGGAGGTGGGCCTCTCGTTACAAAGACACTGCTGATCGTGAACTCCGGAGTCCGTTATGTCGAAGATGATGTCGCGTCCGAGAAAGGTGTCACGGCGTACCATAAATTAAACGGTGATTACGTCGGTTCAGTGAAACTTCTTGCCGTGCCATACGGAAATCCGATCACCTATCTTCACCGAGGGAAACAATATCTGCTGGTCGCTGTAGGCACTGCAAGCAGTCCTTCGGAAGCGGCTGAATTAATCGCTCTCACTTTGCCGTAATCTGTTTGAATGACTCTCGTCTGCCGGCGACGATCGAAGTTAATGAAGGTCCGTCGACAGTAGACTCGGAGAATCCGTGGTGTGGAGGCTATCCAGGCGAAAGCGCCAGGAGTGTCTCAAGGGGAAGACAGTCCTGGCGCTTTCGCTAAATGGTTAATGAGTGGCTTGTGCTTCCTGGTGACGTTCCCCGCCAAGAATTCCTTCCATGCTGTAGTTGCCTTCGTGACAGGCGTATTCGTAAAGAAGTTCATTAGCCGGCAATGGAATAAACGGGAACTCTCCAGAAAAACTGCGTGTCCACTGGGTCGGGTCAGCGATGGTAAAGGTGTAGTCGATCGTTCCGTCGTCGAGTCTGGTAAAACGCTCCGTTACCTGAATCGTGTCGTCTGTGCGCCCATTGGCTGCTCGCAAGAGGATGGGGTCCCCACCAGCGGCTGCCGCATTAGCTGCCGTTCTTCGCATGTTGGTTGACTCGACGACAAGGGTGTTTCCGTCCCAATGACCGCGTGGGTCGCCATGCCATTGCCGAATTCCTGGTGACAAGTGCCCTCGTCCGTCAAGTGGAATGATACGAGTATCGTGGATCATTTCGACGTAAATCGCGACGTAGCTTGGAGTTTGAAAGACCATAAAATTATTATTGTAGGCACTCGGCAACATCGGAGGTCCGGCTGACCACACAAGACATCGATCATTGAGTTCGAGATCTTCCCAGGAATCAAACGGCCCTCTTGCTGCGAGTGCGGCTGCGTAGGCTGCTGCACGGTTGTCCGCGTCGGCAGTTAGTGACGGGAGTCGACCATTCGGTGGGTCAAAAATTAATGAGGTTCGGTTCGTTGGTTTCGTGCCGCCGTCGAGCCAGAAATTATTGTACGCGCCGACGTTCCCTCCTGCCACAGTTTTCCGTGCTGAGGCCTGCAGCAGACTCTCGTTCCGGTCGAGTCTCTCTTGTTCGAGTCTGGCGATTTCCTCTTGGGTTAAAAATTCTTTATCTGACTGGCCAACCGGGCGTTGCAGTGGCGTAATTGTCTTATTGGTGTAGGTGCCCTGTAAATTGGGATCTCCCCAAGGCGTGCGCGCATGTTCTTGGGCGAAGAGGCCGGACGCTGTGAAGATAGCTAGAAAACACGCTACGAGATAGGAGTTGAATTGGTAAGTCATAGGAAGCCTCCAATTGTGCATACGGTTGACGCGGTGATCGTTAACTACTGAGTTTCGAGTTCGGTTGTCCAAAACGGCTCCAATGTGTCGATGGCAGAAAGCGGTTGCGATTTTGCGTCCCACTTGAACTGTCTCAGGATGACTCGGTCGGTCAAGAAATCAGCGATGGTGAAGCCATGTTCCTCGATGGGCGCCACGGATTCCTCAAGATCGAGATGGTCTGGGGGACTCGCTCCGATTCCCCGAACGACTGAAGGGAAGCCGCGAATGGATGTGCCGATTGGTCCGCTCAAGACGGTCGTGACGGGATTGTGATTCAAGTCGACATTCCCACTCCGATGCATCCGCCCCATGCCGATGGCGTGCAGATCGCCGCTTACAATCAATGGAATACGGTCCCTTTGTTCGCCGATAGCTTGAGCTATTCGATCGTGTTGAGCGAGCCAACCCGACTGCCAATAGGGCTTTTGAATGGCAGTTGTCAGTGCACCGCCGTCTGCGTCCAGAATGTCGGGGTACCATTCTCCCCATTTCCCGGCACTCCAGCCAAACGGATTAGATGGTGCATGTACGCGATGCCGAACACCTGTTGACCGCGTACGAGTTAACAGCCATTCTTCAACTTGCCGATCAACGAACACTGCCGTTGGTCCAGCAAGAGTCATCGTTCGGCGTACATCGTAGAGAAGCACTTCAGCAAGGCTTCCATATCGAATGGTGCCGAAACTCTCTGATGTCTCAGCACGACCATCTGTGCCAGACCATGGCAATCCCTTTGGGCGTTGACTATCGGAGAGAAATTCAGGGTAATACAGCTGCTGTGTTGCTCTCGCGAGCTGGAGTTGGAACCATGAGATCGGAAAATTGACGATCTCATCTGTTGCAGCATCGTTCTCCCAGTGGTCGTGGTCATCTTGGAGGAAAAACATCGGTGTTGAACGGAAAGCCGAGCCATAGACTGGAACGATTTGAGGTCCCGCGGCGCCCTTCATTGCGGCTTCATTGTTAAGACCGAAGGGTGAATCCGAAAAATTGAAATCGGATTCGAGACCCCGTTCGCTCAATTTCCCGACGTTGTCACCGAGCCAGGTGTGCAAATCCCAATAAATATGGTCTCCATTTGCAACTGCGGCATCCGGTTCAAAGGAGAGTGCGCGTTGGAGAATCTGATGACGAATATATGTTGGCAGAAATCCATTTCGCCGTCCGATTCCCGAATATGAACCGCCAGGACCACCCGCGCACGTAAAAAACAGTAATCGGAATCGTTGAGGATTGTTCTCTGGGCTCGGAAAGGTCGTCAGAGGCCAAGGCTCACAGAGTGCCTGACCGGTGTTCGTAAAGAGGGCGAGTTCATATCGATGGTCCGATTCGAGGTTCGTAACATAGAACTGCCAGAAGCTTCCAGTGGTGTCATTCATGCTCCCTTGTACGGACCGGGTTCCGACCTGGAGCATGGGCGCAGAGGTCAATGGTCTCTCGAAGGAGACTTTGAGAAGGACCTGTGAATCATTAACCGTTGGAAGCAGGTGACTGACCTTGCCGGTATCCCAGTTTTGAGATTGGAGGGTTACCGCTTCGTCGGCGAGCAGATCAAGCGGAAGGCGACCAAAAAACGAAGCGCCCAGAGCACCTGCGGAACTGGCTAGAAATCTCCGTCGATCGAAAGGGTAACGCACGTGATCGATCCTCGTTCTCGATTGCGAACAGATAAGAAGGAGACCGTCCTAAAGGGGTCTGATTGTCACGTTACGAAATTTCACGGTTCCCGCTCCGTATTGCAACGCAATCGGGCCATCGGTGAATTGTGTATCTTCTATGTCCACCATGGGTTGTCCATTCAGGGTAACAGTCAGTCTGGATCCGCGGGCCAATATTTCATAGCTATTCCACTGTCCTCCAGTCATGATGACGCTTGCGGGAGGCGCGATGTGAACAATGCCGCCTGTTCGATAGGTCTGGTCGGCACGAGTGTCATAAATATTGACTTCATAAGAATTTCGATCGTTCACGCTTTGTGGGTCCGCACAGCGAATGAAGATGCCGCTATTCGCGGGTTCATCAACCCAGAATTCAAGCTTTAGTTCGAAGTCCCCATAGGATTCGTTTGTCACCAAGAATCCACTTCCGCTATCGGCCTGAACTGCATCGTCTCCTAAACTCCAATTCGCATCGCCTATGGGCGTAAACGCGTCAAGGTCGGAGCCATCAAATAGCGTTGTCCATTGAGCGGATTGAGAAGCGCCGGCCGAAAGCAACGGACTGCCGAAACCGACGGCGACTAGAAGGGCGACAAAAACTATTACTAGGCGATACATATGAATCCTCCATCCGTGTCAAGTGTGAATAACGGAAGTGTAGCGCGATTTAATCCAAAAGTTCGAGTAGAGCAGAAGATACGGTCTCTGGTCGTTGCGGAGCCAAGTCGTGTCCGGCTCTCGCAATGATCCGTCTAGCAATCAAATCAGTGAATCTATCTTGGTCTCGAGAGGGATCGGCTGAAGGAGTTCCGAATCCGCTGTCAGCACCTCTGAGCACGATGGCTGGTACATTGATGCGAGGCTGTTCGGCAAGTGCCTTCTCCGTTTCGAGAAAGCGCTCTTCTCCACGTGCGTTGCCGTGGCGATGGCGATAGGAGTGGATCACGATGTCTACGAAGTCAGCATTTTCGAAAGACGGGGCCGAACGGTTGTAGTCTTCATCGGTGTATGTCCATGTTGGTGACCAGGTGGTCCAGAGATGCCGACAGATATCGTGGCGGTTTGTCTCAAGACCGATGCGCCCACGATCGGTATGGAAGTACCATTGATACCAGAGGCGAGATTCGGTTAAGGCAGATGACGGCGATGAAGGGTTGATGGTGTCTTGAACCGAGTATCCGCCGATCGCTACCTGTGCGGCGACCCGTTGCGGATGGAGAATCGACGTGATGCACGCAGCACGGTTTCCCCAGTCAAATCCAGCTAGCGCCATTTTTTTGAGTCCGAGCGCATCAGCAAAGTCGATGACATCCTGGGCAATAGCTGCTTGCTCGGCCATCCTGGGAACTGCCGGGTCACGAAAGCGCGTCGGGCCGTATCCCCGGAGATAGGGAACCAAGACGCGTTTTCCTGCGGCCGCAAGAGGTGGGACGACTCCATCCCAAGAACGGATGTCGTAAGGAAAACCGTGGAGGAGAATAACAGGGAAGCCCTCTGAATTCCCGTGCTCTTCAAACGCAATTTCGAGAGTAGGCGTTTGAACCGTTCTTACTGCTTGGTCGTCATGCTGAGGGCGGGCGTGGGACGTTTGCATCGATACGGCCGCTGCACTCATAACGCCCGCAGTCTTCAGAAATTCCCTTCGGTTTGGAGCCATGTGAATACTCCTGTTCGTCTCGTCAACGGTAGTGCAGATCCGGGTTTGTTTTACAAATTGACTAGTCGCAAGTTCTGAGCAGCGTCTTAATCGACGATAGCTTGATATGTCATTGTCGCGAGATCATCTCGAACGCGCAGGTGAGTGTAGGGCCGAATCTGAGTCATCATGATTCCGATCAATTCCTCTGAAGGATCCACCCAGAAGATAGTGCCAAAGGCGCCGCCCCAATAATAGGAGCCTTCAGATCGTGGCGTTGCCGAGGGCCCCAAATCATTGACGATGGCATAACCGAGACCAAAACCGTAGCCTGGACCAGCAAGCCAGATCCCATAGTTTCCCGTATGGTTCGTGGTCATCAATTCGACCGTTTTCCGACTGAGGAGTCTGACTCCGTCGAGATATCCGCCATTTAACATCATTTGGTGGAACCGAAAATAATCACGGGCTGTAGATACCAAGCCTCCGGCACCGCTGAAATAGACGTGAGGCTCCTTAACGAATCGGCTGTCTTCGGTTGGAGCTTCTGTGAGACGGATGGAACCGTCATCGTCGGGCCCATAGAGTGCTGCGAAACGATTGAGCTTTGATGCCGGAAGATAGAAGTGCGTATCCACCATTTTGAGTGGATCGAAAATGCGCTCCTGGAGAAACTTGTTGAGTGATTGACCAGACATTACTTCGACGAGCCGCCCAACAACATCGGTTGCTCGACCGTACTCCCATCGGTCCCCTGGATGAAAATTGAGAGGCAGTTGCGCTAAACCTCGTACCATGTCGGCGACAGTGTCAGTGGGTTTTCGCTTTGCTGCGAAGGCTTGAAAGTCAGTCTGCGTGAGACCGCGGTAAGTATTTGCTAAACCAGCGGTGTGCGTTAAGACGTGCTGGACCGTAATTGGTCTATTTGCCGGAACTAACTTGTATCTTGATGCAATGCGTTCCTCCGGAGGGGCCGGCACGGCAACCTGCATTGACTCAAACTCAGGCAACCATTTTGATATTGGATCTCTGAGCTGGAAGTAACCTTCCTCGTAGAGCATCATCAATGCGACCGATGCAATCGGTTTGGTCATTGAAGCGATTCGAAAGATGGTGTCGTAACTCATTGACTGAGCGTTCTCGACATCCCTCTGGCCCACCGCAGAGAAATGGACTACCTTCCCCTGTCGAGCAACAAGAGTCACGACGCCCGCCACTTCATGTCTGTCCACATATCCTTGCATGACCTGATCGAGACGCTCTAGACGTTTACTGGACATGCCGACCGATTCGGCTGTTGCGGTTGGTACGCCGTCAACGGTGGGTAGGTCTTTCGGAGCTCCGTATGCAGTACTCACGGCGAAGAGCAAGACCACCACGCCGTGCCTGGTATAAGAAAGGATTGTGTTTCCCATTAATGCCTCCGGGTTTCAGGCGCTGCTAGTTAGGCTACCATCTGTTTGCATTCAGTCAACGCCGATTAGACTCTAATACGCTACAACTATTGGAAACAGAGGACGAGGTTCTCTATAACGGTCTGAAGTCGGCGTAACGGTAGTCTATTTCGGAGCCGTTGATTTTTATTTTTTGACGGCGCGTCTGAAGGAATCGTGCGAGCACTGGAACGGCCGGTCGATCGTTTTCGGTAATCGGTTGATTTGATGAATACAGAATTCATTAAAAATATGCGATGCTTTGGTCAAGAAGAAGCACGAGATTTCTGGAGCGTATTCCTGGAATGCGGCAATTATCTGTTTGCGCTCGGTATGTTCAGGGATAGTGCTTTTCGATATTTCAACGGTCTGTTTTGTGTTCTTGTGCAGGAGATCGAATTTTTCGTGTCGCAGTTCGAATGGCAATATCAGGGATGTAGTGAGGAATGAAGGTAGGAAGGGACAATTGATGGAGTTTAGACGCCGAGTTGTTGTTGTGTTTGCAGGCTTTGCGGGGTGTTTGAGTGCTAGTTGCATCGGTGATGGTTTCGTTCTCGAATCACAATCAGCGGCCGATACCATTTTTGTAGGAGAGAACATTGTCACGATGGACGCTAGCGACCGGGAAGTTGAAGCAGTAGCGGTTCGGGGTTCATTGATTGCTGCTGTCGGTCGGCTTGATGAGGTAATGGCACTCGAAGGAGACCAGACAAGGATTGTTAACCTCGGCGACCGAGCGTTATTGCCGGGTTTTATCGATGCTCACGGCCATCTACTTATGCTCGGTCAGGGACTGGATTCTTTGTCACTTCATTCTCCCCCTGTCGGCGATGTTGAGAGCATAGAGGACATCGTTCGAAAGATTCGGAGCTGGATCGAGGATAGAGGTATTGCCCCAGGGGAGACTGTTCTTGGAGTTGGCTACGATGATTCCTTACTAGCCGAGAATCGACATCCGACTCGTTCTGACCTCGACCGAGCGTCGACTGAACACAGAATTGTTTTGACCCACGTGTCAGGGCACCTTCGGACGGCGAATTCCGCCGCTCTCGAGGCGAGTGGGATATCGGCGGATACGGCGGACCCTGCTGGTGGACATATTCGTCGAAGAGAGGGTTCAGGGGAACCGAATGGCGTCCTAGAGGAAAGAGCTGGCGGCCTAATTCTTGGGGGAAGGCGGATGCCGGTGACAGAGGAGATTGGGACTGTAGCGAGGCGAGCGTTAGAAGTTTACGCGAGTTACGGCACTACGACCGTTCAAGACGGCTATAGCAGTTTTGAGATCGCAGACGCTCTGAGGCAGTCCTCAGAGAATGAGCCGTTCCCCGTGGACGTGGTCGTTTTTACGGGGTTTCGAACGATTGAAGATGCAGACCGTGCGCTATATGAGGATGATTATTCGGGTGGATTTCGAATCGCTGGTGTGAAGTTTTCTTTGGACGGCTCACCACAGGGACGAACTGCATGGTTGACGGAGCCGTACACAGAAGGACCGCCAGGAGCAGCGAAAGATTATCGTGCCTATGGGACGCTAGAGCCTGAGCTGTACCGAGCTGGGGCAGCCACACTACTTCGAAGGGGAGTACCGATTATTGTCCATGCGAATGGAGACGCCGCCATCGACCTGATGCTCGATGGTGTTGAGGAGGCTATATCTAGTCTCGAGACAAGGCCGGACCATCGAGCGGTGATTATCCATGCGCAATTGATGCGCGCGGACCAGGTGGTCCGTGCTTCGGAATTGCAAGTGATCCCATCGTTCTTTTCGGCGCACTCATTTTTCTGGGGCGATTGGCATCGGCGGAGTTTTGGCGATGCACGCGCAGAGAACATCAGTCCAGTCCGGTGGGCCGTTGATCACGGAGTTCGGTTTACAGTGCACAACGATTCACCAATAGTCCCACCAGACATTATGAAATTGGTTTCGATTACAGTGAATCGGACCACTCGAAGTGGGGTCGTGTTGGGTGCGCACCAGCGAGCGAGTGTAGAAGAGGCACTACATGCCGTGACTCTTGGCGCGGCCTACCAGTACTTTGAGGAGGATGTGAAGGGGTCTATCACGACGGGCAAACAAGCCGACTTGGTTATTCTTGATGCGAATCCATTGACTTCGGCGATAGAACACCTCGCCGATATTCGGGTTCTTGAAACATATTCGAGAGGTCGGTCGGTGTTTGTTGCACCTCAGAAATAGGTGTCGATGGTGCTCGCGAGCTGGACGACTCTAAGGGAAGAGGGCGATGGGAGCGATTAGTTGGCGGGTCAGATAAACGTCATTCGACTGAATGTCGTGCCAGTGGTCTGAAAAGATAAAGCGATAAGCGGTGTCTGCCTTTATATTCTTCGTGTTCTTGTCGTCCACCGCCCTGTTGTTGTTTGGTCCATAGAATGTGCGCGTGTCGGAATGTTGCTCGCAGTGGAGGGACTGCTGTCAGTTAGTTTCAAGGGTGTTGTTACTGCGGGGGTTCTTCCCAGTCTTCGTTCGTGGTAACTCCGAATTGACGATAATTTCGGTATCGAGCGGTGCTAGTGGTATTTCCTCCGCCTTGCTCTGAATATCGTTCTCGCATTTCTGCGGGCAGTAACATGCCAATGTTTGGTTCGAAAGAAAACTTAACAGTGGCTCTGACGTTTGTAGCTGGACGCGTTTCACCTACAGACGGATGATGAAGGTTGATTTCAGTTTCGAATACTTGGCCTGAATTAGGGTCAACACAGAGCTCACCATCAGCCGGAAGGTTAATTCCGTTAAACCCTCGTGTCAGAGTCGGAAGAGACGTTTCCTCGAATTCAATCTCCCACGCAGTGTCGACACCGGCACAGTCCTCGCCGTCCTTGTTGAAGTGAAAACGCTGAATGTTATTAGGGTGCAGGATGAGTAGCGTGTATGTAGGAATATTGAACGTTCGGTGAATCGATCCTACGTTGTATCTTGAGCTTTCTTCTGCGATCTGTCTGGCTTGTGCAAGAGCAGTTGTTGCGTTATCTGAATTGTCTATAAACAGTGCGGCGAGACGATCCTCTCGGTCTCCAACGCGTCGACCGTTGACTTCAAACACATCTCGAAATCCCATCCATGTGTCAGATCCTCGTAGCGGCACAAGTAGGAATTCTGAGCGTAGATTGATCTTGGTGGCTCCTCCTCCGCCTCCAGAGAAGGAGGATTGACCGTATTCTTCCTCCATCACGACGGTAGACAGATCATTCATGAAAGTTTCCACGTAGGTGCTCGCATGCTGGAGCACATCGTCAATCTTAAGAGGCCCTTGCGCGTTCGCGTCGGTGCTCCCAATAATGGCAAACAACAAAGGGAGGAGGCATTTTTTTTGAGGATTTGGCACAGACCTAGATGGTGTCATCACTATGGATGAGAATAGTAACCTACTGAACCCAACAAATCACGATAGGATCTGAGTTGCCGCCGGTTCGCGGCGGTTTGTTGCGGTGGTTAGGGATGTGAATTGTTAATAACATTATTACGTATCGTTACGTTACGCGTCTTTTGTGTATACATTTAGCGTACGTCGTAAACATCGGCCCCAGGGGGTGCATATGTTGTGCCGGGTTAGTTGTCATGAATCAAGAGGGTCAGTGGAGCTGCTGATTTCTATGCGTCCTGTGTGGATTGCGTTACTGGTTGTAGTCCTTGTTGGTGTCGGAGTAGGTAATGCCCAAGAAAGCAACTCTGAAAATCCGAGAATTGCCCCGCTGGGTTCTTCGGAATCTGGGATCAATATAACAAGGACTCTCGAGAATCATCCAGACTTGGCGAAGGCATGGCTTACTTTTGCACGTCATATTCTTGGTGGTAGCACGTTACCTCCCCGCGATCGGGAACTGCTGATTCTGCGTATCGGTTTTCTTTGCGGATCGGAGTACGAGTGGGGACAGCATTCCCGTATCGCCAAAACAGTCGGTGTAACGGATGAGGAGATTCTCCGAGTTATCGAGGGGCCAGACGCAGACGGATGGGCACCGTTTGATAGCGCTCTTTTGCGCGCGGCCGATGAACTGCACAGCGACTCGGAGGTGAGCGATCATACGTGGAATGAATTAGCGACTAGATATGATACGAAGCAGTTGATGGACACTGTCTTCACAGTTGGTCAGTACAACCTCGTTTCAATGGCCTTGCGTTCATTTCGTGTACCCTTGGACGAAGGAGTTCAGGGGTTTCCCAAATAGTCGCATCGAAGGATGGACGCCTTAAGTTGTGATGTCGAGTCACGGGTGTCGTGTGGATAAGTTAGATGAGGAGTTTGGAGATGAATATGCGGTCGATAAGAATGAGTGGCGTGGTTACGGCTCTGGTACTCGTTTTTGGGTTAGGCATCCAGTTTGCCGATGCGCAGACGGATGGCGTGCGCCGTGCATGGGACGGTCACCCGGACTTTAACGGGATATGGCAGTCGATCGGCACAGCGAATTGGAACGTGGAAGACCATCCGGCCAGCGCAGGCCACCCGGATTTGGGTGCGATTGGAGCAGTGCCGCCTGGCCAAGGTGTTGTTGAGGGTGGGGAAATTCCCTATCAAGACTGGGCTCGCGAGCAGCAGAAGACCAATTTTGAGAACCGGATGTCAGAGGATCCAGAAGCCAAGTGTTTTATGCCGGGTGTTCCACGTGCGACGTATCTTCCCCATCCTTTTCAGATTATTCAGGGAGATCGAAAGATCTTGATCATCTACGGATTTGCAGAATCCAATCGAACGATTCACATGGATAAAGAAAATCCTGAGGCTCCACCGTTGGACACCTGGATGGGGCGTTCACATGGTCGATGGGAGGGGGACACGCTGGTCGTGGACGCCATCGGGTTTAACGGTCAGGCGTGGTTTGATCGGGCTGGCAACTTTGCGAGTGATTCTCTGAGTGTCGAGGAGCGCTATACCCCAATGGGGCAGAATGCAATTATGTACGAGGCCACATTGGAGGACCCGAACGTGTTCACGCGGCCATGGACGATTCGAATGCCACTCTATCGGCGGCTAGAGGAGAATGTGCGTGTTCTTGAGTTTAAGTGCGTGGAGTTTTCAGAGGACCTTTTGTATGGACATTTACGACGGGAGCCGACCCGATGACGGGCGAAGACAGGGAAAGGGGTAGTGTTATGAGATGGGAGACTGTCGGCCTTACTCTATTCTTGGCTATCGGTAGTGTGCTAGCGATTTCTTCTACGGCGGAATCCGCGGATGCTGATTATCATCACGTTCACATCACGGCGTCGAGTCCTTCGGAAGGTGTGAAATGGTACACGGAGTATCTGGAGTGTGAGCCGGCAGCAGATCGGAATGATGCCGCTGTGTGTGGAGGTGTTGAGGTGGTGTTTGTGCCTCAGCCAACGATGGGCAGCACTCAGGGAACAGGAGTTAATCACATTGGATTTTCATATTCCGATCTAGACGCAAAGATGGAAGAGTTGGAATCTGTTGGAGTCCGCGGCTCCGGCGTCCGGCTGCAGCGGTTTGAGGACGGTGCTTCGCTAAGGGACATACCTGGGCTGTTTAAGATTGGATTTATTTTTGACCCATGGGGAACTCGGATCGAATTGGTGGAAGATCAAGAATATTTGGGGTTCCATCACATTCACTTGAGTGCGACCAACCCCGAAGAGACTCTTGCCTGGTATGAAGAAGTGCTTGGTGGAGAACCAGCGAGTCTAAGAGGTAGGCTAGACGGTCTATTGTTTGGGGATGTATGGCTTTTGGTATCTGAACATCCCGAAGGAACTCCCGCTACGACTGCCGGTCGAGCCATTGACCATCTGGGTTTCGTGGTTTCCGATCTTAGCCCTGTTGCGGAGGAGCTTGAGCGGGAGGGAATTGAATTCTCACAGGCACCTGTCGTGCCGGAGAATGCGCGTACATCCGCCAGACAAGCGTTTCTCTTTGGTCCAGATAATGTGAGGCTCGAATTGGTTGAGACGGGATTTGCCGGCACCACAACGATAGCCGCTGCGATTTCGAGCTCGGTTGACGTGAGTGAGTCCTACGATGCGCCGGAAACGCCCTGGGGAGAGCCGGACCTCCAAGGAGTCTGGACAGGAAACTCGGCACACGGGATTCCACTTGAGCGCCCGGAAGATTTAGAGGATTCAGATTCTTTAACGGCAGAGGAAGCAGTGGCGCGTCGAGAACGCGGAACATTGGGGAGTATCTGGGGTTACGAACGCGAATGGCGTGATACTACCCTTGGGTACGTCAAAACGGCTCCTTCGACACAAGTAGCGATGGTCATTGAACCCGATAACGGTAGGTTGCCGCCTATGACTGCGCAGGGAGTGGAGCTGGCTGCGAAGGCTGCGGCGGACCGAGCACGGTACACGGAGATGCCGGTAGCGGGACCGGAGGAACTGACCCCCTATGTGCGTTGCATAACGCGTGGACTTCCTGGATTGATGATGCCATCCATTTACAACAATGGGCTTCAGATTTATCAAGGGCCTGGTTACGTCGCGATTCAGAAAGAAATGATCCACGAAACTAGAGTTATTTCCACAGGAGATGCTTTGCCGCTAGGGGACGGTGTGGCGACGTGGCTCGGTGATGCGCGAGGGAGATGGGAAGGTGATACGCTAGTGGTCACGACGGCGAACTTTAATGGGATGACTTCCTATAGAGGGTCGACTGCTGGCATGTTGTTAACTGAACGATTTAGGCGTGTTGGGCCAAGTTTGCTTCGATATACATTCACAGTGAATGATCCGGTGATATGGACGGAGTCGTGGACGGGCACGTTTACGTTTGACCTAGATGATGAGCAGTACGAATTGGTGGAGTACGCATGCCACGAGGGAAACTACGGAATGACAAATATTCTTAGTGGTGCTCGGGCAAGAGACGAACAGGCAGCGGAAAGCAAGTAGGCGGAGGAATTGAGATGCGAAATAGAAGAATTGTTGCGACGATAGTCGGAATAGGCGGGATTGTATTAGTTTGTGGCTCATCGATTTTGGCGCACCACGCCTTTTCTGCGGAATTTGATGCTACTAAGCCGGTTAGCCTGCGTGGAAAAATTACCAGAATGGAATGGATTAATCCCCACGCATGGATGCATCTAGAAGTGGCAAATGAAGATGGCACGCTTGACAACTGGATGATTGAGGCGGGACCTCCAGGAGCGCTTGTCCGGCGTGGATGGAGCAAAGACTCGGTCACTCCCGGGATCGAAGTGCTTGTTGAGGGATATCGAGCAATCGATGGGGCCCTGCGTGCAAATGGCCGAGATGTGACATTTCCTGACGGTACTCGTTTGTTTGCGGGTTCCTCGGGAACTGGCGCACCGCAGGACGGAAGAGACCCAACGGAACGTTAGGTCTGGCGGCGTTTCCATTGGAGCTTTTCTTTAATCTGTAGGAAAGGCTCGCAATGGATTAACAACTTAAATTTGGGCGGTTCTGGCTGAGGATGCTGATGCTGGGACCGCCCTTTTTTTTGATTCGAATCCTCGTCGCACGGCCTTCGAAAATGTGCTTAATTCATTGCATTCAGAGGGCCGGTTTTGTTTCCCCTCATTAGATTTCAATAGTTTGACTGAACAAGGGTTGGAGTATTTCTGGTGGAGCTAAAGGATCGTGATATGAGTGCTTTACAAAAGGACCGCATGCCTCAGATATCGGATGAACAAATGACTCCGGCTCAGAAGAGCGCTGTGAGAGAGTTTCTGGTGGCAAGAAAGACAACTGAATTTGAGGGCCCGTTTGTTCCGCTTCTACGAAGTCCTGAAATTCTAAGTCGTGCGAGAAATCTCGGCGATTATGTGAGATTCAATACCTCTTTGCCGTCCCGCCTTAGCGAATTTGTGATTCTGATCACGGCTCAGTATTGGCGACAAGAATATGAATGGTTCGTGCATTCGGGGATCGCAGTCCGTCAAGGACTTGCGTCCGAAAAGATTGCGGCCGTGGCTGCCGGGAATCGTCCTCAGAAAATGGCCGATGATGAAGCCGTTGTGTATGACTTCTGTATGGAGCTGTTAACGGAACGTGAGGTCAGTGACAGGAATTACGACCGCCTAAAACTCCATTTTGAAGAAGAGGGAATAGTAGATACTGTCGGTATCATCGGTTATTACTCCTTACTAGCGATGGTTATGAATACTGCACGTACTGCACTGCCGGAAGGCGTGGAGCCGGCGTTCTCTTGATTTGACCTCTTCGCGATGCCACAAATCGTTTACGGCGATGTGTCAACCGAATCATTGAGGTCATCCTGCGGTTAGACGAGAACTGTTTCGCTCAAGAGTGGCGATCGATTGACCTTCGGCTGGTTCGGACATCAAGAGCGCTTCACCGTTAGCGATTCTTTTCGGACGATTGAGATAGCAGGTCTGCCTACTTGGACAACGGACGGACACAGGAATGGGTGCGTAACCGTACACAGCATCGTCGTGTAGAGCCGGGCCCATACGATGCTATGCTGACAGAAACGGAGGTAGGAAATGAAGACGGTGAGAAAGTTGACGCTGAGTGATGCTCAGATCGTAATGGCTGGCGCGGAGGCAAAATCCCGTGAGATCGGTGTAGATATGGATATCGCTGTTACGGATGATAGCGGGAGTTTGTTGATGTTTCATCGGATGGATGGCGGAAAGATTACGAGTATTGATGTGGCGATTTCAAAGGCGTTCACAGCAGCAGCGGCGAGGAAATCAACGCGGGCCTATGGGGAAGTAAGTGGTCCAGGTGGTCCGGCGTTTGGGATTCACGTCAGCAACCAAGGTCGGTTCATGATCGTTGCGGGAGGTCTCCCTCTATTTGTAGAAGAGGAGATTTTAGGGGGCGTTGGGTGTAGCTCCGGGACGCCTGATCAAGACGAGGTTGTTGCGCAGGCAGGTATTGACGCCTTTCTTGAGAGTTTGACCAATTAGTGTTTTAGGAGGCATAGGCGAGTTTCGCCAAGTTCAAGAATTATGGATGTAGACCGTTTGCGAGGTGAGTCTCGACGGTTAGACATGAACTACGCAGTCGTTTGTGTGGCTATTGGTTGGTTTTCGACTTGCGGAGTGATCAATACAGAGGACCGGCAAAAGGAAACACCGGTAGTTGATATCACGGCACCGATAGACACGAGTGTCGTCAATGATCAATGGCAGATCCTCAAAATGGCTACAGCGCATGGCGTTATGACAATAGAAATTGAAATCGAAAATCCAGAACGTTCGTTTGACATTGCTAAAGCTTTGACGGCGCCGTTGGTTACGCGCTACTCAGAGATTTTGATATACGTATACGCACATGGAGAAGGCACCGGTGGGTTTACGCCGGTGGAACGAATTCAGTGGACGAGTGAGTTGGGTTATGCGCGACTTTCCTACGAGTGAGTTTCTTTATCCCAGTAGTAGGTTCACGATAAAGGTAGCGGCAAGGATTCCAGATATGTCGGCCAAAAGGCATGCCGGGAGCGTGTGTCGACTCTTACGAATCCCTACAGCCCCAAAATAGACTGCCAACGTGTAGAAGGTGGTCTCCGTGCTTCCTGCGTAGGTGCTTACCATGTAACCGATAAGCGAATCCGGACCATGAGTTGACATCGCATCAGCCGCCACGCCGAATGCTCCAGAGCCAGTTAATGGACGTAGCATTGCCATTGGCAGCGCCTCAGGCGGCATGCCGATCAATGACGTAAAGGGTTCCACAAAAATGATTACCATTTCGAGTGCGCCCGATGCTCGGAACATTTCCACCATGACTAGTATCGCTACAAGGAAAGGAATTATACGGAGGGCGACTTGAAAACCCTGTTTGCCTCCTTCGACTAATGAATCGTAGACAGAAACTCCTTTCACCCAGCCATAAAGTACCAACGCGCTGACAATAATCGGAATGCTCCAGAAAGACATCAAGGTCCGAACTGAGTCGAGTAGTGAATCGGCGTTAGAGACAATCGCGACCTGGCGAATTGCAAGAATCAGGAGGCCCAAGAGGAATGCCCATCCGAACCAAAGCCGATTGCGCAGAGGTTTCTTCGATATTTGGAGAGACGCGGTAGTAGGTGAAGATTGATTCGTTTCGTTCGTTTGTGAAACAGTGGGTTCAGTGGTCCGATAGTACGGTAATTGAGAGAACAACCATGCTGCTGAGACACCTGCGATTGTGGCGATGCCGCTAGCAAACCAGGTTGTGACAAAAATCGATGCAGGATCGTGTGAGCCGAGTGACACTCGAAGAGCGATCATTCCGGAGGGAAGAAGAGCGACCGCTGACGTGTTCAATGCAAGAAACATGGCCATGGCATTAGTTGCTGTGCCTTGTCTCGTGTTGAGTTTGTCGAGTTCCTCCATCGCTCTGATACCAAAAGGGGTGGCAGCATTTGCGAGACCCAGCATGTTTGCTGAGATGTTCATTACGATTGCTCCCATCGCGGGGCTATCGGATGGCACACTTGGAAATAGGATACGCAAAAAAGGGCTGACCACTCGTGCGATAGTTTTCATGAGGCCACCGTCTTCAGCGACTTTCATAAGTCCTAAGAACAGTGTCATCGTGCCGACTAATCCGAGCGCAAGCTGAACGGAATCTTTTGCTGATTCGACAATGCCTGCCGTAAGTGCTTCCATGCGACCTGAAACCGCAGCGAGAAAGACAGAGAGAAGGGTGATTGTGACGAAAAGGCTGTTGAGCATTAGAACTCGATGAAAGTTTCCAGACTCCAATTAAATGCGAAGATCACTTGTTCCGGTCGACGTCGGTGTTCTCACTCCGAGGTGGTCACGGAATTGCTCATCACGTCGAAAACGCGAACGATGATATTCTCTCGCCGTTCAGACGACATGGAGACCGAGAAATTTTCCTCGCGGGAATCGAGGATTCCGTCATCTGGATAAATTACCTGCCAATTGACTCCGTCACTGGAGTATTCGACAAGGCGAATTGGAGACTGTCTATCACTTACAGCGAACCGAACAATATCGACACCATTCGCTCGTCGACTCGGTTCAAACTGGATCGATGGAGAGGAGTTGTCAATATTGAACGGTCGAGAAGCAAGGGAATTACCGAGTGCCAATGCCTGGGTATTGGAAAGAGCGTCGTTCGTGCTTACACGTATCACGTAAGTGCCATCTGGTACAGCAGTGGTGTTCCACGTAAAAATGGTATTCGTGAAAGAGAGTCGTAATGGACGCCAAGCAGATTCGTTTTCAGCGCGATAGTGAACGTCGAATTGGAGTTGATCTTGGTTGCCGTCATTGGCTTCCCAAACGAATGTTTGGAACCCCTTTCGGTAAATCTGTCGTCCAAGTGCAGTAGCTTGATTCGTAGCCCCAGCTGAACCGGTTTCCTTTTGGGCAAGACGAGGATCGTCAGAGAGCCCAGCAAGTGGCGGATCTGCGCTTGGAAAGAGTTCCTGAAACACTGAACCTGGAGGATGCACTGTTAATTTAGTGATGCGCGGCCTCAAGTTTCTAGGTAGATAGGCAACCACCACTGAGCGGAGCCTTGGAGAGTCTTCACTCCGACTTAGATGGGCCCTCCATTGAATGTATCTCGCATTCGGACTCGAAATCTTCGAGCCATCACTTTGTGTGTAGGAGCCAGACCATCTACTCCAGGTTTTGTCCGGGTTCGGAGTATTGCCAGTCCTAGTAGAAAGTAGTATCGAGTTTCTAGTGTTTGACGTCCCTCGCCAACTGATATTTCCCCAAGACGCGATAGTTTTGGTGTCGTGGATATTGGAAAGAAATGTTCCCTCACGTGCCAAGGCATCGCTAAAGCGCAGGAGTTTTGCCGGATTAGATGTTGCGAAGTAGAGACGATTGTCAGGGCCTGATGAGAAGGCTGTGACTTGTTGAGCAGGTGCTCTTGCGAAGAGCACGGTTTCTTGGGTTGCTTCTGAAATCTGAAAGATCTTACCGTTGGGTCCGGTGCCGATTAGTATGGTGCCGTCGCCTCTCAAGAAGGTATCGAATGGGGTGTCATCATTTGAGTTCCAGACAACCTCCCAAATCCCATCTGAAGAAATACGGTAAACGGCCCCCATTCCTCCCACCTGTTCACTGGAATTCGTTGTGTTGTCCGCCGTAGTCACATTATCGCCTGTAACAATCGCAGATACTTGGGTACTTACCGTGACAACAGGAGTGTCTCCGGTTGAGATAGAAGTCGTGGGATTTGTCTGGGCTTCTGCTTGTACGCCGGTAGCAGCGACGGCATAGATAGTCCCGTCCGGTTGTGCTCGAAGAGATTTGATTTCGTCAAAGTCCGATTCGAGAAGGATAAATCCGGTGCCATCCTTCTCAATGCGAAGTACTCTTCCTGGTGATCCTGTGCCAGCAAGGACGCGGCCTTCAGAATCGATTGCCAATGACAACACATGAGCGGTTCCGGTGTCATAAAAGAGATTTGTTTCTCCGCCAGGTGTTACGCGATAAATACGACCAGGACTTCCGGTAGCGACGACGAGGTCGCCATCGGGGTCTTCAGCGATATCCCAAATGTAAACCTCTTCCGGATCGAAGACAGTTCGTGTCTCTTGGCCAAGACTAAATGATACGACTTTTCCGTTTGGAGACGTGCCCGCGAAAGTATCTCCCGAAGAGACTGTGAGGAGCGCATGTACGTCAAGTTCTTCAGCTTCAAATGCGAGATTTACCACGCCTTGCGGGTCTACGGAGACTACGGTCCCTATATTGCCTGTGCCGAGTAAAAGCCCATCAGCATTTCCATTGAGGCTCCATGCAAAAGGTCCGGTTGCTTCATAAATGACGTCAGTGGTCGGTGCGAGAAGTAGATGACCGTTAGCATCCAAAGAAAGGTCAACTAGTTCGCCTTTAATGAAATCGGCCTGAGTGGAGGTTCTCCAGAATCTTGCTGATGTCGCATGGAGAAGCAAGTTCGATCCAATGCATAGTAAGGAAATTACGAGGAGTGTGAACCGAGGAATGAATGTTTTCATCTAGCCTCGATGTTGAAGGATAGGAATCTTGAGCCGGTGACAACTTCGCTTGTCTGAAGAAGCCAGCTGCTGACAGTTTCGTGACTTAAGCTTCGAAAATCTCCGCTTGAACGATCTCCCTCAAGTACAGAAATAATCGACGATGGAAGCGCGGGGAGCAGTTCGCCTCGAACGATGGCTCCGGGTCTATCCGCGATCAAACTAATATAGAGGTGGTCATTCTGAGGCGTGGTGTTGATTGCTCGTAAGAGTTGAATGAGAGTCTTTGCACCTGCGGGATGTTTGCTGTCCTGGATCGTTTGCTGTCTAAACGCCGTTGAGTCAGAGACACGAAGTTGGACTTGCCCGTGAATGTGTTCAGGCAGAGCGATCATTAAAGTAGTGACTGAAAGCGAACCGTCGGAATCTCGCGTTGCCAGTCTAAGGGGGACCGTCGATCCTGCTTGGAGTTTTTCAGAATCTATCCATACTCGTTCTAAAGTAGAGAGTTTTGATGCTTCGGAAGAAGTGATCTTGATAGAAATTTCTTTGATCGTCACTGGTTTGAACGGGTTCGAGTTTAAGACTGACAGCGATGTAAAGAGCGAGGCGGCGGCGGAAGTTGCGGCTGAGTCGCCTGTGAACAAGTTCCGGAGGGTTACGTCTGGGACACCAGAGAGGGCAACGCTACTGTCTATCTCAAATGTCCCTGCTCCGACTTGCCGAGTCCAGGAAAAGAAAGTGTTCAAGACGCCTGTGTAAGTTAGCAAGGGAGTAAAAAAGCGGTCATTTATCACTTCGAAATTGAACGTTTCTTCAAGACGTCGTTCTTCTGAGGAAAGGGTTATGGATACAGGGACCATTTCCGGACCAGGTCCCAGCGTGCCAAAAATTCCTGTTGCACGGTCCTGGTCAAACGTTCCTATTATCTCTCCGACACTCGACATTCGTGCGGAACTTGCAACACTTGGGAGCAGAGTGGTCACGTTTGTCCGTGTCATTGGGTACCGCGCAGGACCAAGATTGTAGAAAGGGTGACCAAATGCGTACACGCGGTCATCCTCAACTAGGGTTACAGTACCGGACCCGGACATCGAAAAATCTCCGGTGATGAGGTTGGCGCCGATTGCATCACCAGGCTGAAGCGTGCCAGTCGTGAAAGTTTGGTCTTGGCTGAGATTCAGACCGCCGACTGTTGCAACCATACCCACCGGTCGGAGTGCTCGAGTCCATAAGTTCTGGAGTTCTGGATCGAATCCAGACAAAGAAAGTGGCGTCGCAATTGGCGTGAGTAAGGTTCCGAATCTGGCGGCCTGGTCCGGAGTCAAACCGGAAGAGGTAATGTCAGTGGGCCTTTGAACAAAGGCTTGTCTTGGCCCGAATAATGATTCTCGAAAAGTGAATCCACCACCATCGCTCAATTCAAAAGCATCAATATTCGATGAGAAATCAGAAGCTATAAGTGGAATTTTGTCATCCGCCAACATTTCGCCGATTGGAGTGATTCCGGCGATCGCTTGTTTTGGAAAGGAGCCGAGCGAGTAGGATATGGCGCCCACGAGACGATCATCAATATAGACCGGGCTGCCACTCATTCCCTGAATAACACCCGTGCTTTCAAGAGGTCCCCCTTCCAATCGCGCGATAATCAGGTTTCGCTTCGGACCCATTGCATTCGTGAGGGTCCCAAGGATATGGACAATGAATTCTTCGCGTGTTGTACCATCAAAAACGGTGATGCCAACACCGCTCATTCCCTTCTGAACATCCTCTATTGGCATCTTGTCTGTGGCGGCCGAAAAAATTACCAATGTGCTTGTGACTATCGACGTGCTGAAGAATGCCACGAGGGATCTCATTGGGGAGGGATTCCAGTTGGAATTATGACGACAACTATATGCGAAATATGTGCTCATAGGTCAAGCGACAATGAGCTAAATAGCTTGGTAGTCGGCGTAAATTGACAGCTGACAGAGGGTTCTGTTACTGTCGACGCTCGATTCAAGCCAATGTACAGCAGATTGAGAAAAACTCTAAATTCGGATGACTGCCGACGGTGGCGTCTTATTACGTGGTGCAGCAGTTACAGCTGTAGTGGGTTATCAGGAGGGGACTCTATTTAGAGAAGTTCGACAAAATCGTTAAATTATGCTCCCCCGGCAGCCTTTTGGTTGGCGGGTTTTTTTTTGAACGCATTTTTTGTCAGGAATGATATGTCGGGGACCCGTCCGCTTTTGTGCGCGACAGTAACAGGAGCCACGACAGACGAGTTACGGTTGAATCGTGACCGTGTGGCGGAAGCTGATTTGATCGAGCTTCGTCTTGATTTCGTTGATAGACCAGATGTTTCTGGGGTCTTGGCAGATCGGCGATTGCCGGTAGTAGTGACATGTCGACCTCAATGGGAGGGTGGTTGTTTCTCTGGTTCTGAGGAAGAGCGCCGCCAGATTCTTGAAGCTGCTGTTGTCGGCGGTGCGGAGTACGTTGATATCGAATGGCAGGCGGGTTTTGATGATTTAATCGGGCTTCGCCGTGGGCAGGGTATCGTGGTCTCTCATCACGATTTTGATGGAATTCCTGATGACATAGACGACCGGTATCGTGCCATGCGTTCGACTGGAGCAGAGGTGGTCAAAGTGGCAACGGCGGTGGATTGCTTGAGGGACACCTTAACACTTGCCGGTCTCGGGAACAACGCGCTAGGCGAGCTGAAAGTTGTTGTTGGCATGGGTGTGTCGGGAATCCCGTCTCGCGTTTTGCCAGGTCGCTATGGATCATGTTGGACCTATGCTGGTGATACCGTAGCGCCAGGACAGATAGAACTTGATCGTATGCGTGACGAATATCGGTTTCGAAATATCGGTGAGAATACGGCGATATATGGAGTTCTTGGTCGGCCGGTAGGCCATTCTCTTTCGCCGGCCATGCATAACGCAGGTTTTGCGGCGCATGGGATTGATGCTATTTATCTTCCATTAGAGGCGAAGGACCTAGATGACTTCACAGAGTTCGCGCGTGCGGTTCCACTTGCAGGCGTTAGCGTAACTGCTCCTTTTAAGGAGAGAGTATTTGAAAATTTGGTCAAAGTGGACAAGATAGGTCGGCAGGTTGGCGCGGTGAACACGCTTTGTTTTCGGAATTCCGGCTGGGAGGGTGTAAACACGGATGTTCATGGCTTTCTCGCACCACTTCGAGATCGAATAAATTTTGCAGGTACGAGAGCTAGCGTACTTGGTGCTGGAGGTGCTTCGCGGGCTGTAGCGGTTGCACTGGCAGGTGTTGGCGCAGAGGTCTCCATTTGTGCGCGTGATGAAGAAAGAGCGAGCAACGTTGCGGCAGCCATTGGTGTGACGAGCGCGTCATTTCCACCAGCGCGCAAGTCTTGGGATGTGTTGGTCAATACGACTCCCGTTGGAACGTTTCCGGATATAGATGCTACGCCACTTCCTAATGAAACGTTTGATGGTCACCTCGTCTACGACCTGATCTACAACCCGAGGGTTACGCGTCTTATGGCTCGTGCGATGAGTGCGGGGTGTGACGCAATTGGTGGTTTGCCGATGCTCGTTTCACAGGCCGTTCGGCAGTTCGATTTGTGGACGGGGATAGAACCGTCTTCTGATCTGTTTCATCAGGCAGCAGAGCGGGAGCTCTTAAGACAGTCTATGGTTGGCAACCAAGAATCATGAGAAGACCGTTGATGTGAGCGAGATGATAGATACTACGTTTGAACAGTTTGCCGCGCAGGCCTCTAAAGGATCCGTTGTTCCTGTCTGCTGCGAAGTGATGGCCGATTTATTGACCCCAGTATCAGCGTTCCTCAAGATCGCTGAAGACAATGACTATTCCTTTCTATTGGAAAGTGTTGAAGGCGGAGCTCGGGTGGCTCGATATTCTTTTTTGGGAAAGGATCCCTTCTCGGTACTCCGTTCGAAAAGCGGTCAGACGGTGCTTGAGCGCGACGGTGGAAAAGAAGTCTTACACGAACCTTTTCTCAATGCTCTTCGTACGACTATGTCCGAATATCGCGCTGCCGAGATTCCGGAATTGCCAAGATTTACAGGCGGTGCGGTGGGGTTCTTTGGATACGATTCGGCTGCATGGTTTGAGCCGACACTTGAGCGTGGATGGGCGGCTTATTCAGAACCGAGGAGCCGAGAGGATGATGCGGCATTCATGTTCTTCGATACAGTGCTGGCTTTCGACCACGTTAAACATCGAATTCTCATTATCGGTAATGCGATGGTGCGCGAGCTCGAGAAACAAACGCTGGTAACAGCTTACGAATTTGCAAGAGCGAAGATTCGGTTTTTGAAGTCCGAACTACAACGCCAACTGTCGATTCTTAGGTCGCCAGAATCAAAAGAACTCGAAGTTCGATCGAACACGACCAAAGAGGAGTTTGAGCGCGCAGTTGATGTGGCGAAAGAGTACATCAAAGCTGGAGACGTTTTTCAGGTTGTCCTATCTCAAAGATTTGAAGTGGATTTGAACGTTGATCCGTTCACTGTTTACCGAGCACTTCGATATGTGAACCCATCTCCATATATGTATTTCATTCGAATGGGGCAGCTTGCGATCGTCGGCTCATCTCCTGAGATGCTTGTCCGAGTCGAAGGTAGCCGAGCAGAGACACATCCGATCGCTGGCACGCGGCCGCGAGGAAGAACGGAAGAGCAGGACATTGCACTTGGAGAGGAATTGCGTGCCGATGAAAAGGAACGAGCGGAGCACGTTATGCTCGTTGATCTCGGGAGAAATGATTTGGGCCGGGTCTCGGAATATGGTTCCGTCCAGGTTCCGCAGTTCATGGAGCTGGAACGATATTCTCACGTGATGCATCTGGTCTCGCGAGTGGAGAGTAGGCTGTCGTCGCAACACGACAGGCTCGATGCGCTTGCGGCGTGTTTTCCAGCAGGAACGGTATCCGGCGCACCGAAGATTAGGGCTATGGAGATTATTGCGGAACTAGAAAGTGCTCGGCGTGGAATCTATGCTGGTGCGATTGGCTACCTTGATTTTGCTGGGCATCTTGATTGTTGCATAGCGATTCGGACGATTGTCATAAGGGATGGCCGTGCATATGTTCAGGCGGGTGCGGGTATTGTTGCGGACTCGAATTCAGAGGCAGAGTATAGAGAGACGGAAGCAAAGGCGTCTGCACTGCTTCGTGCGTTAGCGATGGCGCAGACAGGCGAGGGGCCGTCGACAGTCTAGCGATTTATTGCTCTGATGGTTCTCATAATAGATAACTACGATTCGTTTACCTACAACCTTGTGCAGCTATTAGGGGAGTTTGGGGTTGAGCTGAAAGTTGTCAGAAATGATGCTATTCCTCTAGATGCGGTCGAAGAGATGTCCCCGAACGGAATAGTCATATCTCCAGGGCCCGGTCGGCCAGAGGACGCGGGATTTACGGTTGAATTAATTCAAAAATGGTCAAATCGTGTTCCGATTCTTGGAGTATGTCTCGGTCATCAGGCGATAGGAGTGGCATTTGGCGCGGCCATTGGGCCAGCGCCTTTTCTTTTACATGGGAAGACTTCTCCAATCGTTCATGATGGAAAAGGTCTGTTCGTTGGTATGCCGGAGGCTTTCGAGGCGGGTCGATATCACTCACTGGTTCTTAGTGAGAAGGAATGGCCGAAGGAACTCGTAGTGAGTGCCACTTGTGTAGAAGACGGAACAATTATGGGTATTAGGCATCGTGCGTTGCCGGTTCACGGAGTGCAATTCCACCCGGAATCGGTATTGACGAATGATGGAAGAACACTGCTTAAGAATTTTCTCGATATTTCACAGTAGAAATTTGACGCACCGTCGACGAAGGAAAAAGGCGCTCCCCGTTTGAACGAGCTGACGTTGCATCGTAGCGAAAGAGAAGACCCAATGTTTTCAGACTGGTTGAAGAAACTATATCGGCACGAGGATCTAACTACGAATGAGGCCGAGGATTTGATGTCGGTAGTTATGGAGGGTCGGGCGACCGAAGCACAAATAGGCGGAGTATTCGTGGCGTTAGCGATGAAAGGGGAACGTCCGCAAGAGATTCTTGGCTTCGCTCGGATTATGCGTCGACATGCGGTAGCTTTGAGCCGGCCACGCCCAGGCGGTTTTGACACTTGCGGCACCGGCGGAGATGGGAGTCATAGTCTCAACGTTTCGTCGTTGGCAGCTATAGTTTTAGCGGCTTGTGGTGTTGAGGTCGCGAAGCATGGAAATCGATCTGTGTCGAGTAGATGCGGAAGCGCAGATCTGTTTGAGGCGCTCGGTGTTGACATACTAGCTTGCCCAGAGAAAGTTGAACGATCGCTTAATGAGGCTCGAATCGGGTTTTTATTTGCTCCGACGTTTCATCCGTCTATGAAGCACGCAGCCGGTGCGCGACGAGATCTAGGAGTGAGAACGGCGTTCAATTTGCTCGGACCGCTTACAAATCCGGCTGGAGTGAAACGTCAAATAGTGGGGGTGTCTCGGCCGGAATTGACCGATGTTCTTGCTCGGGTCTTGGGCGATCTTGGTTCCGAGCGTGCTTGGGTTGTCCATGGAGCGGATGGTGTAGACGAGATATCGACGACGGGGTACACGAAGATATCTGAGTTGAATAATGGACGAGTGCGAACGTTCTACAAACATCCGTCGGAATTCGGCATAAGTCCATCGAAATTCAACGAATTGAGAATTGCAGACGTGGCAGAAAGCGTCCGAGTCGCGAAAAGTATCCTAGCCGGAGAGAAAGGTCCTGCTCGTGACTTTGTACTTGCAAACGTTTCCGCAGGGCTCGTGGTGACGGGGATGGTGGATTCTCTTAGTGAAGGGGTAGCGGTTGGAGCAGAAGCAATCGATAAAGGTCGAGCGCTGTCTGCATTGCAGACTATGGTTCGTTGCTCGCACAGTTCGAAAGAAACTGAAGGGCTAAGCGACTGAGATGGGCCAGGGAAATTTACTTGAGACGATTGTTGATGCTACGCGTCTATCCGTTAGGGAGCGGAAGAAAATTCGTTCATCGGAAACGATGGAACGTATTGCGTCGTCAAAGGTTCCTCGCGGAAAAATGTTTGTTGCCGGATTCCGGCGGCCGGATCGGTTCAACATCATTGCAGAATGCAAGAGGCGGTCCCCATCGCATGGGGTTTTGCGTGACCTTTACGATCCGGCGAAGATCGCACTGGACTATGAGTCGACAGGCGCTGCTGCAATTTCAGTTCTTACTGAACCGGCCTTTTTTGATGGCGCACTGTCGCACCTAGAGTGCGTGCGGCGAACCGTGGAGATACCGGTGCTGCGAAAGGATTTTATAGTCTCGCGTTATCAACTCGTCGAGTCTCTCGTGCATGGAGCGGATGCTGTGCTACTGATCGTGGCCGCTCTCACGCAGGCCAAATTGGCGGAGCTTTTAACTGAGGCACGTTCAATGGGATTAGCGGCGTTAGTTGAGGTGCATTCGCGGATGGAGTTAATGACGGCACTTGGCGCTGGGGCTCGTCTGGTAGGTGTCAATAATCGGAACCTTAAGACACTGGAAGTCGATCTCCAAGTGTCCAAAAACCTAATAGAGATGATTCCAGAAGATGTCGTGGCCATTTCGGAGAGCGGAATTCGATCGGCCGCAGACCTTATTTCGTTAAGGAAACTTGGATTTTCAGGTTTTCTTATTGGAGGGTCTTTTATGAAGGCCGCAAACCCGGGTATCGCGTTGGGGAAAATGGTTTCCGAATTGACTGCTATCAGTCAGGAACAGTGAGCGAGGAGTAAGAGTGTCTTGGGTCGTGTGAATGGTTAAAGTCAAAATCTGTGGTATCACCAATATCGATGATGCGCTTCTGGCGGTTGATCTTGGGGCGTCAGCTGTGGGGTTTGTCTTTTGGCGGAATAGTTCACGCTACGTCGAGCCCTACAAGGCTAAAGATATAGTGGCGAAACTTCCCTGTGATGTGTCCGCGATTGGTGTATTTGTTGACCCTCTCGAGAGTGAGATTCGGGGCGTGGTAGACGAGGTGGGATTAACGGCGATTCAGTTGCACGGGGATGAAACACCTATGTTTTATCGGGCCTTGCCCTTCCGTACGATAAAGGCATTAAGTGTTACGGGAAAGGAAACTGTTTCAGAGGCCTTGGCGATTCCGGCTAATGTCATGGTTTTACTTGATGCGAACGATAAAATTCTGAGAGGGGGAACGGGGAAGACGACTGATTGGGAGGTAGCGAGCCAGATAGCGTCGCGCCGGCGTGTATTTCTGGCGGGAGGGATTACCGCACGTAACGCTGCTCGAGCAATCGCAACAGTTCGCCCGTACGGAATTGATGTTTCTTCTGGTGTCGAATCAAGTCCTGGTCTGAAGGATTGTTCTAGGCTCAGAGAATTCTTTAAGGTGGTAGAAAGCTTATGACCTTGCCGGTGTTTGGAGAAAGGGATCCCGATGAGCGGGGATATTTCGGTGCTTACGGAGGTCGATATGTTCCAGAGACATTGGTTGAGCCGATTGAACAACTGGAGCGTGCCTACAAGGAAGCGCGATGTAGTGGAGTGTTCTGTAGCGAACTCTCGCGGCTATTGACGCGTTATGTCGGGCGGCCAACTCCAATTACAGAAGCTAACCGGCTCAGGGAGTTTGTTAGAAGTGAGAGATTTCCGGAAGGCGTGGCGCGTATTGTCCTGAAGCGAGAGGATTTGGCTCATACTGGAGCACATAAAATTAACAACGCACTTGGACAGGCTTTACTCGCGGTTCGCATGGGGAAGCGACGTGTTGTGGCTGAAACTGGTGCAGGGCAACACGGTGTGGCGACGGCGACAGCGTGTGCTCTTTTGGGACTTAAGTGTGTTGTTTACATGGGGACGGAGGACATGTCACGCCAGGCGCTTAACGTATATCGAATGCGTCTGCTGGGCGCGTCGGTAAACGGTGTAGATGCCGGAAGCAGAACTCTGAAAGATGCGATCAATGAAGCGATGAGAGATTGGGTAACAAACGTAAGTGATACTTATTATTTGCTCGGGTCTGTTCTTGGACCACATCCGTATCCACTGATGGTTCGAGAATTTCAGTCCGTGATTGGGCAGGAAGCAAAAGTTCAGTATTGCGAAGAATACGACAGTCTCCCTGATGCCGTCGTAGCGTGCGTCGGTGGCGGAAGTAACGCCCTTGGGATATTCGATGGATTTATAAATGAAGCTACTGTCAGACTCGTGGGCGTCGAAGCCGGAGGCGAAGCTCTTGTGCCCGGCCGTCATGCTGCTCGGTTCGCGACCGGACTTGCCGGTGTTCTGCAAGGCACCAGAAGTTTTATTTTGCAGGACGTGAATGGAAATGTGGAGTTGACACATTCGATTTCTGCAGGCCTTGACTACGCAGCAGTCGGTCCTGAACATGCTTGGCTCAGAGACCTTGGCCGGGCGGTGTATGTATCCGTGACCGACGGAGAAGCGCTTGAGGCGTTTAGGACACTCGGGCAGCGTGAAGGGATTCTTCCAGCCCTTGAGTCGGCACATGCTATCGCATATGGCTGCGTACTCGCAGGGGAGCTCGGGTCTGATAAGTCCGTTCTCATAAATCTCTCGGGACGAGGTGACAAAGACGTACAGGCCATTAAGGAATCTGAGAGTACTTAGGTTTAATATGTCCAGACTCGGCGCGATCTTCCGAAATCTTCAGAATACCCATCGAACGGGTCTAATCACGTTTGCTACAGCAGGGGATCCAGATATTCAGCAGTCGGAGAATGTGTTTTTGACGCTTGATCGGGTCGGTGTGGATATCCTTGAGATAGGTGTTCCATTCTCCGATCCGCTCGCGGACGGTCCAGTGATTCAACGGGCTTCTGAAAGAGCATTGTCCGGAGGAATGACGCTAGAATTATCAATAGATCTTGTGGGACGAATTCGCCGGTCGGTAACTGCTGGTATCGTTCTTTTTAGCTATGCAAATCCGGTCTTTCGGATGGGGCTTCGTCGGTTTATGAAGAGGTCAGCAGATGCTGGTGTAGATGGTGTTTTGGTCCTAGATCTCCCGATCGAAGAGGCCGAGGAAATGAGGAGTGAAGCTCTGTCCGTTGATATCGATCCAATCTTTCTGCTTAGTCAGACGACAAGCGATGCACGAATTTCCAGAGCGTCTGCGATGGGAAATGGTTTTCTTTATGGCATCTCTCGTCTCGGCGTGACGGGAGCTAGAGATGCTATTTCGGCAGATGCCGAGAGTTTGGTCCGGAGGATTCGAAGTTTAACGGATTTGCCAGTGGCGATAGGTTTTGGTTTGTCTCGCCCTGAGCACATTATCGATGTTGGGCGCTGGGCGGATGCGGCAGTCGTCGGAAGCGCTCTAGTCAATGTGATCGCTAAAAGCTCTGGTGGTGAGGACCTGGTCAATTCGGTTGAGCGATATGTCCGCTGGTTGCTAGGCAATAACGAGGCGACGGCGATTCAGTGACTTTTACGAATGGGCGTGGCTCGTGAAGCAGAGAGAGCTGAAATCTAACGTGTTGGAATTAGAGGGATTTCGGCAGAAAATAGATCGGTGTGACGAGGAGATTGTTCGTTTGTTAAACGCCCGAGCGTCCTATGCGAAGGAAATAGGGAATATCAAGGAGCAGTTAGACGTTGCAACGTATCAACCGACTCGTGAGCAGGCAGTACTTGAACACGTTCGGTCAAAGAATGAAGGACCTCTCGGGAATGAGGCGATTGCCCGTGTGTTTAAGGGGATAATTGATGAGTCTCGAAAACTTGAGGGAATTAATGAAGACGAGAACATTTGACTGGTGGAGGTTTTGTCGAGGTTCTACTTCCTGACTGGCTAAAGTTTGTAGTTCATGTGATTGATTCAAAGCAGGTCTCCTTCACAGAAGAATACGTTTCGCTGCCCTCTATACGACGAAATGCCGAACGATCGATTGGAATTGCCAATAATTCATGCGGATGCGCAGTCCTCGGCACCACCGGAGTTTGAGAAAATTGCGATTTTCGGATTAGGGCTGATAGGTGGCTCGATTGCCATCGCTGCGCGTAATACTTGGCCTGCCGGCTTAGTCATCGGCGTAGATGAGAAGTCGGTGTTAGAACAGGCGATGGTGCTCAATGCAATTGACGTAGCCTCAGACGATCCGGTTGTCATAGCAGAAGCGGATCTCGTCATCCTGGCGGCCCCGGTCAGAGTTAATATCAGACTTCTTGAAGAGTTGCCACAGAACGTTTCCGCCAACGCTGTGATCACCGATGTTAGTAGTACCAAGCGAATGATAGTGGATGCTTCGCTTAGTCTGCCTGCTCGGCTTAAGTTTGTAGGGGGACACCCCTTGGGCGGAGCACCTCGTGGTGGAATTGAACATGCTAGACCAGACCTTTTTCAGGAGCGTCCATGGATTTTTACACCGACGGACGACACAGATCTGGTGTCACTTGAGAAACTCCAGAGGTTTGTAACAGGTTTAGGAGCTAAGCCGCACACACTTTCCCCTTCTGAACATGATCGGTTATTAGCGTGTCTTAGCCACCTGCCCCAGCTTGCGGCTTCGGCGCTGATGCATGTTGTGGGCGAGGCTGTTGGTGACCACGGCTTAAGTTTGACCGGGCGAGGTTTAGCCGATACGACGAGATTGGCGACGAGCCCAGCTTCAATTTGGCGAGACATCTGCTTGACCAATACGGATGAGGTCAAAGAGGCACTTGATACGTTTATCGCTGAACTTGAATCGCTAAGAAATGATTTGGCCTCCGGTGATGACCTCGTGAGAATTTTCGACTCCGCAGGAAAATGGAGAAAAATTCTGGCTCAGAAACGAGCTAAAATCTCAACTTGATCATCATAGAAAGAATTGAACTGTTTTCTGCACGCCTGCGATGCAATGGGTTGTCACCGCAAACGATAGCCTCTAACTTCCACACGAGTCCGCGCAGACATAATGGTGTCGTCATCTTGTTTTAAGTGAAGTCTTACTTGATACCTGCCTCCGTAGTCGAAATTGTGTCGAACAGAGAAGCGGCGACGAATTTCACTGACGCCTGGTTCGTAGGGTTCACAGTCAGGAGTGGTGGCTGATGTGGTGTCGTCGTCCCAATCCCATTCGATGCTCGCACAATAAAGGTCTTCGTTGTCGTCAGCTCCACCTCTAATTTCTCCAATAAAGAGAATGCTGGCTGGGGCAAAAGCGACACGAGGATTCGCCCGAAGCCGAAGTTCGGCATCGTCCTCGAGCATCACAGATGTCCACAAAAGTGGGCCAGCGTGACCTGAGGTTTTGGTGCCGAGAATGACGAGGGTCAAAAGAAGAAGCGAGAATCGTGATTTGAGTGCCACCAGCACAATTTTAGCTCGATATAATCCCTCGATGCCTGATTATTTTGACCAGCCACGTCTAGAGTTTGTCGCGGCTGATGCAAGGGACGCCGATTGTGACCTGATTGCAGTACCCATTTCGAGTGAGGATGACCTAGACGACGTCGTTGGAGCCGAAAGCGCGTTTGGTGGCGCATTGGCAAAATCGATCGAATCTGGCGAGTTTGGTTTGGATTCTGGTGACACTGTGCTAGTAGAACGAAATGATTCGAATTGGAAAACGAATCGAGTCCTCTTCGTTTTGACTGACACTACGGCGCGGACTCCAGAGGATCGGCTTCGAAAGGCAGCAGCGGTTGCTGCTAGATACGCGATCCGTCACAAGACGGGGATTCTGGGGTTTGTTTGTCGAGGTTGTTGCAAAGTGAGTTCTGCTGCTCAATCAGTGTCTGAGGGCTTGTTGTTGGGCGGATTTGAAGACGGACGATATAGAACCAAGTCGCGTGACAAGATGTCCACGACTGGCTTCCTTGTGATCGGAAATAAGGGCGCAAATTCTGACGGTCACTTGGGTGTTGAACGGGGATCTGTTCTGGGCGCGTCGACTAATATAGCGAGGTTGTTTACGAATCAGCCTGCGAATCTTTTGCCGCCTGACGAATTTGCACTTCGGGCCAGGGATGTTCTCAAAGACGCTAGCATTGAAGCCGATATCCTTGACGAGGGAGATATTGAAAGACTTGGATTGGGTCTACTCTTGGGCGTGTCTTTAGGCAGCAAACAAGCGCCTCGGGTCCTCGTCATGAGAAATACAACCCATTTCGAACACGGCGATCGGATGCTAGCACTTGTCGGGAAGGGAGTGACCTTCGATAGCGGTGGTCTTTCACTTAAGACGCCAGCGGGAATGGAGATAATGAAGCGAGATATGGCTGGTGGCGCTGCCGTTATATCCGCCATGCGTGCGATCGGTCTCATCGGTTTGGACCGTCCTATTCTTGGGATTGTGCCAATGACGGAAAACATGCCTGGAGGCATGGCGATGAGACCTGGAGATGTTTTGACGAGTGGCGCCGGTACAACCGTGGAGGTTATCAACACGGATGCTGAAGGTCGTCTAATTCTCGGGGATGCATTATGGTACGCTCGTCAGCTTGGAGCGACACACCTCATTGATGTGGCCACCCTTACCGGGGCGTGCAAGGTCGCGCTCGGAACGAATTATAGCGGCCTGTTTGGGGAATCTAACGACTGGGTTAAAAGTGTTTTACGTGCTAGTGAAAAGGCGGGAGAACTCGTTTGGCGATTGCCGATAGGGAAAGAGTTCCTGGCACTATTGAAGTCGGATACGGCAGATATAGCCAATTCGGGTGGACGCGTAGCGGGCGCTTCTAGTGCAGCGATGTTTTTGGAGCACTTTTCTGGGGGATTGCCATGGGCCCATATCGACATCGCTGGAACCGCATGGAACGAGGAAGCTCGAGGAGGGCTCGCCAGTGGAGCGACCGGAGTAATGGTCAGAACTCTTGTAGAAATCGCACTCGATTCTTCGGCGTGGTAAGTCTTTATGATGTCTTTGCAACCGATAACACCTCTGGTCTACGAGGCCGTTGAGCGCACGACGCCGCAGACAACGATTTTAGATTTCGTTGTTGGCGCGGCGTTTGTAATCGTGTTCATAGCAGCGGCAGCCGTTTTGATGGGAACGGCACTTGCGGGCATACTGATTGTAATTCGCAGAGGGCGTGGTTTTGGGCCTAATGGGAAGAACTCAAGCGTCAGCTTGAGACTCAATTCACCTTCTGGTGGGATCTCTTCTGGTCCTCGGCGTCATTCTGGGCGAAAAGCCGTGTAGTTCTGAAACTTATTCAATTTTCTCCAAGGGTTGGTGTTATGCCTGTGAACCTTAACTCATTTTGATAAATTCTAACGGCACCTAGAAGGGCGTCAGCTATCAGGTCTCGATAGGTATTGTTTGAGAGGAGATTCGCATCTTCTTCATTACTTACGAATGAAATTTCTGCGAGCACGCTAGGCATTTCATTGCGAATCAGGACTAAGAATGGTGCCCGTTTTACCCCAAGATCAGGCAATGATGGATCGACAACTCTGAGGCTATTGATTAGTGAGGCCTGAACGATTTCTGCGAACGTTTCTGATTCTTGAATCCTTGAATTTGTTGTAATCATCTCGACTAGTGAATTCAACTGGGCCAGTGTGTTGACTGAGAGAGCATTCTCTCTGGTCGCGGTGCGCCCACTTTTCGGATCGCCCGCGAAATCTAGAATATAAGTCTCGACCCCCCTCGCTTCTTCTTGGCCACTTGCATTCGCATGGATTGAAAGAAAAAGGTCACCATTAGCTTCGTTAGCAAGGTCGCTGCGTGTCTTGAGTGAAACGAATTTATCGTCAGGCCTAGTAAGAACTACGTCGAAACCATCTTCGGTCAGGCGGCGGGCAAGACGGTGCGAAATGTCGAGCACAAGCGCTGACTCAGTCAGTCCAGCCCCGGAAGCGCCGGGATCATGGCCGCCGTGACCGGCATCGATTACAACGCGCGATACACCGAGGCCTAATTGTTTTGACAATGACAAAGGTATATCTGAGGTCGGTCTTTCGGCAGGAGAGTCTCTTGACAATGAGGTCGGGAATGTTACCAGGGCTGAGGCTGACGTTTGTTGAAGAGTGAATATTCCTGTAACAGGCGAACTGGCGAGTGGTTCGGCTCTCAACGGAAGGCAGTCAACAACAAGTCGGTAAGGATCGTAGAGCGCGAGGATATTGCACTGGTCGATATTCTCGGTATCGAGAGTTACCCGGGTGGTTCGGTCCGCCTGAGTTCCGAAATGTATGGAATGGACGGAGCCCTCGTCGAAACGGAAAACGGAACGGCGCAAGGGGTGTGACGCTGTGGTGTTTTCGAGATCGATTTTGAGCCGGGAAGGGTCTGAAGCGGTATGGGAAGAGAACTGAACGGTTTCACTTAACGGAATCGTGACGCGAATTACGTTGCCAATAATCTGCCGATTGAAATCATTTAACCATGCAGAAGAGTTCAGTTCATTGAATTGGCTTTGTCGATCGACGAGTTGCTTCAATGTGACGATTCTCGGTTCGACGCGGCGCAGCTGTTCCAAGAGACGGAGGCCATTTTCTCTGTCTTGTGATTCGTGGTGTCTTTCGTATGCCTCGAGAGCGATGCCAGACGCGCTCCACAGCGAATACTGGCCGTAAACGCTATTTGGAAAAAGCGCAAAGATACGTTCAAAGTCCGTGATGTTAGCGCGAAACTCTGACAGTCCGACCTGTTTAAGGGTAGGTGTTCGTATCGCTCGCGATCGAACGAGGGCTGTGCGATATAGCTGCCGCGGCGAGATTTCTTCACCAGGGGCGTTTGTGACAGCGATCAGAATAGACATCAGTGTGAGAAAAAGCCGCATCACTATCTATATCGACAAGGAAATGGAAGGACGTTAGGTGAAATAGAAGATGGCGTTTTTGTGTCTTATCTCAGTTGCATGTCAACCTGATCGAAGTAGTCCGTTTCGACTAAGACTTCTCTGGTATTTCCAGAAATTCCAGCCGATACGAGTCCGTCAGCTTCCATCATATCGACGAGGCGTGCAGCACGGCTAAAACCGATTCTTAGACGCCTTTGCAGATTAGAAACAGAAGCTTTCTGGCTTGTGACGACTATCCTTGCAGCCTGCTCATAAAGCTCGTCGCTCTCTAATTCAATCGTATTGGCTGGTTTTTCCTCGGCAGTAATGGATGTGTCGTAACCTGGTTTTCCTTGATTGCGAAGAAAACTCGCAAGGCGCGCCGTTTCATTTTCAGAGATGTACGGGCCGTGAACTCGCACCGATCGCGATGATGCGGGTGGAAGGAACAGCATGTCACCCTTGCCGAGAAGTTGTTCTGCTCCATTCGAATCAAGAATCGTTCTGGAATCCACTTTTGAAGATGCCCGAAACGCGATTCTCGATGGCATATTGGCCTTAATCAGGCCGGTAATCACGTCTACTGATGGTCGCTGGGTAGCAAGGATTAGATGGATTCCAACGGCTCTTGCCATCTGGGCCAGACGGGCCACGGATTCCTCAACGTCCTTGCTGGCGACCATCATTAGGTCGGCTAGCTCATCTATTGCGAGAACAATGTACGGTAGACGTTTTTGGTCAGAACTCTTGGTATCCCCTTTGCTGTCTAATTCCTTTGCATGAGAATCGTTCGGGTGCGTTTGTAGGCGGTCTATATTTCGATTGAATTGTTCGATGTTACGTACACCCTCGGAAGCAAGGATCTTGTAACGTTCCTCCATCTCGCGTACTGCCCAGCGCAAGGCGTTGGCTGCTTGTTTAGGATCGACAACGACCGGAGTGAGTAGATGGGGAATGTCTGCGTACATTCCAAGTTCGAGTCGCTTCGGATCGATCAGAATTAATCGAACGTCGTCCGGAGTCGCACGATAAAGAATGCTAGTTAGCATCGCATTAACAGACACGGACTTTCCTGTTCCGGTTGAACCGGCAATCAAAAGGTGAGGCATTATCGCCAGATCACTGACAATGGGCTCACCGTGGATGCTCTTTCCTAGTGCCAACGGAAGCTTGGATGTTGAACGGCGATAAACATCAGATTCGAGGAGCTCTCGTAGTGAAATCTGGTCTCGGATTGAGTTTGGGATCTGAATTCCAACTGTCGACTTTCCGGGAAGGCGCTCTATTAAAACGGATTCTGCTTCCATGGCTAAACAGAGATCTTCGGCAAGTCCGGTAACTTTGCTGTATTTAACTCCTGCCTCCGGCTTAAATTCAAAGGTGGTGACGACTGGTCCCGGGTGGATTTGAGAAACGGAGCCTTCAACACCAAATTCTCGGCATTTGGTTTCAAGTAGACGGGCATTTGTCATTAGTTGCCGCTCATCGACTTTTCGCACCTTCTTGGGCGAATCCAGCAACGCGATAGGCGGAAGACTAAAGCCATCGGATCGTCTCTCAATGGGAGGTAAGTCGGCATCGAAATCGATCGCGGCTGAATCCAGATTCTCCTTAGAGGATTTGAAGGGGGGATTCTGAATTGCGGTTTGCGCCGCAGGATCAGAATCGATGACGGTTGATGATGATGCGTTAGTTGAGCCTGGATCGGTTTCTCTTGTCTTAGTGAGTAACTGCCCTCCCTCACTGATGGCAAGGATGTCATTTCTAGCTGTTGAGGCAATATTTCGATCCAAATGTTTCTTTATGACTCCTCGTCTTCGGCGTTCTTTTTGGCGTTTGGCCCACCATTTTCTTGATCGTGAACTGGCGAGTGAAAAGAGACGCTGTAGAAAACGGGTAAGTTTTGAGAACAGGCGTCCGAACGAGAATTGTGTCGCGAGGATAAGAGATACGAATATGGAGGCTAAGATTACGATAACCGAGCCGGTAGAATTGAAGTAAAGCGAGAGGATTCGTGAGAGTTCACTTCCTAAAAACCCTCCGAACAAAAATGAATTTTGATCCACATCCGCTAGAGCAAAAGCAGCGGCAGTAAAACATAAAAGGAGAATAAGGCCAGTAAGCTTTGTGTAGCCTGCGTCAAACGACAGGCACCAGAAATAGTGCCATCCAAGTACGATGCAAATAATTGGAAAGAGGAAGGAAACGTAGCCGAACAATTGAAATGACAACTCAGCAAGAAATGCTCCAACAGGACCGGCGAAATTGTGGGCCGGATCGCTGCCGTCGGAGTTGAAAAACCACACTGCATCGGATGCGTCATATGTCGTCAGAGCTATTAGCCAGACGAGAGAGAGCGTCAAAAGGGCTACGCCGATTATTTCGCTGACGCGACGGGAGAGAGTCGCTTTCGCCACTTTAAATCTCCATGATTACAGGAAGGATGATCGGAATTTGGCCAAGTTCTCGTCGACAGAATCGCCGCAATTCAACACGCAGAAGTTCGCTGAGCTGTTCATTGTTCCCCGAGCTGCTTGAGGACAGCGTGTTTCTAGTATTTCGAATAACCTCTGGTAGCGCCTCAATGATTGCATGTGTTGCCTCATGGGGACCAAACCCGCTCGTGACGAGCTTTGGAGAGCCGACAATGGCTCCGTCTTTACGTCGAATTGCAATTATCGGCACGACGACTCCGCTGGATCGAAGGCGATTCCTTTCGTATACCAAATCCTTTGCTATTGCTCGGGTTCGGCTTTTGTCGAGTAGCACCCGAGGAAGAGGTATTGGACCATCATTCCATGCGCCGCGTTGATCAAAGTAGATTCTGTGACTCCGATCCTCAAGAAAAATATTTGTCTTTCTCCCACATATTTCTCTCGCTATAGCCGCATGCTGTACTAAGTATCGGTATTCTCCATGGATAGGGGCAAAATTTCTTGGTTTGAGAAGCGAAAGCATGAGAGCGAGATCTTCTTTGCTTCCGTGACCTGAGACATGCACTAATTGTTCTTCCTCGGTGATGCACTGAGCGCCTTGCCTTACGATCAAGTCTACTAACTGGCCGATTGAACGCTCATTCCCAGGGATGATTCTCGAAGAGAAGACCACGATGTCTTCAAATTCAAGATTAACAGATCGATGCGTACCTGCGGCTATTCGCGCGAGTGCCGATGATGGTTGTCCTTGGGATCCCGTGACTACGCACAGGATCAGTTCTCGTTTATAGAGACTGATCTCTGCCTCTGAGATCTCAATGTTGCTCGGAATTGTTAGTAAGTTGAGGGATCTTGCCGTTGCGACATTCTCTCTTATTCCTCGCCCGAGGAATACGACCTTTCTTCCATATTCAACCGCAAGATTCACCAATAATTGAATCCGGTGGAGGCTCGAGGAGAATGTGGTGACGACTATGCGACCGTGAGTGCTGGAGAAGAGGGCTTTGAATGCCGGAAGAATGTCCACTTCTGATGGAGTTTTTCCTGAACGACTTGCATTCGTGCTGTCGGAAAACAGAGCAAGCACGCCCTGAGTGCCGAGCGCAGCTAATCGACGCTGGTCTGTTGGTTTGTCATCGATAGGGGTGCTGTCAAACTTGAAATCTCCGGTATGCACTAAAACCCCGAGAGGGGTATGTACAGCCACAGCGAGACAGCCTGGCATGCTATGAGTGACTTGTATGAACTCAACGGACAGCTGACCAACAGTCGTCGTTTCTCCTGATACTACCGGAACGAGCCGATCCGTAGGGTCTATGTGTTGAGCTGCTAAGCGTGACCTAAGCAGTGCTAGGGTCAGCTGAGTTCCGTAGATAGGACCATCAATCAGGTCCCAGAGAAACGGTAGCGCTCCAATGTGGTCTTCATGGCCGTGTGTAAGAACGACCGCCGAGAAATTCCCGACCGCACTATGCAATGCTCGATTGTCTGGAATGATGAGATCGACGCCATGCAGCTCAGGACTAGGAAACAAAGAACCGGCGTCAATAAGAAGGGTGGCTTTCCCATACTTAATGACCATCATGTTCATTCCGAATTCGCCGGTGCCCCCGACGAACACGACTTCAATATCAGGCTTTCGAGATTTATAAGAAGGACTCTTCATTATTAGCCAGCGAGTTCAAATTGAATGGACACAGTGTTGACGATTTAACTCAAAATCAAGCAGTTGAAATCTGTGAGTTGCGCGAAAAAAACCGAGCCGAAACCCTGGAGCAGCGCTTCCATTTGCGGGTTTCCTGAAAGTGCAGCTCGGAAGCAATGAATTTAGGCAACATATCGCAATCATTATCGGAGGGATTCTATCGCCTCAGCTAACGAAATAAGCTCCGTCACGGAAAGTTCACTTGGACGACGATCGCCATCAATTTTAGCTCGGCGAAATACCTCAAAGGCGGGAATACCAAAACGAAATGCGAATCCACTCAACGCGTTTGTTGACTGTTTTCGACGCTGAGTAAAAAGATGACGAACCATGTTGTTGAACAGGAGGATGTTCTTAGGCGACACTGGAGGCTTTCGAAAATTTAAACTAACAATAGCTGAGGTTACGGAGGGCGATGGTCGAAACGCGCCCGGTGGCAACGAGAATAGGAGTTGTGCGTCTGCGCGTAGCGACCTAGCGATAGCCAGTGGACCGTAATTCCGGTTGCCATGACTGGCGATGAGACGCTCTGCCATTTCTTGCTGAAGCATTACTACAGCATCTCGGACTGGTGCTCCATCGTCGTAAACACGGAAAATCCTTAGGAGGATCGGCGCCGAGACGTTGTACGGAAGGTTTCCAACTATTCGGAGTGTTGTCGACTGAGTCTTAGAGAGCCTAATTGACTCCAATGCAATCGAGGTCAGGTCAAGAGATAAAACATCTCCTGTTCTGACCACGACGAGTGGGCCTGAGTTTCTAGTTAGGAGTGCAGAAAGCTCGCGATCGATTTCGACAGCCAGAACTGTTGCGCCGGTTTTCGCCAGTTCCCACGTTAGGGCTCCGCGCCCTGGGCCGATCTCCAGAAAGCAGTCGGATTTAAGAGGTCTAATTACATTAACGACCTTCTTTATCCATGCAGGCTCCAAAAAATGTTGAGCGTATCGTCGCCGGTGTCGCGTGGACCCTCTGTGCCTGACAGGCGGCTGGGTATGGTGAACTTTGTGTCTGGCCATGTTGTTGTCCGACGTCGTGCTTCGTCTTTAGGTAGGATAGGCATTCGTAAGAAGTTCGCGGTGTTTTATTGTGTTCTTGGAAATGTTGGAGTTCAATATCGTGAAATCATCAAAGATTTCTGTCACGCTTCATTGCTAATTACTGTTAATGATCGCTGGGCCTCCGACACCGATATTTAGTCACCTATTGAACCGACTCTTTCTTCGATGGACACTCATTTTGGAGCGTGCACTTCGAACATATAGGACGTGGCCTGCATATTTTTCGGCCATGGACGATCAAAGAAATTGAGGCCTTCGCCCAACACGAAGGAGGAAGCAATGAGCAAAGCTCTGTTTCAACAACTATTGGGTCTTTGGAATTGACAAGCCCTAAGCGATTGGTCACACGAAGTACATGTCGGTCGACGGGAAAACCCGGTATTCCGAGCGACTGGCTGAGTACAACATTGGCAGTTTTTCGACCGACACCCGGAAGTGTCAGGAGATGAGACATCGTGAGTGGGACTGCACCTTTATGTCGTCGGACTAGGTCGCGTGCTATACCGAGTAACGACCGAGTTTTGGAGCGAAAAAAGCCAGTCGGTCGGATGAGAGTCTCTACGTCAGATGTTCTTGCCTTTGATAACTGGTAAGCATCCGGAAATCTTTGAAACAGGCTCGGCGTCACCTTGTTGACCCTTTCGTCAGAGCATTGAGCCGAAAGAACAGTTGCGATAAGCAACTCGAAAGGATCGGTGAAGTGTAACTCGGTTGAACTATGCGGATGCTGTCTCTCAAGCGCTTTGACAAACCTTGTCAGTAAGGACCTAGATGTCCGAGGTTTCTTCGATTGGTCTGCCATTCAAAGTATGTAGTGAATCGGATACAGGCCATTTTCAATTCAAACCAGCTAGTCTGATTGATCGGAATCTGAGAACGGTTCCGGTTCGGCTAGTGAACAGGACCTTTCGGAGGGCCAACTTTCGCTGGAGTCTCGGTAAATGTGCGTAAATGCTCTTGGAGGGCACCTATCAAATTAGGCACGAACTGAATCGGGACGACGATGCGCGCCCGAACAGGCGCTCTCAGTTCTCGGTCTACTTCGTCACCGCTGACCTCGGTCTCTGTTGGGGGAAGTACCTCGCAGAATGTGAGCGTAAAATCGAAGGGCGTATGAGAAATCGCACAGAAATTAGAATAAATTCGGTGATTGTCCCCATACTTAGTAGAAGGCTTGATAGTAAAGTTTATTTGTTTGCGTTCCGGCATGATTTTCCTTAGAGACTAGCTATAGCTGTCAGAATTGAAAGTGAGTTAGGAAAGAACTGGTTTGAATAATATTCTTATTACTCCAACGACAACGCCCTGGATTTGAACATTAGGAGAATTGGCCTTAATTTGTGTATCGGTGGTACTTCCTTGTTGTAGCCAAGTGAAATTTCCTTCTTGATTTAAAGTCATCAAATGTGCTTTGTTTTTTTCTAAAATTACGATAACGGTTTCTCCACTTGAGGGAGTCTTTCGGTCTTCAACGATCACGAGGTCACCGGCTTTGAGTTGTTGATCGACCATCGAATCACCGTGGACACGAAGTACATAGCTGTCAGGTTTTCGAGTAATGCTCTCTGGAACGGAAACGGTCTCTGACGGAATCACGACGTCGATAGGAACGCCTGCGGCTAGATGTCCGAGAAGGGGAAGTTCTAGTGTTCTAGTGCCGGCGCGAGTTGTCAATAATTCAACAGAGCGACTCCGATTCCACGCTCTCCGGATAAAGCCTTTCTCTTGGAGATTGGTGAGATGTTTATGGACGGTAGCCAGTGACGACAGTCCGAAACGTCGCCCAATCTCCTCTAGACTTGGCGCGTAGCCGTTCTGCTCCATGAACTCGTTGAGATAGTCCAGGATTTCCCGTTGACGTTTAGTAAGTGGCTCCAAGTTTCTTCCTCGCCATTGTGCTTTAAATATACGCAAAGAAAAAGCGAACATCAAGAAAGGCAGCAGAGTAAAAAAATTTTCTTAGTCAAAGGTGCGTCAAGCACCATCGTTTGAATGGTGATTCAGGTGGCCAATTCAGGGCTTCGATCCAAGATTTCTTCCTTTCTTCTGTAACGATATGCGAAAGGGAAAGTCTCAGCGCAGCATAGGACACCTACTATCAATC
>Ga0310121_10000506_pt1 | contig 42743 bp, 31 predicted proteins | sample CB27_Tmax_986_MG_FD_203504 | JGI IMG/M metagenome (GOLD analysis project Ga0310121, IMG submission 203504) | Marine microbial communities from Western Arctic Ocean, Canada - CB27_Tmax_986 | ecosystem: Environmental > Aquatic > Marine > Oceanic | place: Canada: Western Arctic Ocean | collected...
ACGAAGCTTCTCAATAATCTGCTTGGTCGTGTGTCGGTTCTTCTTCATCTGAGGAAATCCTTTCCGGGCTACGCCCGGATGCGATTCTCTCATAGACCTGGATCAGTTAAAGGGGGGAAGCCCAGGTGGTGCGTGAAAAAATCGTACCGTATCGGCAAGCTATTGGCCACCAAGTGAAAATCAACCGGTGCCCGCAATCTGGAGTGTCGTTTTGCCGCCCCCCTGCCGGGCCAGCCCTCCCCACTGCGGGACAAGCGGAGGTGGCAAGCCTCGCGGTGTGTTAGGATTGGGAAGGCTAAAATTCCATGTTGACAAGGGGAATGGCGCATGAAGCGAAGTGGTCGCATGGCAGGGATCATGGTAGTAATGGTCTCAATGATGACTCCCACAAAACAGGCAGCTGCTGAACACCCGGTTCCTGGCCAACCGTTGACCGACGAACAGGTTACTGCATTTGCCCGGCTCGCTCTGGAGGGCATCCAGTGCGAGTATCCCAACAAACCATCGGACGTCGTGACGGACGCTACCGACGCGGCTCGTTCCCCGCGCGACATGCACCCCACATTCTATGGTTGTTTCGACTGGCATTCGTCAGTGCATGGGCATTGGATGCTGATTCGGCTGGCGAAATGTTACCCCCAAACCAGCGTTGTACCGCAGATTCGAGATTTACTCGGTCGGCAACTTACCGCCGAGAAAATCGCGACGGAAGTCGCCTATTTTCAACTGCCGCACAACCATAGTTTCGAACGCATGTATGGTTGGGCTTGGGCGTTGCGGTTAGCGGCGGAGTTGCACACGTGGGATGACCCACAGGCATTGCAGTGGGCTGGGAATTTTCGCCCTCTCGAAACGAGAATTGTGGAGCTCACCAGGGGCTATTTGCCGCGGCTGACCTATCCGGTTCGGACAGGGGTTCATCCCGATACGGCATTTGCGATTGCGCAAATCCTCGACTATGCCCGCACCGTTCGTGACGAAGAACTCGAGCAGCAGGTCGTCACGTTCTGTTGCCAGAAATATGGCTCTGATCACAATTATCCTGCAGCGTTCGAGCCATCGGGTGAGGACTTCTTTTCGGCTTCGCTGAACGAAGCCGACTTGATGCGGCGCGTGCTCGGAGAAACTCAATACGCCCAGTGGCTGGCGGCGTTTCTGCCAGATTTGGGTAGGTCCGAGGGCAGAACGTCCAATCTTCTGCAGCCATTGGAGGTGTCGGATGTTACCGACGGGAAGCTGGTTCATTTGGCTGGCCTCAACCTTTCCAGGGCATGGACGCAACAGGGGATCCTGGCTGCGCTACCTGCCGACGATCGGCGGCGCGAAGTGCTCGCTGCGTCAATTCGTGGCCACGCCAATGCTGGACTCGCTTATGTCTTTAGTGGGCACTACGAGGGCGAACATTGGCTGGCCACCTTTGCCGTTTATCTGCTCTCCGGGTCAGGACTGGTAGCACCTTAATCGAGTCCGGAGACGGCCAGCGTGTGGTGAAGGTTTCGGTATCCCTCGGCAAGGCTTGGAGGAGCGTTGCACTCATCGACCAATCGGTCTTGTGGGCATTGCGTTGCGCTGTTGGAATGTAACTGAACGTGAATATGGCAGCCACAATTGTCCCCCGAGGTGCCGAGTTGAGTGGATACTCGGCTGGTGCACGTCGGGCTTGTACTTCTGGCTGACCAACGACAGCGAGGAATTTGGAGGCCGATTCGTTTTGGCCTACTGGGTTTATGAACAGCTGCCGAATAGACTATGTTTGAGGTCCTGGTAACCGCGGAAAAATACCGGGAGTGGTTTCTCTGCTTCTTAGAAACGGTCAGGCATCGATGAATCAAGAGTTTGATGAAAAACAAGAGTTTGACGGAAAAACAGTGGCCATAACCGGTGCCGCCGGTGACATTGGTCGGCCATTAGGGGACGAGTTTCGTCGGCTTGGTGGCGAAGTCTTTTCCACCGACCTGCGCGATACGGATCTGCCAAAGTTCACGCCGGGAGATATCTCGGATCCCAGCTTTGTGGCCGGTTGGATTGACCAAATTGTCAGCCAAACCCAACGGATTGACGTGTTGGTGAATGTCGCCGGAATTTGCCCCCGCACACCACTGGCTGACATCACGGCAGAGGAATGGGATCGAGTGCTCACGATCAACGTACGCTCTGTGTTCCTGGTCAGCCAGGCTGCCCTGAAAATCATGATCCCCCAAAAGGGAGGCGCAATTGTCAACCTGGCTTCGCTTGCCGGTAAGGTGGGTGGAATCGCAGTCGGAGCCCACTACAGCTCCAGCAAGGCAGCTATTGTGGGATTGACCAAATCTTTAGCACGCAACGGCGCCGCGCACGAAGTTCGTGCAAACGCGGTCGCACCAGGACTTATTGATACTTCCATGACGGCCGCTGCAGGCCCGGAAGGCGTTAAGCAACTCAAGCAGTCGGTTCCCATGGGACGCCTCGGGAGTGTTGATGAGGTGATCGGGCCAATCGTGTTTCTTGCCTCCAGCAAAGCAGCCTATATCACCGGGGCAACACTCGATATCAACGGTGGCTTGTTGATGGACTGACCGTCGGAACCGGCGAACCTCGTAGCAGACAACCCGGCAGGAAACATCGATGATTACGAAACTGGAACATATGGCATTAAGCGTGGCCGACGTGCAGCGGTCACTTGAGTTCTATCGCGACTTGTTGGGATTTGAACTGATCCGCGAACTCGATTGTGGCCCCGACTCACTGCTAGGAAAAGTGGTAGGGATGCCAGGTTGTTCGGCAAAAATCGCGCACCTCACGTGTGGCGAAACCATGCTGGAACTGTTCGAATATACTCAACCAAGAGGCGCCCCGCTGGCCTCGGAAATGCGCCAGGCCGATCAGGCGTTTGTCCATATCGGCTTGCAGTCAAACGATGTCCGAGGTGACTACCAGAAATTCAAGGCCAAGGGCGTTCGCTTCATTAGTGAGCCGGTAGAATTCCGGCCGGGTGTTTGGATCGTCTATTTCTACGGTCCCGATGGCGAGGTGCTCGAGTTGCGTGAAACGCCGGGTGGCGACACGAGTTCGTGATGCATCGCGTCGGGCTGGGAACGCAGGCCACTACCCTAAACCCCGTCGAACGCCGAAAAACCACCGTCGATGGGAACGATTGCCCCGTTCACAAACGTTGCCTGATCTGAAAGTAGCCAGAGAACTCCGCCCACGATTTCGTCCGGTTCTGCAAAACGTGCCGCAGGAACATTCCTGAGGATTGTTTCTCCCCGCTCGGTCAGGTTTCCCGTTTTCTTATCGACCAACAAGAAACGATTCTGGTCGGTGATGATAAATCCAGGGGCGACGGCATTCACACGGATTCTCGCTGAGTAGGTAGTGGCCATGTGGACCGCAAGCCAGCGGGTAAAACTATCGGCAGCCGCTTTGCCGTTGGAGTAGGCCAGGGCGCGTGACAGTGGCAACCCGCCCCCAACCGACGTAATGTTGACGATCGCACCTGCTTCTTTTTTGGCGAAAAGTCGACCGACCGCCTGCGATGGAATTACCGCGCTCAAGTAATTCAGGTCGATACCCTCGCGAGTTGCCTGCGGATCAATGTCGAAGAACTCAAGTTCCTCGCTGGTGGTGGTACTTTTCTGTCCCCCCCCTGCCCCGTTCACCAGCATGTCGATGGTGCCAAAGTGTGCGACGGTTTTGTCAAGTGCTGCTTCGACGCTTGATTTCAACACCGCATCGCACTCGACGGCCAGGACCTGGCCACCGGTAGCCGTGCTAATTTCGTCGGCTTTGCGGCGAGCTGCGTCGGGGTCAATATCCCAGATGGCCACGCCCGCCCCGGCTTGCGTAAGGCCACGCGCAATTTCACCACCAATGGCACCTCCCGCGCCGGTGATGACGGCCGTTTTTCCACTGAAATCAAACATCAGAGCCTGCTCGGTGCAAATAGCCGCCAGTGAATGAACTCATTGCAGTACAGGATTCAGTTGACCCGATATTGTTTGGATCAATCCGTTGCGGATTGTATCGTCGCTGATCATGACGGCTGTTTCCTGGGCTTTGGAAACTGGCATCGGTACCGCGGCGCTGGAGAGTTGACGAATCGGTTGACGCAACGTTGCGTGGCAATTCTGGTGAAGCCGAGTCGCGACGTAGGATCCCAGGCACTGGGTCGCCATCGCCTGCTCGACGATGATCCCCTGCCCTGTTTTCTCGAGACTTGTCGTGAGTGTTTCAAAATCGATGTGTGCGTAGTCGAGCGTGCGAAGGTCGATGACTTCGATATCGAGCCCTTCATTGCTGGCAAGTTCTTCGGCAATTCGAAGGACTCGAGGGACGAGACTTAAATAGGTAATCACCGTAAGGTCACTGCCAGTTCGCCGGATTCTGGCCTGTCCCATCTGAATCAGGTAGTCCAAATCTCCTTCCGGGACGGGACCTTCGAGCGGGTCAATTTCGTGATGCTCCAGGACCATCACGGGATCGAGACTCCGCATGGCGCTGTTGAACAGGCCGATGTAGTCAAAGGGTGTCGCCGGGGCCACAATGCGCCAGCCAGGGTAGAGCGCAAACAATCCGGCCGTATCACCACTGTGTTGGGCTCCGTACCCTCGGCCAGCCGAGCAGCGAGACCTTACCACCAGGGGTACATCGACCCGCCCGTTATACATGTAGCGGCACGTTGCACACTGGTTGAAAAGTTCATCGGCGGCGACCAGGGCAAAGTCGCAGAACATAATTTCAACAATCGGCCGCATTCCCATGACGGCGGCCCCTTGCCCCAGGCCCACAATGCCACCTTCGGCAATCGGTGCATTGAGCACACGCTCGTCGTAGCGCGCCAACGCATCGCGGGTCGCTCCATAGGCACCGCCTTTCATATTTGCGACATCTTCGCCCACCACAAAAGTCTCTGGCTCGAGTTCCATCCAGCGGGCAATAACGGCTGATTTGGCTTGATTTACTTTGATGTTGCGCGTGGGGGTGTCGTTAGAAACCTCGCGATAGATGACGCCAGTGAATTCCTGCCCGTCGCTGTGAAGGTGTACCAGGGCATCTTCTGGCTGGGGAATAAGCTCGGGACGAATCGAGCGGGTTCCTTCGGCGTCGGCCTCGCTGCAGTAATCGACGGCGTCCTGAATGAGTTGCTGCGCCAGTTCTTTGACCGCAGCCACTCCATCCTCATCCAGCAGACCTCGACGTACGAGTGCGCGGGGAGCTGTGGCAAGTGGGTCACGATCAGCCCATTGGGCTTCCTCTTCCTTGGAACGATACCCGAAGGCGCTACCGGGCATGCCGCCAGCTTGATGGTAATAGCGGTAAGTCTTGGCCTCGATCAGGACCGGGCCACCACAATCGACTGCGTGCTGCTTGGCCAGCTGTACTGCCCGCTTCATCGAGAGCGGATTCATTCCATCGACGATCAACCCGGGGATGTTGTAACCCCCAGCACGAATAACCAGATCGTCCATGCCTGTTGCCTGACGTGCCGGTGTGGCGACTCCGTAGAGATTGTTTTCGATCACAAAAATAGCAGGAAGATCATAGACTTTTGCCAGGCAGATTCCTTCGTGAAAGGGCCCAATCGAAATCGCACCGTCACCAAGGTAAGCTAGCGCCACGTTACCTGTACCACGAAATTTTTCGGCAAAGGCAATTCCCGAGGTATAGGGAATATTGCCTGCCACGATCGCCTGAGTCCCGATGTTACCCGACTCATCATCGAACAGGTGCATCGATCCCCCGCGGCCACCAACCCAACCCTGGTTGAGTCCCATAATTTCGGCGAGAGTCCTTCGAATGCAATTACGCAGCACGTCACTCTCGCCATACGACCAGATGGTCTGACAAGGCGGCGCGTAGTGAGCGATTGCCTTGGCAAGAAAATGGTGATGTGCTCGGTGCGTTGACGTAATCTTGTCGTTCGTTTCAAGCGCCATGGCCGCCCCGACGGCCACTGCCTCCTGACCGATGCTGCTGTGAATCGGACCGTGGACCATCGGTTGAACTTCGTCGAGCAGAGTCTGTTCGAACTGGCGAATGATCTCCAGACAAAAATATCCCCAGATGAGCTGGTCGGGCGTTTGGTCCTGCCAGTACTGCTGGTCCACGGCAACCGTAACGACGTTGGGGTAGTCGGCACCGCAAAGCTGCGCTACATCGGACATTTGGTTTAGTGGATTCATATTTGTGCACCCATCAATCAAACAACGCATCCTGGAAGTAATCGGTGAGACCCAGTTCGTGGCAGCCAACGGTCACCACCGATGGGGGACAAAAAGAGCCGTTTTTCCCGAGTAGAAAAAATCCCGCTCCAGCAAACGACAGTTCCTAATATACCTGACAGGCGCCAACGCAACCACAGTCAAGCCGGTGAAATTGAAATAGCACCACCGACCCATTGCCAGGAATCGGCCCGTCCCACTTGTCTCCTACCGGCCTCTACCGCCCTGGAAATCGGGCACCGCGTTTGGTTGCTGCGCGACAAGTCAAGGGTGAAAAATGACCAGGAAACTCTCTCTGATGATCCTTGCGGCCGGAAGAGCCGTTTATTGGGCGACGAACTGGTGATCGCGCTACAGGATGACGCCCTTGGGTCGTTTTCCCGGCGCAACCAACCGCTAAACTTTCCCAAAAGCGAAATAATGGAACCAGCAACATCCCTGCGACTTGTGAATCATCGCTCAGGAGGAAAATGCGTCCCGCAGCTGCTCGACGTAAATGGGACAGGCTTCCCGTGGATCTGCAGGCTCTTCGTACTCCAGCGCAATATATCCGCGATAGTTGGCCTCACGCAGGATACGAGCCAGCCTCCGGAAGTCGGTAGGTCGTTTTTGGCCGTCGGGTCCACTCACGACAACCTTCACCTGAACATTGATCGCCAGCGGGGCAACTCGGGCCAGATCGCCGTAGATGTCAGCGGAGTGAAAATTGCCCGTATCGAGATTGACCCCAAACCAGGGGCTGTTGACATCACGCACCAGTGCGAGCAGTCCGTCGGCCGTACTGGTGGGCCCACCGTGGTTTTCAAGGGCCAAAAAAATGCCATGTTGGCCGGCATATTCGCAGCATTCTTCCAATCCAGAAACGATCAATTGGTGGGTTTCTTGCGGAGTTGAGTTTCCCTTCACATGGCCGGCAAAGACGCGAATCACAGGAGCTCCAAGAATCTCAGCATATTCGATCCAGCGTTTAAGATGTGCGATTTGCTGGTCACGTTTGTCGCCGGGTGGAAACCCAAAATCGTTACCAACAGCCGTTCCAGAAACGTCAAGACCCAGGCGAAAACATTGTTGTTTAAGAGTTCGCAGGGTATCGTGTGTCACAGGCTCAAGAAAGTAATAGGAGGTGAGTTCGGTTCCCTCAAGTTGCATTCGGGCACAGTCATCGATGAAGTCGGTCAAGCTGAAATCACTGTTCCCGTCTTGTAGCAAGTTGCGGTAGCTGTATGCCGCCAGGCTGAACTTGAATTTGGACTCCCCATTTCGTTGGATTGGATCTAATGCCGGGGCGGAAGTCGTGCTCACACCTCCCACCGTCGCAGCAGTACAAAACAGAGACACTTGCCGCAGAAATTCTCGTCGGGCAACGGGTATCATGATCACCAGTTCCTCTCTAGAGGGGCTGCTGGTTCGCTTGCGTTTGGGGCAAGCACAGAGCAGCAAGTCGGTTCTTCGGTTGAATTCTACGATATCGTGCGTAATCGTCTAAAGGATCATGATGCAGGAGGGACTAGGGATCGAAAGTGGATCCCCGACAGGGGTCAGTTTGCCTGTTTCAGGATTGATCTTAAACACGGCAACATTATTGCCAGGCATGTTCGCACATAGGAGCATTTTTCCGTCCGGGGTGATGGCAAGGTTTTGAGGCCCCTTGCCAAGGCTTGGTTCAATCGCCAGGAGCGTGAGCTGGCCATCTGCACCGATTCGGTAGGCAGCAATACTGTCATGGCCCCGGTTCGTGCCATAGAGAAAACGCCCGTCTGGCGTGATTTTCAGGTCGGCACAGTAGCTGACCCCGTCAAAGTCAGCTGGCAATGTCGAGATGGTTTCCCGTTCAATGAGTGTTCCGGCGTCGGTTTCCAAGTCGTATTGCGTGACTGAGTTTTCAAGTTCGTTGATGACGTAAAGGTGTTTGGCATTGGGATGAAATGTTAAATGACGTGGGCCGCCACCAGGCGGCGTTCGTACAAAAGCCTGCCGGTTCGGCGTGAGTCCTGCTGTGGCAGGGTCAAGTCGGTAGCTTAATATCTGATCGAGGCCCAGGTCGGCTGCGTAGGCGAATCGATTGTCAGGACTTACCACGATCGAGTGGGCATGCGGTCCTTTCTGTCGTGCTGGATCGACACTGGAACCAGCATGCTGGATGAATGATTCAGCCTCGCCCAGCGAGCCGTCTTCCGTGATCGGAAATGCTGCAACACTACCCGTTGAATAGTTGGCGACAAGCACGCTTTTGCCGGTGTGATCAACGTCCAGATAACAGGAAGCCGTACCCAGACTCGATTGCCTGTTGAGCAATTTCAATTTTCCCGTGCGCCCGACAATCTCATAGGCTGCAACTTGCTCAGGGTTAGTGCCGCCAAATTGTCCAGGTGCATGAATCGAGTAGAGATGTTTACGTGCCGGTGAGATTGCCAGGAAAAACGGATGCTCCACGTCGGTCGTGCGGTCGATCAACTGTAGTTGTCCCGTCGATAGATCAAGGTGGTAGGCATGAATGGCCCCCTCGTCTCCTGGTGCGAAGGCTGAGATGAACAGGAGTAGTTGGTTCTGAAGTGGCATGGGTGGCTCCTTATCAAGCGGTTACTTTCGTTGGCAACTGGCCAACCTCTTTGGAGGGGAGAAATCAGGGTTTCTTCCCTGTGCGAATACTTGGTTCTTCTGCAGAAATCCCTCCCACACAAAAGAGTTGTGAATCCGTGCGGAGGAACATTTTTCCGCCGGCAACCGCTGGTGTTGAGCGACTTGGCTCGCCGAGGTCGTTCTTGACGAGGATCTTCAGCTCTTTCTTGTCTGCCGCGATGACCCAAACCAGCCCATCCTCATCGATTGCATAAATCTTGTCGCGCACGCGGACGGGTGAGCCACTGAACTTGCCGCCTGTCCGCTGCATCCAGTGAATCTTGCCTGTGGGAGCATCGATGCAACTTGCAAAGCCACGATCATAAATCAAAAAAACCGTATCTCCCTTGGCGATGACCGATGGTATATAAGGGGCCTTCACACGAGAACTGTTCTTCATCGTGTAGACGACTTCCGGATGGTTCCCTGGGCGAATGGCCACAAGATAGTTTTCCGAATACGACCCAGACCCGTTACTACCAAAGATCAGGCCCCCGGCAAGAATTGGCGAGCTAATGGTCCGTTTATCGAACGTGTCGATGGACCAGTTTTTGTGTCCCGTCGTGGGATCGAGGCTAAAAACACCGTTGCCAGTACTCGTGCATACCAGTTCTGGCTTGCCCACAGGTGGCGTGTAAATAAAGGGTACCGAATACGATACCTGCCGACTCACCAACGGTGTTCGCCACAGTTCCCGGCCACTGGCACAATCCAAGGCAACCATGCAACTCTCGCCCGGCACTTCGCCCGGATCAAGTTTTTCTGCCTGTTGAGAAAGGTGCAGAACAACCTTGTTTTCGTAGACGATCGGTGAGTTGCAGAAGCCATGTCGGCCAACCCAAGATCCCAGGTTGACGTTCCATTTTTCGATCCCCTCGTGCGTGAATGCCTTGAAAGTGATTTCCGCAGGAGTCGACCAGGCGACATAAACTTGCCGGGCGTCGACGGCCGGTGTGGATGACGCGTAACTGCTACGGCCGTGGATCTGGTGCACCGCAGACTCAAAATTGCGCCGCCAGAGCAACGAACCGTTCTTCGCGCTGTAACAAAGCACATAGCGGGTTGCATCACTGGGATCGGCACTCAGAAGAAATACCTTCTCACCCCAAATGACCGGTGACGAATGTCCTACCCCGGGCAGTTGTACTTTCCAACAATAATCGGCGTCGGTCCACGTAGTGGGGATCGTCGTGGCATGGCTCACGCCAGACCCATTGGGCCCGCGAAAACGAGTCCATTCTTGCGCAAAGGATCCCTGGGAAGCCAAGAGTATGAGTAAGTAGCAGATGGCTTGAACACGGATGGACATAAAGCGTGATCCATTTCGCTTGGTACATTGTCAGCGGGTTAGGACGAAACCATTGAGCGACGCGACCATTCTACCTGTTTCGGCCAATGTGGTCATGCAGTCGTCTTGGAAGAATCACTCAATCGGTTGCGCCAAGTACCTAATCCCCCGCAGGTTGACTCTCTACTTGGAAAACCTCTTGTGCCTTCCTGTAGATGGCATCTTACCGCGCACAACGAACCTGAGTGCGACAATAGTCGCGCGTGACGCAGGAAAAAATTCTCTCCCGCTACTGCAGCGATACTTTCACCGACCGTCCGTCGTTAGCTGAAAAATCGAGCTTGTCTTCCCGCGCGAGCCACCCTACGGCAGCCACGACAAGGTCATCCGGGTCATTGGTTGATTTCTTCAGCGCTGCAAGACTTTGCGCTCCTTGACCGTCAAGCGTTTTCCATAACTTGCCGGCGACTTGTCCGATCTGGTGATTTGAATAGACCGAATGCCCGGCCGGTGCGATAACAACCGTGGGGGCCTTCTTGACGCGCGACCGGTTATTGGTCGTTTTTTTTGCCGTCGGCTTTTTCTTGTTGGCCGACTTTTTGGCAGGGACCTTTTTCTCCGCTTTTGGCCCCGAACTTGAGCGAGACTTGCGCCCAATCGACGAACTGATTTTTTTCTTGGCCACGATTTATTTCTCCCAAATACCGCGGTGATGAAGGTGGAAATCAGGACCAGCCTCGCCGAGAATCATAGCCGATTACCGGCAGTTCGCCAATAACCTGAAGGACGACAGTTTTGCCGCGGTCCTTGCGGGGCTTCGATGGGCCGTGATCACCAGCCCAGTGACAACAGGAAGACTCGTGGAATCCCCCAGGAAATTCGGGGACTTTACCAGCTTTGGTGAGAATTCCCAGGCTGGCCAACGGCCGGTACCCACCTGTCGTCTAAGGAGCTAATAATTTCGCGATGAGGAAATCCATCGGGGTTGCGTACTCTTCTGGTTGAGAAATCCCCGGGATTAGTAGATGACATTCATGACCCGCCTGGTCGGCCTTCTCCTTCAGCCGGATGCCAAATACCGGATGGTGAATCCCGTGACCTGGATTTTCAGAAGGCAGCGTCATGTTATTGCCGTACGACATAAAAAGGGGAGGGTCTTGTCCATCAAGGTGATTGTAAGGAGAGAACTCAACGTAGGTTACACGGTGTTGTGCATAGTTCTTTAATGCATCAGTTATCGTTTTTTCGCCAACCCCGAGAGCAATCATGCGGTGCTGTAACACATTGGGTCCTAACCATCTTTCAATCACTTTAGGGTCAATCGAGGTTTGCCCTGCTCGAACTGCCGCTGCAGCCACACGGGTCGATTCACGTAGTACCGGGTCGCCGGATTCCGGATCTGCCAAATCGTCGTGCAGGAGGATCCACATGGATGTACAGGCCCCTGCACTACCCCCCGTCAGTCCGATCCGGCTTGTGTTCACACTCCAATCTTTTGCCTTAGAGCGGATGAATTGAATGGCTCGTGCCGCATCGTGTACGGGTGCTGGAAGAGGGGCCTGGGTGGAAAAGCGGTATTGGATGGCGGCATAGGAGATGCCTTGATCCAGAAAGGGCTTTACGTCAGCAGCGGTTCGCTTTTTGCTACCACTGGTCCAACCGCCACCGTGGATGTGGACCACCAGCGGATGAGGACCGTTACCCGGGGCCTTCCAAAAATCGAGCACGTTCCGCTGGTGAGGACCATATCGCACATTCGCAGCCGTTGCTGGTAATGTGTCGTGGCCGTCTGTGGCTATCACCTGCGTGACACAACCACCCAATACAAGTAAAGCAAAGACAGGTGTTCGCATAAGAAAATCCCCTGGAATCAATTGAGGTCCTACCAGGTTAACCTCTGGCGGTTGGCAACGCACACAACCATGTTGCCGCACGTTACAGCAAAATTACTTCACGCACACCAAAACATACGGTCCGTGGTGCTAGTTGACCAGGCCTTGAACTTCCTGAGGAGTCAGCGCGCGATCGAATACCGCAATTTCGTCCAAGCGACCTTCCCAGGTTGAATCGCCATCACTTCGGCCACCAAAGAACAACAGGTCCAAATCGCTGTGAGCGTCGGTGGGGGATACCGTTTCGATTTCCGGTTGAGGGTTACCATTCAAGTAAACCCGCACGTCGGTCCCGTCGCGTACGAACACGATGTGGTTCCAAGTCCATCGCTCGACTTCAGTTTGCCCCCCAAGGAGGGTCGCGTGCTCACTGCCCGAATCCTCCGGCCGGCTCCCGCCAGGCAGCACCAGTTTTCCCGCGTGCCCCAGGGTACCGCCCAAACCAAGATGATCACCATGAGCATGAAAACCATGGTCCGATCCGCGTGAAAATAACCAACCGGTGATGGGGCGACCGTCGACAGGCATACCATTGTAAAACCAGATTGCCACGGAATATTGGTCCTTGAGGTCGGGGACGCGTGCCCTCAGGCGACCACCCGCGAAATGGGCTGATCGGTTGACTTCACTACCGGCGCAAAACTTTTCCGAGCCCGGGCCTTCCAGGAAGAAAGCGACCGGTGGTTCATAGATTGCGTCACAGTTTTTCCCGGAAAGGTCTATTGCGCGGGGACCGGCGAACTCATCGAGTCGCCAGTAGGCTACCGGACTGGCAGCCAGGAGAGCCTTGACAGCAGTTCCCTGGGTTTGACGAAAACGGCGCCGCCGCTGCCCCGCCACTTTTTCAAGTAATCTCAACCCTGTTTCGACAATGATCGGCTCTGCCTGAATTTCCAAGCCGGCCGAACGTGCAGGCCACGTGTTGTAGCCACCCAGCAAATGTTGCTCGGGTGGGGGGATGTAGCCATCACCGCCGTTGGCCAACTCGATCACCATCGTCTTTTCCAGTGGGCTCTGGAGCTTGATTTTCAACCCGGTCAGCGCGTACGTTTCACAAGGGGTTGTGGCGATGCCCATGTCACCAATTCGCGCCGCCTGGACTACAATTTCTGTCGACTGCCGTTCGTGCAAGAAAAGTTGTTCACGGGCATAGACTTCGGTGGTCGTCTCGGGAAGTCGATTTCCCAGGGATTCGACAATTCGTCGAGCCCACTCTAAACGCTGTTGATCTGGTACCCGGTAATTGAGTTGCAGCCGAGCCTCCGACATCGCTACATCCAGGTTGGTTTTGTACTCGATGCCGCTGCACGCCCCGGCGGCAATCTCAGCAAGTCCACGGGCATAACTGGCAATGTCCGACTCGACCTTGCTGCCCAACCTGTAATCTCGCCGCCAAATATCGCCGCTACAGCCGTGTGACATGGCGACCACAAAAGGCGGATCGACATCACCGTGAGTACCGCTCAACCGAGCTTGGACTTCGTGACAAAAGAGCCCGAAGTAATCGGAACTCAACCCGCCACCATCGCCATAATAGTGCATCGAAAAATTGACAAGAAGCGCCAGCGGGTGTCCATCCGTCGATTGAATCGAGATGAGCGACAAGCTGGGATCCTCCGGACCCGACTCACCCGTAACGTCATTCCAATTAGCCCCCGCGTGCATGTTTGCGCGAACGGTCAGGTTACCGAAAGGATCTTTTCCAATCCGATCAGGCCGTCGAATCCAGCGCCGCAGAGCGGTGAACTGGGCCGCATCGCCTACAGCCCAACCCGCCTGGGCTGGTTTTAAATTTGCCTCCGCCCGGACAATCGCCTGCACAAGACTCCGCCGCAAGAGAGGAATGTAGGTCAGGTCGGGATCGGTCCCCAGTGCGCCCATCGAAGCGGGAGCCGTGTGGGTATGTGTGGCGGAGATGAGCATACGGTCGGCAGGAATCTTTGTCTGTGCCGCGGCGCGTTGCTTGGTGTCATCGAGAAGTGGCCGCGGCATCATGCAACTGTCAACCACAACGATTGCAATGCGATCGTGCCCGTCATCCAGCACAATCGCCCGTGCGAACAGGCGGCTCTTTACATTGTCGACGCTGCGGTTGAGCATTCCGCCGTTGACAAGTACGGGAAATTGCTGCGGCGTAATGTCAACGGCAGCGGCCCCGGCTTTAAACTGCCCGTAGGCTGACTGCAACGCACAGAGGGTCAGAATGACCGTACTCACCCAGGCCAGCATTTTCACCACATTACTCCAGTGCCAAGTTAGCTTCGTATTGAAGGACCTCGTCGAACCGGGTCGTGCCGCGTACGAGCCGACCGAGGCGGGGCTGCCGATCGTTGTACACTTCCACGGCATCGGCATCGGCATAGCGCATGAAGAGAATCCGCCGGTCCCGGTCTTGTGAGTGGTTGCCCTCCGATTTGTGGAGCATGTGGCAGTGGAAGAAGAGGCACTCACCTGCCCGCAGCGGCATTGGCCGGGCTAGCGCATCGTCGACTTCCAACTCAACCGGCTTGCGCTGTTTGATGTCATCAGGGGTGTACCCCTCGCGAACCTGCCCCTGCTTGTGACTGCCAGGAACGAGCCACAGGCAGCCATTCTCCTGGTCAGCATCGTCGAGGGCGGTCAGACAGGAGATCGCGTTATACGGATCCAACTCGCCGTAAGAGTTGTCCTGATGCCAGGCAAATGACTGGTTGTTACCACGCATCTTGAAGGTGAGCTGACTTGTCGCTGCCTTGATGTTAGGGCCAATAACCTGGGTGGCAACGTCGACCAGCGGGCCTGAAAAATAATACTGCCGGACCAGGGATGCATGGTGATGAATATTGCCGAGCAGCGCGTTCTGAAGCCACGTCCCGTTGGCATCGAAAGCGCCTTTTTCTGCATTCCATGCCACCATGCATTCGTCACGTATTGCCTGCAAACCGCGGTCGGTCAGAATCGAGCCATACAAAAGGTAGCCGTCGTTAGCGAACCTGGTGAGTTCGTCCTCGGTGAACTGGCGATAAATAAAACGTTCAGACAAAAGAGATTGTATTTGGTCGGACATGGATCGCAATGGGACTGATTCGTCTCGTAAGATTCCCCAAAAGTATAGAAACCCGATTATAGCCGAAACGTTGTGCTTTTGGCCACTGACTTTGCGTCCGCCAGGTCACCGCTTCCCGTGTTACAAAAAGCTGCCTTGGCGCGTAAGCACGTCTTCGTATGGCTATCGGTGGTTTACCACCGGGCTGCTGGGCGTGCAAACCATTTTCAGCCGAACAATGCGGCCTGGTACCGTGGCCTGGTGACGATCGCCTTCTCTAGACGTGCCTCCGTTTACCACCGGATAGGCACACGGTATGATCGCGTGCCGATGCCCGGCAACGTCACAAGTTCACACAGAAATTTTTTCGGTGCCGGCAAAAGTCTCCTGAAAACCCGAGAAAGGCTCCCCATGAAATTAGCAGGCAAAGTGGCCGTCATCACAGGTGGTTCCAAGGGGATTGGCTTCGGATGTGCCAAGATTTTTGGCAAATATGGTGCCCGGGTTATCATTGCCGCCCGTGGCGAAGAGGATGGCAAGCGGGCAGAGCAGGAACTGGTTGCGGCTGGCACCGAAGCCGCATTTGTTTCCTGCGACGTGACGCGTGAAACAGACATGAAAGCAGTCATTGGCAGCGCCATCGACCGCTGGGGACAACTCGACTGTATTGTCAACAACGCGGGCTGGCATCCGCCCACCATTTCTATCGACGAAATCTCGGTGGCCGACTTTGAAAGCTTGTTGCGATTGAACCTGACGAGCACATTTATGGGCTGCAAGTTTGCCATCGAGCATTTGCGCAAGACCAGGGGCAACATTATTAATATGTCCAGTGAAGTCGCGCTCATTGGGCAATCGTCTGCCGCCAGTTACGCGACCACAAAAGCAGGTCAGCTTGGCCTCACACGGGCTCTTGCGATCGACCTGGCTTCCGAAGGTGTACGCGTCAATGCGGTTTGCCCGGCCGGGGTAATGACGCCCCTAATGCGAGAGTGGGCCAGCACTGAATTCGACCCCGACACGGCACTGCAAAGCGTGGATCATATTCACGCCATGGGACGGATGGCTACGATCGAGGAAATGGGAGAAGTTTGTGCCTTCCTTGCTTCTGACGAGGCTTCGTTTATGACTGGGCAGACGATTTGTCCCGACGGCGGCGCGGCCCTCGGTTACGGGAAAAAATGGAACCCGTAACGAGAGAATCTACTAATGTTGGAATCCAGTCTCAAAATTGGCGCGCTCGATGCAACGATCATTGTCGCCTACATGATTGGTATTATCTTCGTGGGGGTCTGGTCCTCACGTCGGCAGGGAACAACCACCGCTGGTTATTTCCTGGCCGGTCGCAAACTGCATTGGCCCATGATTGGCATGGCCTTGTTTGCCACGAACATCTCAACAGTGCATCTGCTCGGTCTGGCGGCCGACAGTTATCGGGTAGGGTTAGTCGTTGGCAACTTTGAGTGGATGGCTATATTTTTTCTGATTCTGTTGGGGTTGGTTTTTGCCCCCTTCTATTTTCGTAACAAGATATCCACCTTGCCGGAATACCTGGAACGACGCTTCGGACTCGGTTCACGAATGTTTCTTGCCTTTATGGCCGTCGTCGGCGCGCTGTTCATTCATATCGGAATGAGCCTCTTTGCCGGTGCCAAGCTGATGGAACAGTTCTTCGATATGCCAATCCAATCCTCGATCATCGTCATCGCTGCGGCGACAGCCCTTTACACCGTGCTGGGGGGACTAAAGGCAGTGGTCGTGACCGAGTCGATTCAAACCATCTTGCTGTTGGTCGGTTCTCTGGCAATCACGTGGTTTGGCCTCGTGGCGTTGCGGGACCGCGGGATCGACTCTTATAGCGAATTCCTTGCCGCAGCCCAACCGAACCAAATGAGTATGGTCCGTAGCGAAGGTGCTTTTCCCTGGTACCACATGCTGGCCGGCTATCCGGTGTTGGCAATCTGGTATTGGTGTGCCGACCAAACGATCGTGCAACGTGTCTTGGGTGCCGAAACGCAGCGTGATGCCCAATTAGGACCGCTCTTTGCCGGTTTTTTAAAGGTTTTACCTGTCTTCTGCATGTGTCTACCGGGAGTCATGGCCTATGTACTTTTCCAGGATTTGATCGGCGATGATCCTAATCAGGCTCTCCCCGTATTGATTGACCAGTTAATTCCCAGCGGCCTCAAAGGACTGATTGCTGCTGCCATGTTAGCCGCAGTGATGAGTACGGTTGCCGGAGCACTCAATAGTGCAGCCACCCTGGTGAGTATCGACCTGATCAAGAACCTGCATCCGGCGGCAGGAGATCGCACGCTTGTATTGAGTGGTCGCGTGACTGCCTGTGTGGTAATGCTATTGGCCATCATGTGGTCCACCCAAGGTGATCGCTTTGAGAGTGTCTTCACCGGGATCAATGCCATGATTGCCTGTCTCGCACCTCCTATCTCCGTGGTCTTCCTGTGGGGGGTCTTCTGGCCACGCGGTACACGACAGGGGTCCCTGGCGACGTTGATTACAGGTTTTGTGTTGGGTGCACTTGTCTTCACCTTCGATTTCCCATTGGTCGGCGAGGAAAAAGTGTTTACCGATGCCTTGGGAATCCCCTTCATGCTGCAAGCCTGGTGGCTTTTTGTGATTTGTACCGTGGTCTTTTTCACAGTCAGTCTTCTTACCCCGGCCCCCAGTTCAGAGCAAACCAAGGAGCTCTGCTGGCCCAACCCGTTTGCCGTGATCACGTCGGGCCAAATTACGGGCCTCACCGATCCGCGAATTGTTGCAGCCGTTTTACTGGCAGTCACCATCACACTCTACTGGGTTTTCGCCTGAGTGACACTTTGTGCCAGATGATGAATCCGTTTTGCCGCTGACTCAACCTTCCGGTATACTGACCAGCACGGAGACCCGGTCCGGTTAACCGTGCTGCTTGAGATGCCACTGCTTCCTACTCACGATTTGCAATCGATTCACCTGATGCAACCAGTTCTTGCCATTCATTTTTCGACTGTGTTGGCGTTGCTCCTGCTTTCAGTGATGCAGTCACTGGCAGCTGATGAGAGTGTGCAGCCAGTCCCCCTGGCCGGAACCAAACTGCTGACGCGCGAGGGGGATATTGCATCTCAGCTTGTTTCCGCTGCCGATCTTTTTTTGCTCCGGCAAATCGAACAGTCCAAGTCGCTACGGGCGGGGCACTGGCACCGCGACCTGTCCGGCTCTGCCGCGTACCAGGACTCTATTGAACCGAACCGCCATAAACTTCAACAAATGCTTGGCCTGGCCGACAGGCGCAACCAGTTCTCTGCGCCAAGCCTGCAAGCCACAACCGAACGATCTGCCCTGGTCGGTCAAGGCCCTGGTTACGAAATCTTTGCCGTCCGCTGGCCAGCCTTTGGCAATGTGCACGGCGAGGGCCTGCTGCTTGCGCCCACTGGCCGCAAGCCGATCGCTGGCGTCATCGCCCTGCCCCACTGTGACGTTACGCCCGAGCAACTTTGTGGCTTGACAGAAGGCCTGGCAAAACGCGAACAGTTTGCCCGCCGACTGGCCGAAAACGGCTGCCTGGTTGTCGTGCCAACACTCATTGACCGTGCCGTCAAACAAAACGGCATTTCGAACCGTGAGTGGATTCAGCGTGCCGCTTACGAAATGGGGCGGACGATGACTGGTTACGAAGTCAACAAGGTATTGGCCCTGGTCGACTGGTTGGCCGAATCGAGAGAACCGTTGCCGATCGGTGCGATCGGTTGGGGAGATGGTGGTTTGATTGCTTGTTATGCAACCGCCGTTGATCCACGGATTGATGCCGTCTGCGTCAGTGGTGCCCTGGGGAACATGGACCAGTTGTGGGATCAACCGGTCGACCGGATGGTTTTTTCCCTGCTAACCCGGTTTGGGGACGCCGAGTTGGCGGCGATGATAGCGCCAAGAAGCCTGGTGGTCGAAGTCGGCACGGCCCCGCGGTCAAGCCATCCTCCCGCCGAAAGCGGAAAGGGGGCGCCGCATGAAATCCGGCTGGCAACCATGCCGGCAGTGCACGATTTTACCGCGACAGCCCGACAAGTCGTGCGACCACTCAGCAAGGCCCCATGGCTCACAGTTGTCCAGAGCGAGTTCCCCGGTTCCAGCCCGGCCCTGAAATCTTTCCTCAATTCACTCTCCGGCGAGGGGAACCTGGTCACAGTTCAAGCTCCTCCGAACCCGCCTGGCCGACAATTTGGTGAGAAGGCCCGGCACAACCGCCAGCTCGACGAACTGGAACGTCACACGCAGGCCCTGTTGCGCAAAAGTCACCAGGTGCGCAAGGAGCGGTTTTGGGATAAGCTCGATACCTCGTCGATCGAAGCGTACGAAAAATCGATCGAACCGTTTCGCCAGGAATTCCGCGAGGAGGTAATCGGTCACTTTGATCTCGATTTGCTCCCACCCAATGCCCACACCCGGCTCATTGCTGAGTCCGATAAATGGAAACGGTATGAAGTGGTGGTCGACGTGTTTGATGACTTATTCGCCTACGGCATTCTGACCGTCCCGACCGATATCCAGCCTCAAGAACCGCGGCCCGTTGTGGTATGCCAGCATGGCCTGGAAGGACGTCCCCAAAGCGTCATTGGAGAAAAAGGGCATCGCTATTACAAGGCCTTCGCGACCACATTGGCCGAGCGGGGTTTCGTGACGTTTGCCCCGCAAAATCTTTATATTTTCGGACATCGCTTCCGGACCCTGCAGCGCAAGGCCAACTCACTGGGGAAGACGCTTTTTTCGATCATCACCCCGCAACACCAGCAGATTGTCGATTGGCTGAAAACCCAATCGTTCGTCGATCCCGATCGAATCGCGTTCTATGGTTTGAGTTATGGAGGCAAAACGGCGATGCGGGTACCCCCCTTGGTGACCGACTACTGTTTGTCGATCTGCTCTGCCGATTTCAACGAATGGGTCGACAAGAACGCCTCGACCCAAAATCCACGAAGCTATATGGGTACAAGTGAATACGAGATTTTCGAATGGGACCTGGGACACACCTACAATTATGCAGAAATGGCAGCACTCATTGCCCCGCGGCCCTTTATGGTCGAACGGGGGCATTTTGACGGCGTTGCCGACGACTGGACCGTGGCCTGGGAATACGCGCGCGTTCGGTTTCTCTACGCAGCCCGGCTAAACCTTCCGGGCCATACAGAAATTGAATGGTTTGTTGGTCCCCACTCCATCAATGGCGTGGGAACTTTTGAATTTCTACAGCGGCACTTGAATTGGCCACCGAAGTAATTTTTTGGACTCGTGAAACTTTGAAACGATTGGAGCAAGACCTTCCCATGGAAAAACGCACATCTTCCCGAAGAGAATTCATGATCCACAGTGGTGAAACTGCTGCCGTTACGACTGCCCTGGCGACGCTCGGTGGTGTCCACACGTCGGCCGCCGAGAAGGCCGAAACAATTCGGCTCGGCATTATTGGTTGTGGCGGCATAATGAAGGTACACGTGCAAAGGCTTATTAACCGACGGCAGCCTGTTTCGTTTGGCTGGCTTTGCGATGTCGATCCGCAACAACTCGCCGCAACCGCAAAACTCATCGATGGTTTCCAGGCGGTTGCACCGCAGCAGACTTCTCGATACGAGGATGTGATCGCCGATAAGGGTATCGATGCCGTGATCATTGCCACCCCACACCACTGGCATGCCCCAATCTCCCTCCGGGCACTTGCCGAAGGGAAAGACGCGTACATTGAGAAGCCAATTTCTCATGTCTACGACGAAGGAAAACAGGTTGTCGCCGCAGCCGAAAAATATGGACGCGTGGTGCAACATGGCAGCCAGATGCGATCAAGCCCGGTAACGTACCAGGCTGCAAAATTACTGGCCGATGGGATCATCGGAGAAGTGAAAGTTGCCCGTGCCTGGACTGCTGAACTTCGCAATACCATTGCTCCTGCAGACAACAGCCAGACGCCCGAAGGCGTTGACTATGATCGATGGTTGGGACCGGCCCCCAAACGGCCCTTCAATCGCCAACGGTTCCACCAGTCGTGGCGCATGTTTCGCGACTATGGCAATGGTGAAATCGGGGATGACGGCATCCACGATATCGACATGGCTCGCTGGGGACTCGGCGACCCTGAATTGCCTGTCCGTGTGACTGCCCGAGGAAGCCGCATGATGTTACATGGACATTTTGGTGATTACCCCGACAACATGCATGTAACTTATGAATATCCCGACGGCCGCCTGCTGGTCTATGAAAACTATCCGTTTACCGAGTACGGCATGCATGGATTCGATAACGGCAATGTGTTCTACGGAACCGATGGCTACATGGTCTTCTCTCGCCGAGGTGCATTTAATGTCTATTTAGGCAGAAAACGTAAAAAAGGTCCCCGGGAGTTGCCAGAAACCCGTGGCCAGAGAGGATACCCCGAACACATGGATGACTTTCTCAACGCGGTTCGTAACCGCACACCAACCAGGGCGTCTGCAGAGATCGCCAATCGGTCCTGCGCCCTGGTGCACCTGGGCGACATTGCATTTCGGGTCAACCGCCAGTTGGACTTCAACCTGCAAAGCGAAAGGTTCGTCGACTGCGACGAGGCCAATCAGATGCTTACGAAAAATTATCGGGCACCCTACACACTGAACGACGTGTGATGAGTACCAGCGACCTGCTGGCAGGTTACCGGCCTGGCCAGTTTGTAAAAAATCCCCGAATCTTAGGCTGTACAAGGGATCGTTTGCTGGTTAATGTCGGGGGCTTCAGGGCGAGTTGGCCTCCTGGTCGGATTGAATTCCTGGGAAATCGGAACGGAGCCTTTCCCGGCAGGGCATCGCGAAAAGCCGCCAGGAATCCCTGGCTCGGCCGGCGTTACCATCGACCTCGCACATTTGCGGAAGGCTATCGAAAGAACCATGACCGATAAGAACGTTTGTATTGCCGTAGTGCGCGATCACGAGCAAGCCTTCGAGGTGGTCCGAATCTTCCAGGCTGGAGGCTTTGCTGCGGAAAGCATCTCGGTGATTGGCAAGGACCATGCCGACGACAAACACATTCATGGTTATGTGACCGCTGGCGAAGCGATGTCTTTTTGGGGCAAGCAAGGTGCCGTTTGGGGCAGCCTTTTTGGACTGTTGGCTGGGGCCGGCTTTTTGTTTGTGCCGGGAATCGGACCCCTGGTCGTGGGAGGGCCGCTTTTGAGCATGATGGTGGGTGCCGTCGAGGGAGGGGCTGTGCTGGGGGGGATCGAGGCGGTCTTTGCCGGCTTGCTGCACCTGGGGTTGTCCAAAGATCATCTCGTCCTTTATGAAAAACAACTCAAACAGGGTAACTGCCTGGTGGTTCTGCATGGGACCGCTGCGGAAGTTGTCCGCGCGAAAGATCTGCTGGCCAACGAGGATTTGGAGCACGTCGACGTGCATGCCACATGAGTTTCGCACACCGTTGGTGCCGGTGGTGGTTTTCTTTTTTTTCTCTTTGCTGAAAAGTTGAGGTTATGAGTCAACACAAGAACAAACACGCTCACCACAAGCACGGAAACCATCCGCAGAAACATAATCGCAAGCAGGGAGTTTCTATGCACAAAAAATGGACCACATGGGTTGCTGTCATACTGATGCTGGTCGCCATGGTGGCGTACTTCTCAACTATGGATGAAGAGCTGGGGCCCGAAAACGATGGCGAGCGGATGCCGGCCGCGGCCGAATAGCTGCCGTTGCCTGCAAGTGAAAAAATTATCGCTTGGGCACCAAACTAATGGTCGGAATTGCCCGTCTGGCGTTTGGCAAGTTGTGCCTGTACTAAAACCTCAATCTTGTCAGCCCTACGTTTGGCTTCGTCCCCAGGCAGGCCTGGCGGAATGTCAGGTTGCCCGTGCCCTATGCGGGGTAACCAGGCGTCGCGCAGCAGCTCTAACCGCTCGGCATCATGCGATTCCCCGGTCAAGCGACGATTTTGAGCTGCCAACTCGCGGTGCAGCCGCCCTCAGGATATCGTAAGCTGGGGTTTTGGAAAAAACCTCCTGGTACTGCCAACCGCGGGAGACCATTTTATCGCCAAACCAAAGTAAGCTATACCCTCCCCCCCTGCCCTGAACAAACATCCCAACAGGGGCTCTCTCATGCGAAAGCTTTCCAAAGCCGACGAAGCTGCGCTGATTCGTCTCACCACGGCGCTGATCGATCAGCGCCGTGCCCGCACGATCGTTGCGCCCCATGCCGACGCAGCGGGCTTCTGGTTTGGAGGAGGAAACATGATTCAGGCAGCTGATGGAACCTTGCTGCTTGTTGGCCGGTATCGAGATGCCGGAGATTCGCGACTGGGATTGGCCAGTGGCCGGCGGGGATGGAAGTTATCGGTAATGCGAGCGGGCAGTATCGAGGATCCCTTTGAAGAGGCCATCGCCTTCACCAAAGCAAATCTGGGGGTTGAGGGGCGCGACGTACTTTCAATCGAGGGAGCAGCCTTGCGGCTCACCACACACGGTACGGTCGAACTTTTTGTGTCGAGTGAAAAAACAGGAATCGCATACCCGGAAGGGCTTGAGGATTTCCTCAAACCAGGGGCCGGTGTCTGGACCATCGAGCAGCTCGAAGCACCTACCCTCGAAGGTTTGGCAAACGGGCCCGTACGAACCATTCTGCAATCCGCAGATCCACGCTTCCTTCACGTCAAGGACCCGTTTCTTTACGACCTGGATGGTGCAAATCTCAAGTTGTTGTTTTGCAGTCATCCCTACTGCTGGACCAGTTCCAACAGTGGGGTTGCAGGAATGCATGCCGGCGAAGTGGTGCCTGGTTCAGTGGTTTACGATTTCTTTCCCAGAGGGGTCACCTGGGACGTTGCCATGACACGGGCAACCTGTGTCGTCGATGTGCCACAGCTAGGGAGATTTCGCCATCACAAGGTGAGCCTGATATTCTACGATGGTGGCGAGGCGGTTCGCAATCTGCAAGAGCACACCAAAGCGGTTAAACGCCCGCGGGGTTATTCCTGCGAAGAGCTTGGCGGCGCGGGGTACATCGTTGACGGGGATTTTAGTTGTATCCACCGTCTCTCGGTGCTCAGGCCGTTGTTCGTAAGTCCCTGGGGCACCGGTTGTAGTCGGTATGTCGATGTCCTCTCCACCAACCAGGGTCTGATCGCCACGTGGCAACAATCTCAGGTGAACCATTCACAGCCTTTAGTCATGAATTTTCTCTATCGAGAAGAGCTCGACCGATTATTGCAATAGGCAACACCGATCTTCAGTCGGCTTCCTCAAAACAGAATTGGCCAAAATCGTGCGGTTTGAGCGATCGTCACGTAAATTACCCTTTCTACGGCAAGACGTCTGGCAGCTTCCTCTCCCAAAAACAGCGTAGTTTAAATTGTTTTTTACGCTTGATTTAATGGGACCAGAAATTACCATCCGGTCGTTCGATCAATAGTGTCTTGGCCACTTCCCGATCTCCAAAGAGGTTACTTGGCGGGCGGTTTCCAGGAGGTAAGATTTACCGATTACGAGGTAACGCTAGTTAACTGACATACGATCTCTCGATCCTTATTTTTTTCTTTTCGGTTGCAGCGGCCCCGCCCTCGCAGTAGACGTAACTTACACAGGTTCGAGTGCCCAACAGAAAGTGGGATCCATCTGGCAGGGGATGCTGATGATGAGACAGGTTCAAGCAGTTCGGCCGCTGAAGATTTCGGCCCTGGTTCTAACGAGTGCTTTTCTCCCTGCACCTCGGCACGCAGTCGGTATCTACGACCTTTCGGATGACTTTTCATCAAAACATGTTGGTAATCTAGAGGAAGTTTGTAAACCAACTGTATCATTTACCCGCACCCAACCTTGATTAAGAGTGACTCACCCATTTTCAACAACCCGAGGGAAACTTTATTAGGCTCGAAGGTTTTTGTTTGTTGTTATGTGGTGTATCTCAGCCCGGTGCCTGAGACACCTATCTATCCTTTAACACCTTTTTTGAGAGGAGACTGATCTCATGAACACGAAGCAATTCAAACAAAAGGAGGACAGCAAGATGAGAATGAAACTAACAGCAGTTGCCCTGCTTGCCGCCGTGGCGGTCATGGGGGTCTGTACGCAGCAAGTTGACGCCGCGTTGTGAGCGCAGTGATTGCTGGATGGCAATACCGCGGAGGAAATACAAGGGGGCGATGCCGTCGTGCAAGGTGGTAGTGGCGCCACCTATGTCGGCTCCCCGGGCGGCCAGGCGTTGCAGCTGGATGACGAGTACCTTCAACTAAGGTTCTCAGGCGGTTTGGGTAATGTTGCCAAAGGGTTCTGAGACGATTCGTCCGTCGCGTACTGGGTTAAGTACGACGGAACCGCCAGCAATACTTACAACTCGCTATTGACTAACAGCCACAACGAGTACGGCAATCGGTTAGTCAACCACATGAAAGGATCAGGCGAAAATCGTGTTTTCGCCAACCTATGTGGAACCGGCCCTGGCGAAAGTGGCTGCTCTGGCAGTCCTAACGACGTCCCCGCTGACACCTGAGCCCACCTGGTCTATACCAGCAAAATGGACGGTGCCACTCGGACGGACAAGTTTTATGTCGACGGGGCTTTGACCGTGACCAAAACCCACGGCGGTATATTGAACGCCCACCAGACCCTGAAATTCGGCCAGGCTCGTGGCAACCCCTACCTTTCGGGGCATCAACAGTTTCACGGTGAGCTCGACCAATTGGAGATTTGGAGCCACGCACTGAGCGACGGTGAGGTCAGCACGCTGCCGGCCCGGCAGACGCAATACCCGAACCATCCAGCCTGGTGCTGATGTTAATCATCGGCCATGCTGTGATTGTACTGCGGAAGCGAAGCATGTAGCGAGACGTGGCAGGTGGCAAGTGACACTTGCCACCTGCCACACTCCTCAATAATGCAGCCGCTGGAGCTGATCGCTCAATAATGCAGCCGCTGGAGCTGATCGCGTTCGTATTCGGATCAGTTCTTCTTGATGCAGGCCGCTTTGCTGACTTCGGCCCAGGCGACGTCCCATCGGGTGCCCGAGGGTTACGAGCCGCGGGGGGCATCTTGTACGTGTCCGCCATGGTGGTCGGCTGCCAGTGGTAAAGCCTGCCGACCCGCTGGACCATGTCCCGCCCACCGCCTGTTCTACCTGCAGCAGCAGTTTCCCATCGGCGCCTGACGCATAGATCCACTCCACCTTGATGTCGACACCCAGAGAATTGTGCAGCCGATTTTTCTGCCCGCGATGGCTGGCATCGTCCTGGTAATCTGCCGTAGGTATCGTCCTGGTAATCTGCCGTAGGTATTAGTACACTGTCTGTCTGTCTGTCTGTCTGTCTGTTCTGGTTGATTGCCTTTTGATGTATTGCAGCAGTTACGGTATGATGAGGGGGTGGTCCTGCCGTTTTGTCGCAGCTGGCCGACACATTTTTCCAACCCTTTCGCGTCACCAGGACTGGCACGATGCTGACTTTGCTCGATCGTGGTTCGGCTCACACATGTAGTCGAGTGAAACGACGCGACTTTCTCCAGGCAGGGGCCCTGGGAGCGTTGGGGTTGACCTTGCCTGGCTATCTCGCTGCCCGGCAGCACGGCGCCATCAAGCCAGAGCATGAGCGGCGGTCGGCGATCATGATTTTTAACCTTGGTGCTCCCAGTCAACTCGATACGTTTGACGTGAAGCCCGAAGCACCTCTTGAGGTCAGGGGGCCGTTTCAGGCCATCAGCACGAAAGGTGATTTCCAGCTATCAGAAATCCTACCTCGTCATGCAGAAGTGGCTGACAAGTTCTCGCTGGTGCGTTCCTGTTTTCACACCGGTGCCGCGGTCCACGATGCCGGTTGGCAAATGATGCAGACCGGTCGTTTCGGAAATGCGGGCGTAATTTCTCCCCACTATGGCGCAGCGGTCGAGTTCCTCCGCGGCCGTCGTACAGACCTGCCGGCACACATCATCTTGCCGGAGCTCATGGGACGAGGAGGTGGCAACCTTCCCAATGGCCAGGCGGGAGGTTTTTTAGGGAAGGCTTATGACCCGTTTGTCTTGAATGCCGACCCTTCGCAGGCAGATTTTCGTATTCCCGATATGCTGCCTCCCGATGAAATCGGGACGGCTCGCCTCGAGCGTCGGCGTCGACTTCGAGATATTGTCGACGGTACGCTGCGTCATTTTGAAGCCAGTGACGACGCACGGTTGCTCGACAGTAATTTCGAGTCCGCCTATCGATTGATGACCAGCGTCCAGGCACGGGAAGCCTTCGATCTGGGCAAAGAACCAGAATCGGTTCGCGAGCGATATGGCATGACACGCTTCGGCCAGTGTTGCCTCTTGGCGCGGCGACTCATTGAGTCGGGTGTCAGGTTTGTCACCATCAACGCCTTTCTCACGGTCTTTGACGAACAGACCTGGGACATTCATGGGACCAAACCTTTTACTTCGATTGAAGGGATGCGGGATAACGTCGCGCCGATGTACGACCAGGGATACAGCGCGCTGATTGATGATTTGAGCCAGCGTGGAATGCTCGATGATACCCTGGTCGCCTGCATCGCAGAGTTCGGCCGGACACCAAAGGTCAACCCGGCTGGCGGCAGAGATCACTGGCCACAATGCTTTACGACCTATTTCGCCGGCGGTGGGGTCCAGGGAGGCCGTGCTGTTGGTGCCAGTGATCCGATTGGGGCAGTTCCTGCCGAGAGGCCTGTACCGCCAGCCGACATTGCTGCCACGATTTTCCACAGCCTTGGTTTTGACCTCGAGACCGAGTTGCCGGGCCCGTCGGGGCGCCCATTCCCGCTGGTCGACTTTGGCAGTGAGCCGGTGAGAGAACTGTTCTAGGGCGATATCACCATGAGGTTGTCACACCAGTCCCTCTTCCCGTGCTTGAAATGGTTCGCTGTTCTGATCGCAACGGTTGGCATTCCGGCGGTTGCCACCGCAGAGCAGAATCAACCAACACTCCAGTTGGCCCCTGCAAACGTGACGTTGGTTGGATCCGCTGCTCGTCACCGACTGCTGCCGTTTTACCGATCGGGTGAGCACATTGTCGGCTTTGCTGCCGACGAGGTCGCCTGGGCCAGCAGTGACGAAAGCGTGGTGACTGTTGAGAACATGGCGTTGGTGCCTCGAGGTGATGGCCAGGCCGTGGTGACCACAACCTGGAATCAACAGTCGGTTCACTGTGACGTCACCGTGCAAGAATTCGAGTCGCCGCACGAGTGGAGCTTTCGCAACCACGTTCAGCCAATCCTGGCCAGGTACGGGTGCAGCACCGGTGCGTGTCACGGTGCACTGGCCGGCAAAGGGGGGTTCAAACTTTCGCTGCGCGGATACGACACGCTGAGGGATTACTACTGGATTACGCGCCAGGCACGCGGTCGGCGAATTGAGTTGGCCGATCCCGGGCGGAGTTTGTTGTTGGCCAAGCCCACGGTGGCGATTCCACACAAGGGGGGCCTTCGCTTTGACCTCGATTCGCGAGCCTACCAGGTGCTCTCGGAGTGGATTGCCGCCGGTGTACCAGCACCCGCAGAGCACGATCCGGTACTCCAGCGGATCGAAGTGTTGCCTGCCCAGGCATTGCTGAACCCAGGAGATACATGTTCGTTGTTGGTGCGGGCTCACTACAGCGATGGGCGACTCGAGGACGTGACCGACTGGGCCAAGTACAACACCACCAATGAAACAGTTGTAAAAGTCGATGACTCCGGAAGAGTCGAAGTCGTTGGATATGGCCAAGGTTCACTGACGATCTGGTTTTCCCAGCAGATTGTTGTTTCGACGATTACCGTGCCTTACCCGCATGAACCACAAGACGGACTGTTTGCGGAGAGTCCACGACGCAACTTCATCGATGAGTTGGTACTGGAAAAACTGGCTGAGCTGCGTCTTCCCTCATCACCTCGCGCAAGTGACGAAGAATTCGTTCGGCGGGTATTCATCGACACGATTGGTCTTTTGCCCACAGCGGATGAAGTGCGCCAATTTGTCAATGACGATGTGGTGGAAAAGCGGGATCGGCTGATTGATGACTTGCTTGCACGTGATGCGTTTGTCGACTACTGGACCTACAAATGTGCCGATCTCTTGCTGGTAACACAGCGCAAGTTGCAGCCCGAGGCAGTGAATGCCTATTACAAATGGATTCGCTCGCATGTGGAAAAAAATACGCCCTGGGACGAAATGGTGCGGGAACTCTTGACGGCTAAAGGAAACTCCTTCGAACAAGGGGAGGTCAACTTTTATTCGATCCACCAAAGTCCTGAACATCAAAGTGAGAATGCCAGCCAGGCCTTCATGGGACTTTCGATTGGCTGCGCCAAGTGTCACAACCATCCACTCGAAAAGTGGACCAATGATCAATATTACGCGATGGCAAACCTGTTTGCCCGCGTGCGGGCAAAAGGTTGGGCAGGTCCCTTCGAAGCCGGTGACGGAAAACGGTTTCTCGTAGTTTCAGACGTGGGAGAGTTAGTCCAGCCCAATTCCGGAAAACCGCAACCCCCTGCCCCACTGGACGCCGAGCCACTCGCTTTCAATTCCGAGAAGGACCGGCGGGAATATCTGGCAGACTGGATGACGTCGCCCGAAAATCCGTACTTCGCCCACGCTGCTGCGAATCGAATTTGGGCTAATTTTTTCCAGGTAGGGATTGTCAACCCGGTCGACGACATGCGACTTTCCAATCCCCCCAGCAATGCGCAATTGATGAATGCCATCGCCGAGTACCTGGTCGAACACAAATTTGACCTGAAGGCCCTCATGCAGGCAATTCTGCGGTCCGAAACCTACCAGCGGAGCAGCCTCCCGCTTGAAGAAAACAAGTCGGATCGACGATTCTTTTCCCGTTACTACCCACGCCGAATGATGGCTGAGGTCCTCTTGGACGCAATTGCCCAAACCACCGATGTACCAGCCAAATTTACCCATATCCTGAACTTCAACGGGACTCGCGTTGAAGTAAAAGACTACCCGGAAACAACCAGGGCAATCCAGCTGAAAGATTCGGCTATCGATTCATATTTTCTCGATACTTTTGGACGTAACGATCGAGAAATCACTTGTGAGTGCGAAAGGTTTTCCTCGCCCACGATGGTTCAGGTGCTCCATCTCAGCAATGGCGATACGATTAACGAGGCCCTCCGGGCGGAAAATAATCGAGTTGGACAACTTTTGAAAAAAGAGACCACCGATGCAGAACTCCTTGAGGAAATATACCTTGTGGCGTTGGCCCGCCAACCAACGGTGCGGGAGTCCACTGAATTGTTGTCCGAACTGGCCAAAGTAGAAGATGCCCAGCGCCGGGAACTGGTTGAAGATATTCTCTGGGGTGTGCTCACTAGCCGGGAATTTCTGTTTAACCATTAAGCCGATGCCAAACCAAAACGTAAAACTCGTAGGCGACTGGTCCTGGTCGAAATGGCCTTGTTCGAGAGGGGTCGTTCTAATTTTGCTGGGCGCGGCGCTGGCTGCCCCTGGTCGGATTGCCGCGAATGAGACAACCGACACAGCGCCTGACTACGTCGCCAACATAGCTCCGCTGCTCAAAACTTACTGTGTTGGTTGTCACAACGCCGACAGCCAGGAGGGAGGTTTATCACTGGAGTCCTACAGCGACCTGCAACAAGGCGGGGAGCACGGGCGGGTGATCGTGAACCAGCAACCAAAAGCGAGCCGCTTGCTCCGTGTACTGCTTGGCGATGTCGAGCCCCGCATGCCACCTGAAGGTGAATTGCAACCTGCACCTGAGGAAATCCAGCTGCTGCGTACCTGGATCGAAGCGGGTGCGAAAGGTCCCGAGGGAGTAGAGCCAGACCGTACGATTTTACTGGTACCGAAAATCAAGCCCGCCGCTGCTGAACTCCAACCAGTAACGGCGCTCGCCTATTCACCCGATGGCAAGATGCTTGCGGTCGGGCGATTTAGGGCTGTTGAACTACTGACCGTTGAACCGCGGAAAGTCGTTGCCCGGCTGACAGGACTTCCTGGCAAAGTGACCGACGTCTGCTTCACGCCCGATGGCCAACAACTGGTCGTCGCTTCGGGTATCACAGGACTGACCGGTGAGGTCGTGGTTTGGGACGTTCAAACGGCTGAAAAAATCCGTGCGTTTCGGGGACACCGTGATCTGATTCAGGCCGCCGACATCAGCCCGGACGGAGAGTTGCTCGCTACTGGTAGTTATGACCACACAACGATAATCTGGAAACTCGCCACCGGCGAAAACCTGCAGACATTGCAAGGCCACAACCAGGCGATCTACGACGTGGCCTTCAGTCCCGCAGGAGACGTTGTTGCGACCGCCAGCGGGGATGCCACCATCAAGCTCTGGAATGTTGCAACAGGCCAGCGGCTGGATACCCTCAGCCAACCACTAAAGGAACAATACACGGTCACTTTTACGCCCGATGGTCAGTCGATCCTGGGGGGTGGAGCCGACAACCGTTTGCGGATGTGGAAGTTTGTTTCCCGCAATGCTCCACAAATCAATCCTCTGGTCCATGCTCGTTTTGCGCATAATGCTGCGGTCGCTAAAATTGCCATGAGTCCCGACGGGCAGCGGGCGATTTCGGTGGGTGACGATCGTGTGTTGAAACTGTGGGCAATGGATGACTTTACGGAAATATTTGCCTACAACGTGCAACCCGATCGCATCGCCGCCATGGCCATTGCCCCCGATGGTCGTGAGTTCGTGATAGGCCGCTTTGATGGAACACTCGACTCATTGGACCTGGTTGAAAAACATGTTGAGAAAGATGCTGTAAATCCAACGTCGACAACCGCGATTAAAACGCAACCTGCCTCAACCGGGCCAATTGAAAATTTGACGGAGTTGGAACCCAATGATGAATCGACGACGGCTATGCCACTCGGCGGTGCGACAAAAATTACTGGCGTGATCGAACGTCCGGAAGGCCAGTCAACGCCCGATATCGATCTCTTCCGGTTTCACGCGTGTGCTGGAGACCAATGGATCGTGGAAACACGCGCACAGCAGTTGAAATCTCCCCTCGACACTCATGTTGAGATCCTCGACGCCCAGGGAAAACCAGTTGTGCAAACGGTGCTTCAGGCCGTGCGAGATTCGTACCTGGCGTTCCGCTCGGTCAATTCGAAGACCAACAGTACGATTCGCCTGCACAATTGGGAGGAGATGACGGTCAACCAGTATCTTTATATTGATGGTGAAGTGGTACGGTTACACACCTACCCTCGTGGACCTGATTCGGGATTTAATCTCTATGGGGATAAGAATAGACGGTACACCTATTTCAATACCACCCCGTTTTCCCATCCTTTGCACGCACCGTGTTTCATTGTTGAAGAGTTACCACCAGGAGCCACCATCATTCCCAGCGGGCTGCCGGTGTTCGAATTATACTGTGCGAATGATGATGATCCGCGCCGCAAAATTGGCACCGATTCGCGACTCGTTTTTACGGCCCCCTCCGAGGGTGAGTATTTGATCCGGTTGCGCGATGCCCGTCGTTGGGATGGTCCCGATTACAAGTACGAGTTGACGTTGCGGGCACCGAAGCCCGATTTTCACGTCAAGCTCGACGGGGCCGATCCGAAAATCCATCGTGGGAGTGGCAAAGCATTTCTATTCAAAGCTGACCGCATTGACGGGTTTGATGGTCCGATTCGGATCGATGTCGCCAACTTGCCACCTGGTTTTTCTGTTAATTCACCATTGGTTATCCAAGCCGGGCAAGAAGAAGCTCGTGCCGTCATCAACGCGGCATTTGATGCGCCCGACCCAACAGAAACCCAGGCAAAGGCCACCAAGGTGATCGCCACCGCCGAGGTAGACGGTCAGGACGTTATGAAAATTGTCAACAACCTGGGAGAAATCAAACTGGAATCCGAAGCTCCCAAGGTACTCGCCCGACTGCTGCCATTAGCTGCCGACTTAAAATCAGACGCCGACCAGGAACCAGCTGCCGACCAGGAACCAGCTGCCGACCAGGAACCAACTGCTGACCAGGAACCAACTGCTGACCAGGGGTCAGATGTCGAGAATGAAGACGTTACTCCTGCCGAGACACAGGCCAAAGTATCAGACTCCCGACAGGATCCTTTTGAAGGCATTCCTCAGCCTGTGGAATTTACAATCCATCCTGGGGAAACGATTGCCGTCAGGCTTTCTGTCAAGCGGGTCGACTACGACGGTGCGATTGAATTTGGTGAAGACGGTGCCGGACGCAATTTGCCGCACGGCGTGTACGTCGACAATATTGGACTGAATGGCGTCGTGGTCATGCCGGGCAGTTCTGAACGTACAGTTTTCATCACGGCCGACCACTGGGTGGCAGAACAATCACGTTCGTTTTTTCTCGTTGACAAGAACGTTGGCGAGTATGCGACCTGGCCAGCAATCCTACACGTCCGCCAAAGGTAAATGAGCGGTAGCGTGACGGCTAGCATCTACGTGTGGATCGCATGACTGCGTGCCGGGCACAAGTTGGGAATGAAGCAGCCGTTGTGGATCTAGACTTGTGTCGGTAATCTACCTGGATATAGTGAAGCGGGCGTTATAAATGTGCTTGTAACGACAAGATCAGAAACTGACTGAGATCGTACGTTATGACTACTTCGACACCAAATCAACCTGATTCAGCGACCAACGGCATTGACGACACAACCACTCTGGTTGACGTGTGTGCCGTCAACGAGGTCCAGGAGGGCTCCTACAAGCTGGTACGATATCGCGGTACGCCGGTCGCCGTGTTTGGTAATGCCGGACGTTTTTTCGCCATCGACAATCGCTGCCCACATATGGGCTTCCCATTATGCAAGGGGCAAGTTCATGAGGGCATTGTCGTCTGCCCGTGGCATCACTGGAAGTTTGATCTGGCTACCGGTGGCTGTTTTACGGTCAGCGAATACGATGCCACGTCGTACGACGTCATCGAGCGAGATGGCCGCCTTTATCTGGACCGACCCGCAGATGGCCGGGAGGCAAGATTATTTACTCGCTACGAGAATGAACTGCGGGAGGGGCTCAAGGCGGCAGACTCCTTCCAAATCGCCAAAGCCGTGACGCGTTACAGTCAATCTGGCGGCGATGAGAGCCGACTGGTCCGATTTGCAGCCGACATGGCCCTGCAACTGCAAACAGGTGGCGCCGGTGGTACCTGGGCCGGGCTGACTTCGCTGGCCAACGCCCATCACATGAGTCAATCCTTGCAGGGTGATGCGCACACGCTGGGCCTGGTACAGGCGATGCGCGAGGTGGCCCGCGTCATTTCCGGCGCTGCGCCCCGCCGACCAGTTCGTGTGCTGGAACCGCTTGAGAAGAACGATCCCGACCGGCTTCACCACCTGTTGCTTTACTTCGCGGACAAGCGCACCACCGTCGGTGTGGAACGTTGCCTGGCAACACTCGTATCCATGGATCTTCCACCAGCAACCGTGGCCCATTGGGCATTCGAAGCCATTGCCCAGCATCTCTACCCATCCACTGGTCATGCCCATGACTTTTTGTATCGGTGTTTTGATCTGCTGGATCAGATCGGTTGGGATATAGCGCCCACCGCCCTCGGTACACTCGCCGCCACGATCGCCGGTGCCAGTTGGGCAGAGGAATCCGAACCGTGGTCGCCGTACGTGGAACGGTTGTTCGATATTCGCGATCGGCTACGACGTGACGACCTTTGTGCCGGAGCGGGCGGGATTGACACCCATGAACTCGGCCACCGTCTGGCCGAAGATACTCAGCATGGGGTTATTGACGCGCTCGAAGAAGCGCTACAGGCCGGTGCTACCGCTGAAGAGATCAGCCGCGGGCTGAACATCGGCTGGATGTTGCGTCTGGCCAGGTTTGCACTCGTGAATGAGACCGATTGGGCGCAGGTCTTTCATGGTGTGATCGCCGCCGATTCGATTGACCAGGCAATCCGCAGGTTCGGCCCGTCACCAACACTGATCGCATCAGTCTTTGACAGCGCCGTGGCGCTTTACCTGACCCAGAGCCTCAATATCCCTCGTGTACGACTGCCCGACCCGCAAAATCCCGGCGATCTGCCCATCGATGACCCAACCGCCCTGTTAAGCTCTATGGCTGACTGCCTTGAGTTGCGCCAACCAGATCGCGCCGGCGCATGCGTGGCACACTATATCTACGCAGGGCATCCCGAAGACCAACTGGTGACAGCCCTGATTGGCGCGATGTTTCGCGAAGACGGCGATTTTCACACCTTCCAGACAATGCGTGCCACCCTCAACCAGTTTGAAGCGCTGCGATCGGACCCGCTGCGCCACCTCGCGTTGGTCGGTATCGCTCGTATGTTCGCGGCACAACGCATGAAACGAAACGTGCTCATGAGCACCCGGTTCGCCCTCAAACTTTCCAAGGGAGAATATCTGGCCGGTGGTGATGAGCACGAGGAATGACCGATGAAAGATCGCTGGTGTAGTGGTGCACTTAAATTTTTTGGTTCATTGAATTTGTTTCGCACATTCGAAAACTTTCAATATTTCCCGCCAGTAGTGAGGGCCAAGGAAATGTTGGAATCGGGCATCAGCAACTCCAGGTTCAACTTTCCCGTTCAAGCTTGATGGTACAAAATCGAATAACTCACAGTTGGGAAAATAGTATGGTTCACGGACTAATATGGATCGTTGTAGTTTCGGTCGCATTACCCGGGATTGCTGAGACCCCGCAAGTCGCTCCTGCAGAAGCGGCTGGTATGCAAAGTCTGTTCAACGGAAAGGATCTGACGGGTTGGGATGGAGACCCCAGGCTCTGGTCGGTGAAAAACGGGGCGATTCGTGGCGAAACAACTTCCGAAAACCGTGCCCACGGGAACACCTTCCTTATTTGGCAGGGGGGTAACACGAAAGACTTTGAATTGTGCGTCTCGTTTCGATGTAACGACACGAATAATTCGGGGATCCAGTATCGGTCGAAGCATATTAAAGACGGAAAGGTACGCAACGATTGGGTGGTACGCGGGTACCAGCACGAAATACGTAACGAACACAAATTGCCCAACGTGGCCGCATTCATCTACGACGAGGGAGGCCGACGGGGCCGGTTGTGTCTCGTGGGCGAGAAAGCAACCTGGGACAGCGACGGCAAGAAAGTCGGCCAAAGGATGATGGATGAATCAGAGTTTCAGAAACTATTCAAGCTCAATGATTGGAATGATGTTGTGATCATCGCCAAGCGTAATCGCATCCGGCATTATCTCAACGGTAAATTGGTCATTGACTTCACTGACAACCACCCCGAATTGGCTTTGCTGGATGGCCAGCTTGCTTTGCAGCTACACGCCGGTAAACCGATGTGGGTCGAGTTTAAAGATATTCGTTTCAAAGAGATCGATTAGTTGCCGCAACCCGGCCGATCTAATATGAACGAATTATTTACGTCGATTTATGACCTTGGCTGCCCCCGTAGGAAGTCGGTCGATCCTTTCACTTCAAGACCTCTTGGCAAATGTAAATTGCCGTGGTTTAGCAATCTTCTTCCAGTCTGTAGCCGACATGATGATTGAATTCGTCAGCGATCCGGCATTGAATGCTATTTTGTCATAGTGCTGCCCCACCGACTCGTCTGCAAACAACTCCAGTGGCAGGATAGGATGACCGAAGGGCGGAACCGATCCGGGAACCAATCCGGTCAAGTCCAACAGTTCTTCGGGGGTGGCGAAGCGGATTTTCTTGATGTTTAACGTCTTTTTGATGGCTGCCGAAACCAGCTTTTGATCAGCCGGTAACACAAACAGGCGAAAGAGGTCATCAGTCCGTGCGACAATCGCCTTTGCCCCCACACCAAGCGGTTCACCGCGGGCACGTGCCGACTCCTCGGAAGTCAAGGTGGGCTGATGCTCGACTTCTCGAAAGGCAATTCCGCTTTGCCGGAGAATTTCACAGATTTGCTGGCGGATATCAGGGCTCATGAAAACAGTTACCGGAGCGGAAACAAATTCGGTAAGTTGTAGCGTGATTATGGCCTCTGCGAGGTTTTTGTTCAAACAGGGTTTTTGTGCCCTGGTCTTGAGTAAGGCAGCGAACTTGTTGGCAAACAACCTAGACGTGGGCTCCCAGTCCCCGCAGTTGGTCACCCGGTGTGGTTACCGACACCCGGGAAGACTACTACCGAAGGGCGCGTTTTACCAGGAAGGAGTGCGTCGCTAAAATGACGTCGTGTCATCGTGTTGCATACCAAATGGAGTGGTTGATGCAGATTGGGCGAATGCTTGTTTTTGATTTCGGGAAGTCAACGCCAACAAAAGGAGTATTGCTTTGCTTTCTGATACCTCCTGTTGTCCTGCTCGCTGTACTCTCGTGGTAACGACACGACCACACGTGCTAAAATCTCCCGGATACATAACCGGGTTGGGCGGCTGCTATCGAACCTCATCTCAAGAGATTTGGGTTGCAGCTTCCCAAGAGTTCACCATCCCAGTTTTTACAGGGCGATACTCATGTCAACGGTCAGTTCGGAAGAGAAGATTTGCTTGATCACCGGTGGGGGATCGGGCGTCGGACGTGCCGTGGCCCTGGCACTGGTCAATGCAAATTGCAACGTTGTGGTCAGCGGGAGGCGGAAAGAAGCCCTTGCCGAAACCGTTGAATTGGCGGGAAGTCATAGCAACCGGGTCGTCCCTTTACCGGCCGATGTAGCCCAGGCAGATTCAGTACGGCAACTTTTTGCGAAAACGGTGGAAAGGTTTGGGCGGTTAGACATGCTCTTCAACAACGCTGGGATCCATCTGCCCTGGGCCCCACTCGAAGAAATTCCTCTCGACCAGTGGCAGCAGATCGTAGCCATCAACCTCACCGGCGTCTTTCTTTGCATGCAAGAAGCCTTTCGCATCATGCAACACCAGAATCCACAAGGAGGACGCATCATCAACAACGGTTCGATATCGGCTCACATTCCCCGCCCCCACGCCGCTGGATACAATGCCACGAAGCATGCGGTCACTGGTCTGACCCGATCGGGATCCTTGGAAGGACGGAAGTACAATATTGCCGTTGGACAAATTGATATTGGCAATGCAGAAACCCCCATGTCGGGACCAGGTCTCAAAAACGGCTTAATGCAAGCCGGTGGCGAAATCAAGGAAGAACCCAGTTTTGACGTTGCCCATGTGGCAGAGGCCGTGCGCTACATGGTCGAATTGCCGCTGGAGGCCAATGTCCAATTCATGACCGTCATGGCGACATCGATGCCTTACATCGGTCGGGGCTGAGCAAGTCATCGAACTGGCAGTCAGGCCAGGTTCCAGCCGGACCGGTACTGGCGACGAATCAATGAATCGGCTGCGGGTACATTACTGACCCGCAAATTCTTTGCATCCCAGACCAGCTTCTTACCGGTTCGAAACGCCACATTTCCGAGGTGGTTTGCTTCGGTGAGCTTGCCAGCATATTCAAAATTACAGGTTGTCGGGGCGCCCGTCTTGCAGGCATGAATCCACTCGGCGTGATGGCCAAGTGATTTCGGAATCGTCGGTTCAGGCGGCTCAAAATCAACCCAATCTTTTTCGGGTAGCAGCACATGTTTTCCATAATTAGACAGCAACATGCCTTTGTCCCCAACAAAGAGCATGCCACCGCCCCACTGGGGAATGGATCCGTCCTGCCAGAGGGTTGGTTTGTTCTTGCCTTGATACCAGGTCAGCTCCAGCGGTGGCATGTTGCCTCGTGGACCATATTCGTAGGTCACTTCCATTGAGGCCGGGGCAAGTTCCGGGTGTGACCTGGACCCGCGGGCCTTGACCGTGAGTGGCGCTTCCAGGTTCAGTGCCCAAAACGGGAGATCAATCATGTGACTCCCCATGTCGGACATCGTGCCACTACCAAAATCCCACCAGCGGTACCATTTTGGCCCCGGCACATAAACCTCGTGGAAGTTGCGGTGTGGTGCGGGCCCCAGCCAAAGGTCCCAGTTGAGATTCGACGGAACCGGATGGGATTCGGTCGGACGGTCTTGCAGGTGGACGATATCCTTGGCGGCCTGGGCCTCGGCCACACTGGGGTGCCAGCCCCACGCACGGGAGATCCAGACATGAACCTCGCGTACCGGTCCAATCGTATCCGCCTGAATCAGTTCCACCACCCTGCGGTAATTGTCTGATGCATGAATTTGGGTTCCCATCTGGGTAGCTACATTGGCTTTGGCCGTGGCCTTACGAATGATTCGTGCTTCATAAATGTTGTGGGTCAGCGGCTTTTCGCAATACACGTGTTTTCCCAATTGAAGTGCCGGGAGTGTGGCAAATGCGTGCGTGTGCTCACAGGTACTCACAACGACTGCGTCAAATTCCTGCGCGTGATCAAACAGCTTTCTGAAGTCGGTGACCTTGCGGGCCTGGGGATGTAGTTGGCTGGCCGCCCCCAAGCCGTTCTCGTTGACGTCACAAAGGGCAACGATGTTTTCCGACGCCACGCCAGCGAGGTTTGCGCCACCGCGACCGCCACTTCCGATGATGGCCACATTCAATTTTTCATTGAGGTTAGTTCCGCGCACAATGGCAGGTGCTGCAAATACAGCGGTGGCACCCATTGCAGTAGCGGTACGTAGGAAATTGCGCCGATTAGTTCGCGGAAGGGAATTATTGCTTTGTTGGGAAGATGACATTGACCGGTCCTGTAAAATTTCGAGATGAAATATTTATGCCAAGGCCTGAACGCTGTGCAACCACAAAATCTATGGTAATTCACGAATCCGAATTTGCCGGAATTCAACGGGGGACCCTTCCGATTCCAGGCAAAGATAACCACGGTGTGGTTCACATTGGTTTCCCCCAGAAACCTCGCCGCCGTTAACCCACAGGCGTACTTCACCGTTGATACAGCGAATGTAGTAATGATTCCAGTGGCCAAATCCTTTCGACCGATCCTCGGACGGAAAACTCCGCGAGCCATTCGCTGACAGAGGAGGAAAGGGTGTCATTTGGGTGCGGACGGGAAACACATCACCATTGGTCGTGAACCAGTCACTCTTTTTCCCATGGCGTTTTTTATAATTCTCGGCATAGCCGTGGTCGAGGATTTGAATTTCGATTCCGGAAGGAAGTTCGCCTGGCGCAAGCGATGTGAGGGACTCTGGGATTGTCCAAACAAAGATCCCCGAATTGCCGGCCGAACGAAGGTGCTTCCATTGGGCGACCAGCTCGAAATTGTCATATTGTTTCTGCGAACGAATGACCCCTACCGGTTTGCCCGTGCAATGCACAACGCCCCCCTCCCAAGTCCAGGTATCCTCTCCGCAATTTACATTCACAAAGTCTTTTCCCGTCAGCGTCACCCAGCCAGGTCCGCTGCCGTCGAGAAAAGCCCGTAGTGGGGGCTGGTCGGCAAATATGGAACTGATGCCACTTAGGGATGACCATGGACAGGTCGCGAGTAAAACGACGGTGCCGACAAAAATCAATGGGGATCGTACGATCATCGGAGACAGAATATCCATGGCGAAAGGTTTCCTGGGATCCCGGAAAAGTCATCCTTTAGTGGCCTTTAGCTTATCGTATCTCGTCGTGGCAGCCAAACCGGCCCCGGGGTTTTCTGGTGGGAAACGGTCTGTCGTCTGTTTGTGTAAAAATGGCGTGGTGTTTTTTGGGGCCGTTCCACTACCCAAGGTCCGTGAAGCGGTTGATAATGAAAGTGTAGATCTTTCCCTTTGGGCGATTTTCCCCAGTACTTTTGGATTTCCGACAATATTTCTGCCAACTCAAGTTCAGCGTACGACCACTTGTGCTTCTGCCCATCGGCGGCCCGTGGCTGCGCTTCGCGTACGAGGTTGAATTTTCGGGTATGACATACAGCCACGTTGCAGGTGGGCATACACGGCTGACTCGTGTTGGACCGACTGTCAGGGCTTCATGGGAATTGTGTTCGTGATGCAAAACTTGAAAATTCCGCTCTGTTTTTTACTGTTTGCGACCGGCGCTCTCCCACTCCTTGAATCTGGCGCGAAACCGCCCGGCTTGGAAATTCATCCCGCAGACCATATCTGCTACATCGGCAACACGATGGCCGATCGAATGCAGCACCACGCCTGGTTGGAAACGTATCTCCATGCGTTGTATCCCGATTACGAATTGACTTTTCGTAACCTCGGTTTTGCGGGCGACGAACTTAAAACCAGGCCGCGGTCCACGAACTTCGGCAGCCCCGACCAGTGGCTCTCCAAGTGCCAGGCCGACGTTATCTTTTGTTTCTTTGGGTACAACGAAGCGCTTCGTGGTGAGGCAGGAATTGCCAGTTTCGAAACCGATCTGGAAGAACTGATCGATCAAATGCGGTCTCAGCAATACAACGGCAAGTCGCCGCCCCGTTTAGTCGTTTTTTCACCAATTGCCCATGAAAACCTCCGTAGCCAACACCTGCCGGACGGCGTCGAGAATAACAAGAAGCTTGCCTTGTACCGGGATATCATGGAACAAGTATGTGACACCAAACAGGTACTGTTCGTCGACCTGTTTACAGCCACACAGCAGTTGTATCCAACGGCGCCAGAACCGCTAACGCTCAATGGCATCCATCTGCTGGACCACGGGAACCGGGCAGTCGCGGAGGTCATCCTGCGGGAACTGTTTCCCCAGGTTTCGCTTTCCGATTTTCAAAACACGCATAAACTGCGGAAGGTTGTCCAGGAAAAGAATGACTACTGGTTCAGTCGATATCGTGTGGTCGACGGCTACAACGTCTACGGCGGACGCTCCAAGTTGGCCTGGCATGGGCAGTCGAACGCTGACGTCATGCGTCGCGAGATGGAAATCTTTGACATCCTGACTGCCAATCGCGATCAAAGCGTGTGGAGAGTCGCCCAGAGGAGAGATCCAGAGGTCAACGATGACAACCTTCCCGCGTTACTCACGGTCAAGACAAACAAAGAGGGGCCGCTCGAGGGTGACAGCTTTCCTTACCTCGATGGTGAGCAGGCCATTGGAAAAATGAAGGTCGCCGAAGGAATGGAAGTTAATCTGTTTGCTTCCGAGGCTATGTTTCCGCGGTTGGTCAATCCGGTACAAATGGCTGTCGATACCAACAGCCGTTTGTGGGCATCTGTCTGGCCGTCGTATCCACACTGGAACCCGACCGAGCCCCGCAGGGATGCACTGGTGATCCTGCCCGACGAGGACGGCGATGGGGTTGCGGATGAATGCATTGTCTTTGCAGACCAGTTGAACAGTGTTACCGGCTTTGAATTCTGGGGAGGTGGTGTACTTGTTGCGGCTCCCCCCGAGATCTGGTTCTTGAAAGATACCGATGACGATGACCGGGCAGATCTCAAGATTCGTATGCTCCAGGGAATTTCCAGCGCCGACACACACCACTCCGCCAATGCCATGTTGATTGGTCCCGATGGCTGGCTCTATTGGTCGCGCGGGATTTTTAATATCGCCAACTTCGAAACGCCAACCCGTACTTACCGTTCAGGTCAGTCTGGCGTGCATCGGTTCAATCCGCGCACCTTTGAGGTCGAGTTCCACTTCCCAATAGGTCCCAACCCACATGGAGATATTTTCGATCGCTGGGGTTACCAGTTTGCATCTGACGGTACCAGTGGCACGGGAAGCTATGTCAACATTGGTCGAGGTGTTTCGAACAAACAGTGGTACGAAAAACGGGTCCGCCCTGTTTCGAGCATCGGGATTCTCTCCAGCAAGCACTTTCCTGCCGAGAACAATAACAACTTTCTCATTTGCAACACGATTGGATTTCTTGGTCTGTTACAACACCAGGTGAACTACAACGGAGCTGACGTTACCGCCACCGAAGTCGAGCCAAT
>Ga0310121_10000507_pt1 | contig 42630 bp, 37 predicted proteins | sample CB27_Tmax_986_MG_FD_203504 | JGI IMG/M metagenome (GOLD analysis project Ga0310121, IMG submission 203504) | Marine microbial communities from Western Arctic Ocean, Canada - CB27_Tmax_986 | ecosystem: Environmental > Aquatic > Marine > Oceanic | place: Canada: Western Arctic Ocean | collected...
AAGTAGTCGCCCTCGATCCCATCCACGAGCGCGGCGCCGAGTCCCTGGATCCCGTACGAACCGGCCTTGTCCAACGGCTCGCTGGTGGCGACGTAGCGGCGCGCGACCACTTCGTCGAAGGCGCGGAAGCGCACGCGCGTGCTCGAGACCGCAGCGTGCAGGCCCCCCCCGGGCACGGCGAGCGCCAGCCCCGTAAAGACCACGTGCTCGCGCCCGGAAAGCCGCATCAGCGTGGCAACCGCGTCCTGCCGGCGGGCGGGCTTCCCGAGCAGCTCTCCGTCCAGCACCACGACCGTGTCGGAACCGAGCACGAGCGCCTCCGGCCGCCGCGCCGACCCGGCGGCCGCCTTCGCGCGCGCCAGCCGCTCCACATGCCCCGGGGCGTCCTCATCGGCAAGGAGACCCTCGTCCACCTCCGCCGGCATCACCTCGTGGGAGAGCCCGAGCATGGTGAGGAGCGCGGTGCGGCGAGGCGAGGCGGACGCGAGCACCAGGCCGGGCACGGGGGTAGGCGCGGCCACGGCGCCTATCGCTCCAGCATCAGCGTGACCGGTCCGTCGTTCACCAGCTCGACGTCCATCATCGCGCCAAACTCACCGGTCGCCACCGGGCCCGGCGCGCCGGCACGGAGCAGTGCGACGAAGCGCTCGTAGAGCGGGATCGCGCGCTCGGGCGGCGCCGCATCCACGAAGCTCGGCCGCCACCCCTTGCGCGTGTCGCCGTAGAGCGTGAACTGGCTCACCACCAGCACCCCGCCCCCCACCTCGTCGAGCGAGCGGTTCATCTTGCCGGCGTCGTCGGGGAAGATGCGGAGGCCGCGCACCTTTTCGGCCATCCAGGCGAGGGCGTCCTCTCTGTCAGCCGCGGTGAACCCCACCAGGAGCAGGAGCCCGCGGCCGATCTCGCCGGTGACGCGGCCGTCGACGGTCACGCGGGCGCGGCTCACGCGCTGGAGTACGACGCGCATGCGGTCCCGGATCGGAGGGGCAGCAGCCGAATGGCTACTCGACCGTCACGCTCTTGGCGAGGTTACGCGGCTGATCCACGTCGCACCCTCGCAGCACGGCGATGTGGTACGCGAGCAGCTGGAGCGGGATCGTGGTGAGCACCGCCTGGAGGAAGGGCAGCGTCTGCGGCACCTTGATCATGTGGTCGACCCTGCCGATCAGCTCGGCGCCGGAGTCGCTCACCACGCCGATGATACGGCCGTTCCGCGCCTTCACCTCCTCGATATTCGATACGACCTTGCTGTAGACCGGATCTTTCGGGGCGAGCACGACGACCGGCATGTTCTCGTCGATCAGCGCGATCGGACCGTGCTTCATCTCCGCGGCGGGATAGCCCTCCGCGTGGATGTAGCTCACCTCCTTGAGCTTGAGCGCGCCCTCGAGCGCAACGGGGAACTGGTAGCCCCGGCCCAGATAGAGGAAGTTGCGCGAGTCCTTGTACTCCTGCGCGAGCTCCCGGAACACCTCGTTCAGCTCCAGGATGTGCTCGACCTGCTCCGGGAGCTGCCGGAGCGCGTGCACCACCTCGCGGCCCTGCCCGATCGACATCCCGCGGCGCCGCCCCAGGTACAGCGTGAAGAGGGCCAGCGCGACGATCTGGCTGGTGAACGCCTTGGTCGACGCCACCCCGATCTCGGGTCCGGCGTGCAGGTACATGCCGAAATCCGTCTCGCGCGCGACCGAGGAGCCGACCGCGTTCACCACGCCCATGGTGCGGATCCCGCGCTGCTTCAGCTCGCGCAGGGCCGCCAGCGTGTCGGCGGTCTCGCCGGACTGACTGATCATCATGAGCATGGTGTCGGACTCGAGCACCGCGTGCCGGTAGCGCAGCTCGGAGGCGTACTCCACCTCGACCGGGATGCGCGCCAGCTCCTCGAGCATGTATTCGCCGATCAGCCCGGCGTGCCAGCTCGTGCCGCAGGCGGTGATCACGATGCGCCTGACCTTGAGCAGATCCTCGTCGCTGAGGGTGATCCCGCCCAGCTTGGCGTTCCCCTCCTCCTCGATCAGCCGCCCACGCATCACGTCGCGCAGGCTGCTCGGCTGCTCGAAGATCTCCTTCAGCATGAAGTGCTCGAAGCCGCTCTTCTCGATCGCGCCTAGATCCCAGGTCACCTCGTGCACGTCGCGCGACACGGCCCCGCGCTGGAGGTGATAGGTGCGGTAGCCGTTGCGATCGAGCACGGCGTAGTCCCCGTCGTCGAGATAGACCACCTCGCGCGTGTGCGCGATCACGGCGGCCACGTCGGAAGCGACCAGGTACTCGCCGTCCTTGCCGATGCCGAGCAACAGCGGGCTGCCGTTGCGGGCGACCACGATCTTGTCCGCGTCCCGGGCCGAGATGACGGCGATCCCGTACGCGCCCTCGACCTCCCGCAGCGCGGTGGCGACCGCGTCCTCGAGGCTCTTGGCTCCCTTCCGGTACGCGTGGTCGATCAGGTGGACCACGACCTCGGTGTCGGTCTCGGAGCGGAACGGGTAGCCCAGCCCCGTCAGCTTCCGCCGCAGCGCGTTGGCGTTCTCGATGATCCCGTTGTGGACGAGCGCGATGTCCTGCTCCGCGCTCAGGTGGGGGTGGGCGTTGACCCGGTTGGGCGCGCCGTGCGTCGCCCAGCGCGTGTGGGCGATGCCACACGTGCCGACCGGGTAGTCCCGGTCCAGCACGCTCACCAGCTCCGCGATCTTGCCGGGCTGCTTGATGGTCCGCAGCCCATCCCCGTTCAGGATGGCTACCCCGGCGGAGTCGTATCCGCGGTACTCGAGCCGGCGGAGCCCCTCCACCAGGATCGGACCGGTCTCCCGTCGACCCACGTATCCCACGATTCCGCACATTCGCTCCCTGCACCTCCTCGAATGGCCACGGTGTGCCCTGCCGTGCTGCGGGCCCGCTCTCCTACCCTCTTATGAGTCCTTCGAGTATATGAGTCCTTCGAGCCGTTCGGCCGCGGACTTCACCAGCGCGCGCGCGGCGGACGCGTCCGGCGCCTCCGCGATCAGGCGGACCACCGGCTCGGTCCCGGAGGGCCGAACGTGCAGCCAGGCCCGCCGCCTGGGCCACGCGAGCCGCAGCCCATCGCTGGTATCGGTCTCGTCGGCGGCGAGCGCCTCGGTGAGGACTCGATACGCACCCGCGAGCACCTCCCTCGGAAACGAGAGCTTCTCTTTCACGATCGTGTACGTGGGCCAGCGCGAGACGGCGCCGGAGAGGGACGATCCCTCGTCCACCAGGTGCTGGAGCACCAGCGCCGCCGCGAGGGGCGCGTCCCGTGTGTGCTGGAGCCGCGGATGGATCACCCCCCCGTTTCCCTCTCCTCCAACTACAGAATTGGAAGATTGCATCTGACGTACCACGTTGACCTCGCCGACGGGCGCCCGGATCACCGTGCTGCCGTAGGCGGCGGCGACGTCCTCGACCACCCGGCTAGTCGAGAGGTTGGTCACGACCGGCCCCGGCGTGCGGCGCAGAACCACCGCGGAGGCCAGGGCCAGCGTCAGGTCCTCCCCGACGGCCTCGCCCCACTCGTCCACCAGCGCGAGCCGGTCCACGTCGGGGTCGACGGCGAAGCCCAGCTCCGCACCGCTCTCCCTCACCAGCTCCCCGAGCCCGCGCAGATTCGCCGCGGTGGGCTCGGGGTCGGGCGGAAAGCGACCGTCGGCCGTGGTTCCGATCGCGCTCACCCGGCAGCCGAGCCGCTCGAGCAGCTCGGGCATGACCAGCCCGCCCGCTCCATGCACGCAATCGAGCGCGACGTGGAAGGCGCGCGCGCGTAGCGCCGGCAGGTCCAGCTCCGGAAGGGCGAGGATACGCTCGAGGTGGCGCGTCCACGCCGCAGGATCCTCCGAGACCTCTCCCACCTCGTCCCAGCGTGCACGCGGTGGATCCTCGATGCGCAGGTACTCCTGGAAGCGGCCGGACAGTTCCGCGTCGAGGAAGATCCCCTCCCCCGTGGCGAGCTTCAGCGCGTTCCACTCGGCCGGATTGTGCGACGCCGTGATGCCGATCCCGCCCGCCGCCTCATGGTGGCGCGTCGCGAGCAAGAGCGTGGGGGTTGGCACCACTCCCACGTTGATCACCCGCACGCCGACCGACTGGAGCCCGGCGACCGCCGCGCGCACGAACATCGGCCCCGAGGTGCGCGAGTCGCGGCCCACGCACACTGTTGCACCACGTCCGTCCGCGCGGAGGAACGCGCCGAACGCGGCCGCGACAGCCGCCACCAGCTCGGGGGTGAGCGGGGCGCCGACCCGGCCGCGAAAGCCGGAGACCGACACCATCAGGTCGGCGGGAAGCTCGATGGGCACTCTTTCCGCTCAGATCCTCTCCCACGAGGGTACGAACAGGGGCTTGAAAAAAGGGCCGCTCCGGGTAACCCCGGGCCTGTGCTGAAGCTCGCGCCGCCGGCTGGAAGGGTCAAATCGCGCTTCTGCGTGGAGCCGCCAGCACCCGACACCGAGCCCGCCGCGCGCCCCCGTACGCGATCCCGGGTGTGCGCGCTCAATGTACGCGGCGTGGCCCCCCTCGTCCGTGGCACCGATATTCACCGTGCGCGGGCGCCCGTCCGCGCACGGAACCGACCCTGGAGTGACGATGGCGGACAATCGGAGCATGCGTTTCGGAACCCTGGCGGTCCACGCCGGGCAGGCCCCCGAGCCCACCACCGGGGCGATCATGCACCCCATCTTCCAGACCTCCACCTACGTGCAGCCCGCGGTCGCCCAGCCGCTCCACGGCTACGACTACGCCAGGGGCGCCAACCCGACCCGCGAGGCGCTCGAGCGCAACCTCGCCGGGCTCGAGGGCGGCAGCCACGGGATCGCGTTCGCCTCCGGGCTGGCGGCGATCGAGGCGGTGATCAAGCGGCTCGCCGCGGGCGACCATGTTGTGAGCGAAGAGAACACGTACGGCGGCACGACGCGCATGTTCACGCGTGTCCTCGCCAAACTCGGCGTCGACTTCAACTTCGTGGACACGAGCGACGTGGACGCGGTGCGCACGACGTTCCGCCCGACCACCAAGCTGCTGCACGTGGAGACGCCCACCAACCCGATGATGCGCCTCTGCGACATCCACGCGCTGGCCGATCTCGCGCACGAGCGAGGCGCGCTGCTGATGGTGGACAATACGTTCGCGTCGCCCTTCAACCAGCGACCGCTCGACCTCGGCGCCGACGTGGTGATGCACTCCACCACCAAATACCTCAACGGACACTCGGACATCATCGGCGGCATCCTGGTGGCCGCTGACGACGCGCTCGCCGAGGAGATCCGCTTCGTGCGGATGTCCACCGGAGCCGTGCCCGGCCCCATGGACGCCTGGCTCTGCCTGCGCGGCGCCAAGACGCTGCACGTTCGTATGGAGCGGCACAACGCCAACGGGCTCGCCGTGGCGCGCTTCCTCGAGGGGCACCCGGGCGTGGACCGCGTCCTCTACCCGGGGCTCGCCTCGCACCCGCAGCACGCGCTCGCGCAGCGGCAGATGACGGGCTTCAGCGGGATGGTCTCGGTGGACGTGGGCGGCCTCGCGCGCGCCAAGGCGTTCGTGGAGCGGCTCCGCATCTTCCAGTTGGCCGAGAGCCTGGGGGGCGTGGAGTCGCTGGTGAGCGTGCCCGCGCTGATGACCCACGCGTCGGTTCCGGACGACCTCAAGAAGAAGATGGGGCTCACGCCCGGCATCGTGCGGCTGTCGGTGGGGATCGAGGACGAGGCCGATCTGCTCGAGGACCTGGAGCGCGCGCTCACGCGCGCCTGACGGGCGTGCTGCGCGGGGGGCTTCGGGGGTGCCCCCGCCGCGCGCCCCGCCACGAAACCGGCACCCGGGGGGTAGCGTAGGTCCCCAGACACTCCATCGATGGCGGCGGCGCCATGCCCATCACCGCGGAGGCGGCACCATGGCGGAGACCACGTTCGAGGCGGGCGAGAGCCAGCACGCCCGGAGGATCCTGACCCAGATCGCCCCGCGCGCCTGGGAGCATCCCGCGGACCGGGCCGCGCTGATGGCGCTCCGGCGCATCCCCGTCTTCGACCAGTTGGCGGGGGCGGTTCGCAGCGTGGGCGATTCGATCCTGGGCGGGTTCGGGCGGTAGGCCGGGTCCCTCCGCGGTAGCGCAATGCACGGACCTCCAACGGGATGAGCGCGTGCGCATCCTGATCGTCGGGAACGGAGGGCGGGAGCACGCCCTGCTCTGGAAGCTCACCCGCGACCTGCCGAGCGCGGAGGTCTTCGCCACGCAGCCGAACGGCGGGATGATAGAGCTGTGCCGCGCCGTGCCCATCGCCGCGGGCGACGTCGAGGCGCTCACCGGCTGGGCCGCTGCCCAGCGGATCGACCTCGCGGTAGTGGGACCCGAGGCCCCATTGGCAGCCGGAATTGCCGACCGATTCCGCAAGAAGGGGGTCCCGGTGTTCGGGCCCACGGGAAGCGCCGCGCGGATCGAGGCGAGCAAGGCGTTCGCGAAGCAGCTCATGGTCAAGGCCGGGGTGCCCACGGCGGCGCACTGCACGTTCACCGACGCGGCCGAGGCGGAGACGTACGTCCGTGAGCGGGGCGCGCCGGTGGTGGTGAAGGCCTCGGGGCTCACCGCCGGCAAAGGCGCGGTGGTGTGCGACAGCGTCGAGGAGGCGCTCGCGGCCGTCTCCGCCATGCTCGTCGAGCGGAGCTTCGGGGAGGCCGGGCGCGAGGTGGTGATCGAGGAGCGAATGGAGGGTGAGGAGCTGTCGGTGTTCGCGGTCACCGACGGCGAGGCAGCGATCCTGCTCCCCCCCGCGCAGGACCACAAGCGCATCGGCGAGGGGGACACAGGGGCGAACACGGGTGGGATGGGCGCCTACACCCCCGTCTCGGTCGCGACGCCGGCCGTGCTCGAGGAGACGCGAGAGCGCGTGCTGCTCCCCACGCTGAGGGCGCTGGCCGCGCAGGGGAGCCCCTTCAAGGGAGTGCTCTACGCGGGGCTCATGCTCACGCGCGAGGGAGTGAAGGTGGTCGAGTTCAACTGCCGCATGGGCGACCCCGAGACCCAGGTCGTCCTCCCCATGATGGAGGGCTCGCTGCTTGAGCTGATGGTGGAGGTGGCCGAGGGGGGGAGCCTCGCGGGCCGGAGCGTGGTCCCCCGTCCCGGCACCGCGGTCACGACCGTGCTCGCCTCCGAGGGATATCCGGGCTCGTACCCCAGGGGACGGGCGGTCACGATCCCGCCTGGACTGGCCGCCGACCCCGACGTGCTCATCTTCCACGCCGGCACGGCCGTCGGCGACGGCGCGCTGGTCACCTCGGGCGGGCGCGTGCTCGCGGTGACCGGGCTCGGACCAACGCTGGCGGAAGCCGCGGCGCGGAGCCGCGCGGCCGCGGTGGAGATCGCCTTCGAGGGGAAGCAGTTCCGCCGGGACATAGGCTGGCGGGAGCTCGCCCGCGACGAGCGCGCCAAGCCCTGAGCCAACCCCCCTGCGAGGAGAAACGGCCGTGATCGTCACGACGACGCCCGAGGTGCAGGACCGCCGGATCGCCGCGGCCAGCACCGCGGTGAAACTCGCCTAGCCGGCCACCCGCGCGCACCGTGCCCGAGCTCCCCGAGGCCGAAACGATCGTCCGGGGGATCCGTCCGGTGGTCACCGGTCGGCGGGTGCGCGCGCTCGAGATCGTGCACGCCGACGTGATCCGCGGCACACCCGCACGGCTGCGCCGCGCCGTGGAGGGGCGCCGGATCACCGGGGTCCGCCGCCGCGCCAAGAACGTCCTGCTCCAGCTGGACGACGGCGCCGTGGTGTGGATCAACCTGGGGATGACCGGAGCGCTGCTCCCCCTGCCGCGACCCGGCTCCTCCCGGCCCGCGCGCACGCGCTACGGCGGGGACGCCACCCACCCCGCGCTGATCTTCCGGCTCGACGGCGGGTTCGACCTGGTGCTCGACGACAGCCGGCGCTTCGGCACCGTCCAGGCGCTCGGGCCCGAGGCATCGGCCGCGCGCTCCGCTGCCTTCGGCCCGGAGCCGCTCTCGGACGACTTCACTGCGGTGGGGCTGTGGCGCGCCCTGCGAGCGTCGCGCGCCCCGGTGCGCTCCTGGCTGCTCGACCAGCGGAAGATCGCGGGCGTGGGAAACATCTATGCGGTGGAGGCTCTGTACCGCGCCGGCATCCATCCCGCCCGACGCGCCCACACGATCCGGCGGCTCGAGGCGGAGGCGCTGCACCGGAGCCTCCGCGAGGTGCTCGCCGCGGCGGTGCGCGCCGGGGGCACCACCATCCGCGACTACCGCGACGCGGAGGGGCGGCGGGGAGAGTTCGTGCGCCAGCTCCGGGTCTACGACCGCGAAGAATCGCCGTGCGCGCGGTGTAGCACGCCCATCCGGCGTCTGGTCTTCGGCAACCGGTCCGCCTTTCTCTGCCCCATCTGCCAGCCGAGGCGCGCGCGCTCCCGGAGGAGCCCATCCCGTTGATGCGTCCGTCGGGCCGCCCGGCCCCTTCCGCAACCGGTCGTGCCTCGCAGGCCGTGCTGCTCTCCGCGCTGCTCGTGGCCGCGCTGCTCGCGGGACCCGTCTCGGCCTGGGCGCAGGAGCGCCCCACCCCCCGCGGCGACGCGCTCCCCGTGCGCGAGATCACGCTCGAGAACGGGATGCGTTTCCTGGTGCTCCCCCAGCGCGCCGTTCCCACCGTCGCGTTCGTGACCCAGTACAGCGTGGGGGGCGTGAACGAGCATCCGGGCAACACGGGGATCGCGCACCTGCTCGAGCACCTGCTCTTCAAGGGCACGTCCACGATCGGCACGCGCGCTCCCGAGGCGGAGCTGGACTGGTTTCGCCGCATCGACCTCCTCTATGACTCGCTGCTGGCCGCCCGCGTCGACGAGGTCGATCCGGCGCGCACCCGCGAGATGGAAGCGCGCCTGCGCGCCCTCGAGGACAGCGCGCGCACGCTCGTGGTGCCCAACGAGTTCGACGAGATCTTCACGCGCAACGGCGCGCGGGGGCTGAACGCGGCGACCACCAACGAGTCCACCCTGTACTACGTGGAGCTGCCCGCCAACCGTGCCCAGCTGTGGTTCGTGCTCGAGGCCGCGCGCATGTCCGATCCCGTCTTCCGCGAGTTCTACGCCGAGCGCGACGTGGTACTCGAAGAGCGCCTCACCCGGGTGGAGACGAGCCCGGGTGGACTGCTCTACGAGACGCACCTGGCTGCCGCGTACCAGGCCCACCCGTACGGTCAGCCCGTGATCGGCTGGAGGAGCGATCTCGAGACCCACCGCCGCGAGGACGTGGCCGAGTACTACCGCCGCTACTACGGTCCCAAAAACGCGGTGGTGGCGATCGTCGGGGACGTGGACCCCGAGCGGGTCGAGGAATGGATCCACCGCGACTTCGGCCCGCTCCCGCCGGGCGAGCGCCCGCCGCCGGTGCTGATCGAGGAGCCCAGGCAGCGCGGCGAGCGGCGCGTGGAGGTGCGCTTCGACGCCGAGCCGGCCGTGCTCATCGGCTGGCACACGGTGGACGTCTTCCACGAGGACGCGCCCGCGCTCGTCATGCTGTCCGCGCTGCTGAGCGGAGGGCGCACCGCGCGCCTCTACCGCGAGCTGGTCGTGGAGAAGCGGCTCGCCACCTTCGTCGGCGTCACGCTCGGGCCGGGAGAGCGATATCCGCGGCTGTTCACCATCCAGGCCTACCCGCGCTCTCCGCACACCACCGCGGAGGTCGAGGAGGCAGTGTACGCGGAGATCGCGCGGCTGATCGAGGAGGGACCGGACGCGGCCGAGCTCGAGCGGGTGCGTAACCAGCTCGAGGCGGGCGCCGTCCGGCGGCTCGAGACCAACTTCGGGCTCGCGCTCCAGCTCGCGGGCTCGGCCTCGCTGTTCGGCGACTGGCGGACCACCTTCCTCCTCGAGGAGCGCATGGCCGCCGTCACTGCGGCGGATATCCAGCGGGTGGCCCGCGTCTATCTCACCTCCGAGAACCGGACGGTCGCGACGCTCGTCACGACCCGGCCGGAGGCGGTGGAGCCGTGAGCCGGGGAGCGAGCCGCGCGCTCTCGGTCGCGCTCGCGGCGGCCTGCCTCGCGTGCGTCGCGCCGGGGACCGTCCGCGCCCAGGAGCCGGAAGCGGCCAACGCCCCCGCCGACAGCCACGCGGCGGCGCTCGGGCTCACCTTCGAGCCGCTCAAGTTCCAGCCCCCGCAGCCTGCCGAGCACACACTGTCCAACGGCGTGCACGTGCTCCAACTCGAGGACCGGCGGCTCCCGCTGGTGAGCGTGTACGCGCGCTTTCGCGGAGGCTTCGCCAATTTTCCGCGCGTGTACTACGCGGCCGCGACCGGCCTTCCCGGGCTGGTCCGCGGTGGTGGCACCCTGTCGCTCCCCCCCGACTCGGTCGAGGCGCGCCTGGAGCACTATGCCATCAGGACATCGGTCGGAACCGGCGGGGAGACCTCCTTCGCGCTGATGAACGCGCTCACCCGCCATCTCGACATCGGGCTCGAGCTGTTCGGCGCGATGCTCCGTTCGCCGCGCTTCGACTCGGCGCGCGTGGAGGTGTGGCGAGGCCAGGAGCTGGAGAGCGTGCGGCGCCGGATGGACGATCCGGGCAGGCTCGCGTTCAGCGAGTTCAACCGGCTCCTCTTCGGCGACCATCCGATCGGGTGGGAGATGGAACCGGCCGACCTCGAGCCCGAGGACCTCGCCCACGACCGCCTGGAGTGGCTGCACCGTCGGGTCTTCTGTCCGGACAACCTGATGCTGGGGGTGACCGGAGACGTCTCGTGGCAGGAGATCGAGCCGCTGCTCGAGCGGCTGGTCGAGGGATGGGAGCCCTGCGCCGAGCCGCTCGTGCGCTCCCCGCGCCCTGAGATCCGCACCGAGCCGGGCGTGTTCGTGATCCCGCGCCCGCTCGAGCAGAGCACGGTCGTGATGGCGCACGTCGCCGACGTGCGCCAGGGGGACACGCCGGACTTCTTCGCATCGCGCATCGGCACGTCCATCCTCGGGGGGGGAGGGCTGTCCAGCCGCCTGATGGCGCGGCTGCGCACCGAACGTGGATACGCGTACAGCACCTCCGCACTGTGGACGGCTCCGGTCAGCTATCCGGGACTCGTGGGCGCCATCACCCGTACGCGCGCCGATCGCACGGTGGCAGCAGCTCGGCTGATGCTCGAGACGCTGGAGGAGATGACCGAAGCGCCCCCGACGTCCGACGAGGTGGAGCGCACGGTGGACGAGGTCGTGAACGGGTTCGTCTTCAACTTCGAGTCGCCCGCGCAGATCGTCTCGCGGCAGATGGCCTACCGAGCCCAGCGGATGCCAGCGGACTGGCTCGAGCGCTACCTGGCCGGCATCCAGGAGGTGCAGCCGGAGGACGTGCAGCGCGTCTTCCGTGAGCACGTGCATCCCGAGCGCATGGTGATCCTGGTGGTGGGTAACCCGGAGCGCCTCGATGAGCCGCTCTCGGCGCTGGGCCCCGTGACGGTGCTCCACGTCCCGGAACCCACCGCCGCGCAGGCGGAGCGCTGAGCGGCGACCCTACTTGCGCGCCACGTGCAGCGCGGCGATCCCGCCGCTGAGCAGCGTCCAGCGCGCCTCCGTGAATCCGGCGGCGCGCATGCGCTCCGCCAGAGCGGCCGGAGCCGGGAACTCCTGCACCGACGCGGGCAGATAGCTGTACGCCCAGGGATGCCCCGAAACCCATCTGCCCAGCCGCGGGAGCACGCGGTGGAAGTAGAAGAGGTAGGCCGCGCGGAGCAGCCGGTTGGGCGGGATCGTGAAGTCGAGCACCACGAGCCGCCCCCCTGCGGCGAGCACGCGATGCAGCTCGGCGAGCCCGCGCTCCAGCTCCGCCAAGTTCCGCACTCCGAAGCCCACCATGGCGCCCGCGAAGGTATCGCCGGCGAAGGGGAGCCGGAGCGCGTCGCCGCACACCGGGTTGACCGACGCCCCGGTGAGCTTGGGGAGACCCGCCTTCAGCATGGGGAGCGCGAAGTCCGACGCCACCACCTGGCCGGCGAACCGTGGCCGGCGGGCCAGCTCCAGGCTCAGATCGAAGGTGCCGGCGCAGGCATCGAGGTAGCGCCCGGCGGGGCGCTCCTCCCATCCGAGCGCGGCCACGGCCCGGCGACGCCAGCGCCGATCCACGTTCAGGCTGAAGAGATGGTTGAGCAGGTCGTAGCGAGGCGCGATCTCCGAGAACAGCTGCCGCACCTGGGTCTCGCGCTCGAGCCCGGAGCGCGGCTCGGCCGGCGCATCACTGTGCGGATCGAAGCGGCCTTCGGAGACGTGGACGTCCGCTGGGTCCGCTGAGCGCGCCACGCCGGGCCGCGTACTCATCCACGCGTCCCGCGAATCTTTCGTCCGCCCGTTCCGTAGTACATGATGGGGGCGATTCCCGTCCCCTATCGTCCTCTGTGGGGATGGAACATGCGCGCTGCCAGAAGCGGCCGCGAGGAGGTCAAGATGCTCGGCTCCCTGCTCACATTTTTCGTCGTCGGCCTGATCACGCTGGTGGTGGCGGGCATCGTCCTGGCGATCGTCGGGACGGTGTTCTCGCTCACCCTGGGGCTCGCTGCCTTTCTGCTCTTCAAGGTCGCACCCGTCCTGCTCGTCGGCTGGGTCGTGGTCAAGCTGATTCAGAAAGCCAAGGGCAATCGGGGCGAGCTATCCGAGTCCGACCGCAAGTGGCTCGAGGAGAGCTGAGGCTCAGCGCGCTCTCTCACCCCTGAGCAACCGCACCGCCGCGCCCTCCCCGATCCCGAGCACGTGCGCCGCGGAGCCGTCGCGCACCGCCAGCTCGATCCGACCCTCCGAGTCCACAACCGCGAGCGGAGCACCCACCGGAACGTCCCCGTAGGTCCAGCGCAACACAAGGCGGCGTCCCGCGGCCTCGACCACGTCGCCGCGTGCCCCCCATCTCCCCGGAACGCTGGTGGTCAGGTTGCCGAAGCGGTCGACGGCCACGACCACACCCTCGGCGCCGCACTCGGTACGCACCGGCTCGGGCTGCACGACCAGGACTGGGTCGGCCGCCGCGGGGCCCAACTCTTGGAGCGGGCACCCTCGGGCCAGCGCCGCGGCGGCCGGCGCGAACAGATCGCGCCCGTGGAAGGTCGGCGCGATCCCCGTGGTTGGGGCCGCCACGCGCGCCGGGTCGAGGCGCACGCACCGCACCGCAGCGCCCCCCGCCAGCGCGGGCGTGAGCACGCCGTTGTCGGGCCCGACCAAGAACCGGTCGGAGGCGGAGCAGGCCAGCGCGCGCCGCTCCGTCCCCACGCCTGGATCGACCACCGCGAGGTGCACGGTCCCCTCGGGATAGCGCGCCCAGTAGCGCGCGAGGGCGCGCGCTCCGGCGCGCACGTCACCCGCGGCGAGGTCGTGCGCGATGTCCTCGACGAGCGCGTCGGGCACGAGCGCGGCGAGCACTCCCTTGACCGCGCCGACGAACCCGTCGCGCGTGCCGAAATCGGTGAGCAGTGTGATCCGGCGCGCGCTCACGCGTCCGGCCGCCACGCGACCGCGTCGAGCACCGCCGAAAGGAGCGCGGCGCCGTCCTTCCGTTCCACCTCGAGCCGCACGAGGGAGCAATTTCCGCAGGCACGCGGCTCGACCCCGTTGGCACGCAGGATCGAGAGCACCTCGGGATAGTCCCGCACCACGACGTGGAGGGGGAGGGCGAGCAGCGTGTCGCGCTCCGGCTGCGCTCGCGGGCTAAATTTCACGGATCCGTTGGTGCCATACGCTCATCAACGCCGCGTTACCGGCGCTTCGGCGCAGCCTCCAGCCGCTCGCGTACCGTGTGCGCGATCGCACGCAGCGCCTGGCCGGCGGGCGCCTCAGGATCGGCCAGCGCGGTGGGGAGACCGCGGTCTCCCGCCGTCGCCACCGCCGCGTCGAGCGGTACCCGTCCCAGAAACGGCACTCCCATCTCCTCGGCCAGCCGCTCGCCGCCCCCCCGGCCGAACACGTCGGCCTCCTCGCCGCAGTGCGGGCAGACCCAGCCCGCCATGTTCTCGACCACGCCGAGCACGGCCGAGTTCACGCGCTCGAACATCTTGATGCCGCGGCGCACGTCGCCAGTGGCGACGTCCTGCGGGGTGGTCACCATCACAGCGCCGTCCAGGTCGATCATCTGCACCAGCGAGAGCTGGGCGTCGCCCGTCCCGGGGGGCATGTCCACGATCATCACGTCGAGCGCGCCCCACTCGACCTGCTCGAGGAACTGCTTGAGGATCCCCGCAATGAGCGGACCGCGCATGATGGCGGGCTGATCATGCTGCAGTAGGAAGCCCAGGCTCATCAGCCGGACCCCGTGCGCCTCGAGCGGCTCGATGCGCTCCTGGCCGCGCTCCCCGCTGACCCGCGGGCGGCGCTGCTCGCCGAACATCAACGGGATGTTGGGCCCATAAATATCGGCGTCCAGCAGCCCGACCCGAAGCCCTCCGGCCGCGAACGAGGCGGCGAGATTGGTCGCCACCATCGACTTCCCCACCCCGCCCTTGCCCGAGCTCACGGCGACGATCCGGTCGACCTCGGGCAGGAGCCCCGGCTTCGGGGTCGGAGCGGGGACGCTTCCGGGCTGGAGGCCCTGCCCGTGTTTAGGCCCGTGCTTGGGAGTGGGACGCGGCTCCGCACCACCCACCCGCGGGAGTTGCACGTCCACCTTCACCTCGGAGACGCCCGAGAGACCCTCGACTTCGGTGCGCGCCGCCTTGACCAGCGTCCCCGGGTCCTCCGGTCGCAGGTGGAAGGAGAAGCGGACGCGTCCTCCCGCCTCCACTTCGAGGTCGCGTACGCGGCCGCTCTCGACGAGGTCGGCCTCCGACCCGCCCCCGACCACACGGGAGAGAGCGGAGATGACGGAGCCCTTCAGGGTCGCAACGTCCATGTGCGGTGCACCGCGCTGGCTGGCGTTTCGGTTGCGGCGAAAAAAAAGCGCCGCCCCCGGGGGCGGGCTTGGGAGGTACCGGCCTGCAGCCTCAAGGGTCCGCGGATCAGACCGCCGTCACCTCCACGATTCCGGGTACGGCGCGCTTCACCCGGGCCTCGATTCCCTCCTTGAGGGTCATCATGGAGATCGGGCAGCTCTCGCAGGCCCCCATGAGCCGCACCTCGACCCGGCCGGCACGCTCGTCGTAGCGCATGAGCTCCACGTCCCCTCCGTCCGCCTGAATGGCTGGACGGATGGACTGGAGCACCTCCTCGATGCGTGCCTGAGCCGACATGCCGGGCCCCCTCCATGGATGCGCAAATTCGACAAAAAATCTATCGATTCCCATCCTCCCCGGTCAACCTGGAAAGCGGCCCTGCCCACGGTCGTTTCTATTGCGTGCGGTGCGCACCCCGTGCGGTGTTTCGGCAGGAATTTCCTGAAAGGAACCTGCCTAGGGGGCCCGCTCCGCGCAACGCCCTTAGCGATCGCTGTGCGACGGGAGGATCCCGGGAAACAGATGAATCCAGCGTCCGGCCTCCGGCCCTACGGGGACCTCGAGCCCGAGCGCGCGGGCTCCTCCCCGCATCTATCGGACTACTGGCAGGTCGTCTCCCACCGGTTGTGGCTGGTCCTGCTCGTCTTCGGGGTGACGACCGCCTCCGCCATCTGGGCGGTGTCGCGCCAGCAGATCGACTACCAGGCGCACGTCTCCCTCCAGGTCAACGATCCGGCACAGCCCGCGCGCGGCCTGGTCATGCCGGGGCGGATCTCCGGAATCGATATCTTCGTCGACCCGATCGAGTCCGAGATCCAGGTGCTGCGGTCGAGTCCGATCGCCCAGGCGGTAGCGGACTCCCTCGGACTCCGGTTCAGGCCTTCCTCGGGCGACCTGGTCCGGTCCGATCTCTTCAGCGACGTCCGGCTGGCGAGCGACGCCCCCGAGGGTCACTACGAGCTGGCGTACGATCCGGCGGGCGGCGGCGCGGCCCTGCGCACGGCGCAGGGCGAGGTGCTCGGTCGGGCGCCGATCGGGCAGCGCGTCGAGACCGCGTTCCTCGCCTTCACCGTCCACTCCCCGCCCCAGGAGGCGCGGGTCTACGGGGTCGACATCTCATGCCCCGCTCCATGGTGGTGGGGGAGATCGCGGGCAATCTCTCGGCGACCCCGCGCGAGAGCACGAACCTGATCGACGTCTACTTCCTCTCCCCCGACCCGGCGATCGCGCCGCACGTGCTGAACACGGCGGCCGCCGAGCTGCGGCGGCGGGGCGCCAAGCGGGTCGGGCGGCGCGCCACCGCGGACATCGAGTTCATCGAGCAACGGCTGGAAAGCGCGCGTCGAGGAGCGCCTTGCCCGCGCTCGCCGCGGCCTCGTCCAGCAGGGCATCGACGGCGCGGTAGTCCAGCGACGCCGGAAGGTCGATGACGTGCAATCTGGGGCTCGGTTTCGGGAGGATGCGATCGGTCAGCTCGGCTGCGCCGTGATGATCCGCCCGCGCAAGTGGCGATGGAGACCCCCAGCGCCGCGGTACTCGACGTTCTTCGCGGCCGCGCGGTTGGCATCGACCATCGCGGGCTCCAGCTCGGAGCCGGCCAGCAGCCGCGCGAAAAAGGTGGCTCCCCAGACGTCTCCGCAACCGGTCGGGTCGCCGCGCTTGGACTCGCCCGTGTTGGCGATCCGTGCGCTCCATGCCGTGCCGGTCGCGCCCAGCCGGTGCCGAGCCGGAGGCCAGCTCCGGGGATCGGCCCGCATCCCCGGGCCCGCCACGTAGGCGGCGCCACGGGGGCCCAGCGTGACGGCGATCAGCTTGAGCTCGGCGGCGGGGCCCACGCTCGCGGCCGCGAGCTCCCAGGGATCCCCCCACGCACGTCCGAGCAGCCCGAACTCGTCCTCGTTCACCTGGATGGCGTCGAAGCAGCGCAGCCATTCGTGCCAGAGCGGGAGCTCGCGCGGGACGCGGAGGCCGGCCGCGCCGATCCCCAGAAAGAGCGAATGGAGGTCGGCATAGGTCGGTCCCGGGTAGCCCGCGCGCAGCGCGCGCGCGGTGTCGAGCTCCATCTCGAAGCCCGAGATGAAGTTCACGTAGAGCGCGTCGCAATCGCGCACGAGCGGCGCCAGCTCGGGCCACAGCCAAGGGGGTACGCCGCCGCGCAGCCGCTCGGTTCTGCGACTCTGCCCCTGGTAGACCAGCTCGACACGGTTGTTGGGCTCGGGCACGACCTTGATCCCCCGCTCCACCCACACCCGCGGGACCCCGCCCAGGAAGCCGAGCGCACGCTCCGCGAGATCGTGGCCGACCTTGACCAGCGGAACGATCTCCCACTCGTCCGTCAGGCCGGCCGAGAGCGCCTCGAGCGCGTACGCGATCCCGCCCCACTCCTCGACCGGCCCGAACCGGTCCTCCCGGACGATCGTATCCCAGACCAGCGTGCCGATCACGCCCAGTCGGAGAGGACGCGCCACGGGGCACCTCAGACCGCGCCGAACGCGGCCTTCTTGAACACGGCGGCCGCGCCGATCACCCCGGCGGTCTCGGGTAGCGCGGCGGGCAGGATCTGGCAGGCATCGTACGCGGAGCGGAATGCGCGCCGCCGCACCTCGGTACGCAGCGGCGCGAACAGATGCTCGCCGGCGCGCGTCACTCCGCCTGCGATCACCACCACCTCCGGGTTGAAGATGTTGATCACGTTGGCGATGCCAGCGCCCAGGATCTTGGCGGTCTCGACCATCACCTCGTTGGCGTAGCGATCTCCCAGCACGGCGGCCTCGTACACGGTGGCGGCGGTGATGCGGTCGAGCTGTCCGTCGACGAGATCGGTGAGCACCGACTCGTAGCCGGCGTCGAGCCCTTCGCGCGCGCGCGCCGCGATGTTCGGGCCCGAGCAGTAGGCCTCGAGACAGCCGTAGTTGCCGCACTTGCACTTGCGACCGGTGAACTCGATGGTCATGTGTCCGATCTCCCCGGCGGCGTCGGAGGCGCCGTGGATGATCTCGCCGTTCAGGACGATGCCGCCGCCGATCCCGGTGCCGAGGGTGAGCCCGATCAGGTTGTCGACGCCCCGCCCGGCTCCCTGCCACCACTCGCCGTAAGTGGCGCAGTTCGCGTCGTTGTCGAGCGCCGCCGGGAGCCCCACCGCGTCGCTCACCAGGTCCCGCAGGGGGAGGTTCGTCCACCCCAGATTCGGCGTGTTGATCACCACCCCGGTTTCGCGGTCGAGCGGACCGGGAGATCCGATCCCCACCCCGGCGACGTCGGCCCGGGCACCCCCGTGTTCGGCGAGGGTCTCGCGGATCGCCTCGGCCACCATGCCCGCCACGCGCTGCACCACGAAATCCGCGCCCCGCACCGCGTCGGTGGGGAGGTTGTGCAGACCGACGGGAGCGCCGCCCTCGAGCGGGACCAGGCCAACCACAATGTTGGTCCCCCCGATGTCGACCCCCACGATCCAGCGCGGGCCGTCAGCGCGGGGCTCAGTCTCCAGGGCTGCTTCACCGATCATGTGGCCTCTCATGTGGCCTCCCGCGGGGGCGTGGTGGACACGTCCGGCAATTCGTCGATTCCGCGCAGCGCGCGCGTCCGGCCACTCGCCTTCAGCTCATCCCTGAGTGCGCGCTGGCGGGCAGTGACGGCGGCGTCCCGGTAGGGACGGTCGTGGTGAAGGTGCAGCAGGACCGCGCGGTGGCGCACCTGCACCCCGCGGCAGCCCAGATTCTCGAGGCGCTGCCCGAACTCGCGGTCGAGCCCGCCGTACTCCAGCTCCAGGTCAAAGCCGTTCACGGCCAGCACGGCCTCCCTCCAGGTGGATGCGTTCATCCCGTTCCAGCTCGTGCGGGTCGGTGTGATCCGGTCGAGCAGCGCGGGCAAGGGTCCAGGGAGGAGGAAGCGCAAGGCCGCCGCGCGCGGGGCAACGCCCCGCCGCCGCAGCTCGGCCCCCTTCCAGACCCATCCGGCGCGCACGTCGTCCGGCGTGAGCGCGGCCGGGAGCCGAACGTAGCCTCCCGAGAGGAAGCGGCCAGGGCGGACCAGCCGCCGATGCGTGGAGACGAAGTCGGGCCGCGGGATGCAGTCCCCGTCCGAGAAGATCAGGTAGTCCCCCTTCGCGTGCAGGGTTGCGCGGTCGAGGCTCTCGGTCTTCCGGAAGCCCCGGTCCGGGTGCCAGACGTGTCGAATCGGCGGGCCGCTCCGGGCCGTGTCCGCGATCGCCGCAGCGGTCTCAGGGCCCGAGCCGTCGTCGGCCACCACGATCTCGAAGTCGGGGTCGTCCTGGAGCGCGTAGCCCGCGAGCACGAGCGCCAGGTCGCGAGGGCGGTCGTACGTCGACAGGACGACGGAGATCCGCATCGACCTCGGCGTCCGGCTCGGCGCCCGGCGGATCACTCACCGAGCGAGAGCACCGCGAGGAAAGCCTCCTGCGGGATCTCGACGGTGCCGACCTGCTTCATCCGCTTCTTCCCCTCCCTCTGTTTCTCGAGGAGCTTGCGCTTGCGGGTGATGTCGCCCCCGTAGCACTTCGCGGTCACGTTCTTGCGAACGGGCTTGACCGTCTCCCGCGCGATGATCTTGGCGCCGATCGTCGCCTGGAGCACCACCTCGAACTGCTGGCGGGGGATCAGCTGCTTGAGCTTCTGCGTCAGCTCACGGCCGTACTCGAACGCCTTGTCGCGGTGGATGATCACGCTGAACGCGTCCACCGGATCCCCGTTCACCAGGATGTCGAGCTTGACCAGATCGCCTGGCCGGTACTCCAGGAATTCGTAGTCCATGGCCGCGTAGCCGCGCGTCGAACTCTTGATGCGATCGTAGAAGTCGAGCACAATTTCAGCGAGCGGCAGCTCGTAGTCGAGCTCGACGCGCTCCTTGTCCAGATAGCTCATCCCCCGGAACGTCGCGCGCCGATCGTGCGCGAGCTTCTGAACGTTGCCGATATACTCGGCCGGTGAGACGATGCGCACCCGCACGATCGGCTCCGCGATCGATTCGATCTTCCCCCGCTCCGGGAGCGCGGTCGGACTCTCGATGATCTGCTCGGAGTCGTCGGTCAGCTTCACGTGGTACTCGACGTTCGGCACGGTGTTGATCAGCTCCACGCCGAACTCCCGCTCGAGCCGCTCCTGCACGATCTCCATGTGGAGCAGCCCCAGGAACCCGCAGCGGAAGCCGAACCCGAGCGCCACCGACGTCTCCGGTTCGTAGTGCAGGCTGGCGTCGTTGAGCTTGAGCCGCTCGAGCGCCTCGCGCAGATCCTCGTAGTTGTCCGAGTAGGTGGGATAGAGGCCCGCGAAGACCATCGGATGCACGTCCTGGTAGCCGGGGAGCAGCTCCAGCGCGCGGTGGTTCGCGTCGAGGACGGTGTCGCCCACGCGTGTGTGCGACACCTCCTTGATCGCAGCGGCCACGTAGCCGACCTCGCCGGGTCCGAGCGCGTCCTGCTGCACCCGCCCGAGGCGGTAGTAGCCGACCTCCGTCACCTCGTAGCGCGCGTCCACGGCCCCGAAGGTGATCGTCGTTCCGGCCCGGATCTCTCCATCCACGACCCGGATGCTCGGGACCGCGCCCAGGTACTGATCGTAGTACGAGTCGAAGATGAGCGCGCGCAGGGGGGCGATCGCGTCGCCGCGCGGAGGCGGCACTCGGTTCACCACGGCCTCGAGCACGGCGTCCACCCCCACGCCCTCCTTGGCCGAGACTAGCAGCACGCTCTCGGGATCCACGCCGAGCAGCTCGCTCACCTCCGCGCGGCGCCGCTCCGGCTCCGCACTCGGGAGGTCGATCTTGTTGAGCACCGGGATGATCTCGAGCCCGGCATCCAGCGCGAGGAATAGATTCGAGATGGTCTGCGCCTGCACCCCCTGGCTCGCGTCCACGACCAGGATCGCCCCCTCGCATGCCACCAGCGACCGCGACACCTCGTACGTGAAGTCCACGTGCCCAGGGGTGTCGATCAGGTTCAGCTCGTACCGCTCGCCGTCTGCCACCGTGTAGTCCATGCGGACGGCGTGCAGCTTGATCGTGATCCCGCGCTCGCGCTCGAGCTCGTTCACGTCGAGCACCTGCTCGCGCATTTGCCGGCGGTCGAGGGTCGCCGTCCGCTCGAGCAGCCGGTCGGCGAGCGTGGTCTTCCCGTGGTCGATGTGGGCAACGATGCAGAAGTTGCGAATATGATCGAGGCGCACGGCCGAGTTCCTGCCGAATTCCTGGGTGTTGCTCCGCCACGCCACATCCGGCGGTGAGCCTGAAAACATAACGATCCCCGGCCCCCGGCGGTCCGCTGGTCGGTTCGAAGCGCTTCTCAGGAGGCGCGGTCTGACATATGCCATGGCATATGTCAGACGTGCTAGAGCACCAGGGAGAACCGTGAGCGCTGAACGACGAGTCAAGCTCTTCAAGAATGGCCGGAATCAAGCGGTGCGCATTCCACGCGAGTACGAGCTGCCCGGAGAGGAAGCCATTCTGCGCAAGGAGGGCGACCGGTTGATCATCGAACCGGCCCGCCCGACCTCGCTGCTGGCACTGCTGGAGACCCTGCAACCGATCGCGGACGACTTCCCGCCGATCCGTGACCTGCCGATCGATTTGGTCGAGCTCTGATGGGCTACCTGCTCGATACGAACGTGGTCTCCGACCTCGTGCCGAACCCGCAGGGTCGAATCGCTCGACGCATTCGGGAGGTGGGCGAAGCAGAGGTCCGCACGAGCATCATCGTCGCGGCCGAGCTTCGATATGGAGCCACGAACAGGGGATCGGCCCGGCTGGCGGCCCAACTGGGAGCGGTGCTCGGAATGCTCGCCGTGCTGCCCTTCGAAGCCCCTGCCGATGCCACGTACGGCTCGCTCCGCACACGCCTCGAACAGGCGGGACGGCCGATCGGGGGGAACGACCTCCTGATCGCCGCGCACGCGATCGCCACGGACCATACGCTGGTCACCGACAACGTGCGGGAGTTCGGTCGGATCACCGAGCTGTCCGTGGAGAATTGGCTTCGCTGAATCGGGCGGCACCGACTCCCGACCGCCGGCGGCAGAGGTTCCCCCATCCAACTTTCCGCAGCATGCCCGGGTAGAGGTGTGGCTTCGATGGCCATCACCAACCCCGAGGATCGGAGTCGACCGTGCGCAGGACGTCCCTCGCTTCACTGCTCTGTCTGCTGGCCCTCGCCTCCCCCGCGCGGGCACAGGACATTGGCGAACTGCTCTCCGCGCTAGCCAGCGGCAACGCACAGGGGTACGTGGGACCGCTCGCACGCGGGCTCGGTCACGCCCTGACCGGAGGCTACGTCTCCTCCGCCGATCCGCACGGGACGCTCGGGTTCTCGCTCGGCCTGCGGGTGGTTGGATCACTCTTCGAGGAGGAGGACGAGACGTTCGCCGTCGTGCTGCCGACGAGCGTAACCTTCCAGGGACGCACGTACACAGAGCCCTACGGGGCATCGAGCCCACGCAGTCCCACCGTCGCGGGTAAAGGCGCGGGCGTGGTGCTCCGACCGGAGGGTCAGTACCGCCAGGACCTTCTGCTCGCACTCCAGGACCCCGAGAATTTCAACATCGAGTTCCCCCAGGGGGTCGAGCTGCCGGTCGCGCCCTTCGCGGCGATCGACGCGGCGCTCGGGGTCGGCTTCGGCACCCAGATCATGGCGCGCGTCATCCCGACCATCGACGTGGGCGCCCTGGTGGGCGCCGACGAGGTGGGCGACTTTAGCGCGTTCGGCATCGGCGTGATGCACGACCTCACCCAGTGGCTGCCCATCCCCACCCCGTTCTGGGCCGTATCGGTGACGGCCGGCACGCAGAAGCTCGAGCTAGGCGACTACCTCGAGGCGTCGGGCAACACGCTCGGACTGGTCGCGAGCGCCGGCATCGGCCCGCTCTCGGTCTACGCCCATGGCTCCACCTACAAGGCGAACGTCGACCTGGACTACACGGTCGAGAATCCCGAGGACAACTCCGGACTTCCGCCCGATCAGACCCGCGTCCGCTTCAAGCAGGAAGTGGACCGGACGCAGCGGCTCGCGGTGGGAGCGCAGCTCGATCTGATCCTGCTCAAGCTGAGCGCGGAATACGGGATGGGCGACTACAACACGATTTCCGGGCGAGCGGCGATCGGGTTCAGGTGAGGGTCAGCAGCCGAACCCGACCGGAGACGCCGGCAGTGTCGGTGAGCGCGAAGAGGGAGAGCGCGGAAACCCGACCACGGCGCCGGCCAGCGTCGACCCGTCGGAGGCATCCACGACGCGGATGCGGAGCGAGGCCGGCGCGGGGGTCTGCGCGGCACCGCGTGTGGGCAGGAAGAACGCGCCGCGCTCGCCTCTACCGCCTCACCACCGGCTGCCCGGCCGACGTCCTGCGCACGGTCGGCATCTCCCTCCCACCTCTGGGGGCAGCCGTGCCCCCCGAGCCCTGCGGGCGCGCGCTCGGAGTCTCGCGGCGGGGCGGCTGCCGGGCGCCGTCCCCCGAGCCGCCGTGCTGCGGTGGCAGCTCCGGAGGATCGGCCGTGGGCCGAGGGGGCGCGGGGCTCGTGGTGGCGCCCCTACCTCGATCGGAGGGGCTCGCCTCAGGGGCGCGCCGGTCCTCCTCCGGGCTCGCCGGCGGATTCGCCGGGCGCGCGCGTCCCGCCCCCTCGCTCGGCCGCCGGCGCAGCACGGGACGGACCCGCTCCCGCGGCTCCTCCGGCGCGACCCGAGAGGGATCTGCGGTCTGGCGCCCGGGCTCCTGCCGCTCGCCTTCCGAGCCACGGCGCGGGCGCGGCCACCCCGCTCGGCTGGCTCAGCGCGGTCGCATTGCCGCGGATCCCACCGCCATACGCCCGCTCTGCCGCCGGCCGCAAGGGCCGGCCGCGGATCACTCCGAAGTCGGTGGGACCCGTGCTCGGCACGACGCTTCCCGCCCCCCCGGACGGATCGCGCCGGAGAGCCGGCCCCCGCCCTCGCGCTCCCTAAACGCGAAGCGCGGACGGTCCCATGCCACCGGCTGCGTCCACACCACGCGATCGGAGCGGTATCGGCGCACCGGGTAGAAGTATGGATCGTCGAAGATGACGACGCGGAAGCTCACGCAGGCGGCGTAGTAGGGATTCCAGGTCGCGTAGTTGCGGAAGCCGTGGCAGTCGTAGCAGAGGAAGCGCGGATACTCGTAGCGCTCCCCGACGTTGTAGGTCGCGAAGTCGAGCGCGTAGGGTGCCCGCTCCCAGTCCGGGATCAGAGCCGCCACGTAGTCGTCCGTCGCGACATAGGGGTCCCGGTAAACGCGTCGCCGCGCCAGGCTCAGGTCCCACCCGCGGGCATAGGGGGAGAAGCGAAAGGCCGAGAAGTCGAAGGGCTCGGGGGACGCGACCAGGAAGAAATAGCCGACCCCAGGATCGTCCTGGACGTACCAGTAGGGCGAGCCCGGAAAGAGCAGGCGGTAGTCGCGCCCGCCGCGCGCGGAGTGATCCTCGCTCGACGACCGCGGGAAGACCAGGCGCGCGATCCCGGCGGTATCGATCTGGAAGATCGCGACGTACGCGTCGCGCACGGATTCGGTAATAGACCCGGAGCCGGTCGCCGCGCTGGACGATCGGCTCCACGCCCCGGTCGAGCCAGATGCAGGCCTCCACGGGCTCGGCCGGCCCGAGCGCGACCTGCGCCCGAGCATGCCGGGGTCCGAGGGCGAGCAGGGCGGCGAGCGCGACGCCCGATCGACCCAGTGGGTTGGATCCAACCATGTTGACGAACCTTCGGAGTGCGCGGAGAGTCCGGCGGGGAGTGGAGCAGAGGCCGTGCCACCGTACGCGTTCCCATATCATGTTGTTCCGTAACGGGTTGGATCTCAACCCGCGCCCGGGGCGTCCCCTCACAGGGACAGCATCCGCGCCGCGGAGGACAGCCGGGCCCCCGCGTTGACCCCTGCCGCCGTTCTCGTCTAGCTTCGCTCCCTCCATGGCCGCCCCCGAGCGCTCCCCCGTCAATCCCCGCCAGCGCGGCCGGCTCGACCTGCTCGATCCCGCCTCCCTCTCGCAGCTCGGCGGGATGGAGTTCGTGGCCCGCCAGGTGGTGGAGGGCTTCCTGAAGGGGCTCCACCGCTCCCCCCACCGCGGGTTCTCCGCCGAGTTCGCCGAGCACCGGGCGTATCAGGCTGGAGACGATCTCCGCTACATCGACTGGCGGATGTACGGGCGCTCGGACCGCTACTACGTCAAGCAGTTCGAGGAGGAGACCAACCTGCGGGCCTACCTCTTGCTGGACGTGAGCCGCTCCATGGGATGGTCGTCCGCCCCGAACACGCTGCCCACCAAGCTCTGGTACGCGAAGCACCTGGCAGCCTCCCTCGCGCTCATCCTGCTGCGTCAGGGGGACTCGGTCGGACTGGTCACCTTCCACGATCGCATCGCGCTCGACGTCGCCCCGCGCGGAGGACGCCGGCAGTGGCACGATCTGGTGCGCCGGCTGAGCCCGGTCGAGGCCGAGGGCGGCACCTCCGCGCAGACCGCGCTGCGCGATCTCGCGGTTCGTCTGCGCCGACGCGGGCTAGTGATCCTGCTCTCCGACCTGCTGGTCGATCCGGAGAGCACGCGCGCCGCGCTCCGCTACCTGCGCCTTCGCGGGCACGAGGTCCTGGCCTTCCATCTGCTCGACCCGGGCGAGCGGGAGCTGCCGGCGCGGTCGGAGGCGCGCTTCTTCGATCCCGAGACCGATCAGGAGATCCAGGTCGCGGTTGCCGACGTGCGGACGGAGTACCGGGACGCGCTGTCGGCCGCGCTCACGGAATGGGAGCGGAGCACGCGCCCCCACGGCATCGACCACGTCGTGCTCGACACGGACCAGCCGCTCTCGCGCGCGCTGCGCGCGTATCTGAGAAAGCGCGAGCGGCTGGGGTAGGATCCGCGCGTGGGATTCCTGAGTCCTCTGTTACTGCTCGCCGCCGCGGCGATCGCCGTGCCGCTGCTCCTGCACCTCTTCCATCGACCCGCGGGGAAGCGGGTGCCCTTCCCCGCGCTCCGCTACCTGCTCCGCACCGAGCGCGATCACGCGCGCCGCATCCGGGTCCGACAGCTGCTACTGCTCCTGCTCCGGGTCGCTGCGATCCTCCTGGTCACGCTCGCCGCCGGGCGACCCTTCCTGAGGGGTGGCAGGGGCGCGCACCCGAGCACCGCACTCGCGATCGTGATCGATAACTCGATGAGCTCGGGGCGGGTCGTGGAGGGAGTGCGCGTGCTGGACGGGCTCAAGTGGGCCGCGCTGGACGCGATCGAACAGGCCGGCGACGAAGACCGCATCTGGGTGCTGCGCGCGGGCGAGCCGTGGGACGTGGCGACGCCCGGTAGCGCCGCGGACGCGCGTGCGCGGGTCGCCGCCACCGAGGTGAGCGCCGCCGGGGCCGACCTCGCGCAGGCAGCGCGCCGGGCCGCGGCCCTGGTCGCGCAGGCGGGGCTCGCCGCCGCGGAGGTGCACGTGCTCACCGATCTCCAGGCCACGGCGCTGGACGATCCCGCGGAGCCGCCGCCGGAAGCACCGGTGCTGGTCTTCCGCGGCGCAGCCGGAGAGCCCGCGTCCAATCGGTACCTCGGCAGCGTCCTGGTGGGCGGCGGGCTTCCGCTGCTGGCCGGCCGGCGGACCGAGCTGGCGGTCGGGCTCGGAGGGGATACGGCCGAGGCACCCCTCCGGCTCGTCGTGGCCGATCAGATCCGCGGAGCGACGCGCGTCGCTCCGGGGATGACGACGACCCTGCCCTTCGGCCCCTTTCCGCAGGGGTGGGTCTCCGGATACGTTGAGACTGACCCGGACGATCTCGCCGGGGACGACCGGCGCTGGTTCGCGCTCGCCGTGCGCCCTCCGCCGGCCGTCGCGCTGCGCACCGGCGGAGAGGATGCCTACTTCCTCGACGAGGCGCTCGCCGTGCTCGCCGAGGCGGGGCGGGTGCGGCGGGGCGAGGGGGACGTGGACGTGGTGCTCGCGGTGGCGGGCAACGGGGCCGTGGCGGTACGCGCGGGGCGCACCGTGATAGTGATCCCCCCGGGCGACCCCGCCCTCCTGCCGGGGCTCAACCGCCGGCTCGCGGAGGCGGGGATCCCCTGGCGCTACGAAGCCGCCGAGGCGCGCGGCGAGGCACGGATTCGTGAACACCGCCTTCCCTTCCCGCTCGACCAGGTGAGCGTCGCCACGGGATACCGCCTCACGGGAGCGGCCGACTCGGGCTCCGAGGTGGTCGCGCGCCTCTCCGACGGCGCGCCGTGGCTCGTGGTCGGGCTCGTGGTGACGCGGGGGGAGCCCGGCACGTACCGGCTGGTCGGCTCTCCCATGGATCCGGAAGCGACCGACCTGCCGGTGTCCGCGTTCATGATCCCGCTGCTCGAGTGGCTCGTGGCCCCGCCGGGGACCGAGGGAGGCTCGCAGGCCGTCCCCGCCGGCACCGGGCTTCCACTGCCGAGCAGCGCGACCGCGGTCGAAACGCCCGACGGCGTGCGCCACCCGGTCGACGGCACGCAGGACTTCCGCGCCACCCGGGACGACGGCGTGTACCGCATCCTCGGGGGCGATAGCGTGCTCGCGCTGGTCGCCGTGAACCCGCCCCTATCGGAGTCGCTGCTCGACGCCGCCGACGAGGCCGGGGTCGCGCGCGCGCTGGGCCCCGGCGCCCGCGTGATCGACGATCCAGAGGTGTGGCGCGACGCGGTGTTCACGGAGCGGCAGGGTCGCGAGCTCTGGCGCCCGCTCCTCGTCGCCGTGCTGCTCCTGTTGGTCGCGGAGAGCTGGATCGCGGCCACCGGCTCGGCTCGCAGGCCCAGCACCGCGCGCCGCACCCGGTCGCAGCCGCCGGCCACCGTGTCGGCGGGGTGACGTGATGCGCTCTCGTTCAGGAGGGCGCTGGCCGTGATTCGGGCGTCTCCCGCGCCGCGCCCCTCCTCGCCCAACGCGATCCTCGACGCGCTGGAGGCGTGTCCCCCCGTCCGCTCGCTGATCTCGCGCATGCCCGCGCCGGGCGACGCGCTGGTGGTCGGCGATGCGTTCGGATCGTCCCGCACCGCGCTCGTAGCCGCGCTGCACCGTGCGACCGGCCGCCTGCTGGTCGTGGTCGCCGTCGATCCCGCGGCCGCAGCGGCGGCGGCGGCGGACCTGGAGACGCTGCTGGGCGAGGGCGCGTCGGCGCTCTACCCCCAGCTGGAAACGCTGCCATACGAATCGGCCGAGCCGCACCGCGAGATCGGCGGGCTGCGCGTGGAGGCGGTCGAGGCGCTCTTCTCGGGGCGCGCGCGGCTGTTCGTGACCACGCTCAGGGCCCTCCAGGAGCGCGCGCCGGTGCCCGACCACCTCGCCCACCTCCGCCTCACCCTGCGCGTGGGCGAGCCGCAGTCCCTTACCGAGCTGGTCGGCGCGCTCGAGGAGCGCGGCTTCGAGCGGGTCGCACTGGTGGAGGAGGTGGGGCAGTTCGCGGTGCGAGGCGGGCTCCTGGATCTCTTCTCCTTCGGCTCTCCGGAGCCCGTGCGCGTCGAGTTCTGGGGAGACGAGATCGCCTCGATCCGCACCTTCGACATCCTCGACCAGCGCTCCACGGGCGAGCTCGCCGAGGCGCACGTGCTGCCGGTGGACTTCCGTGGGGGCGGAGGAGACGCGGCCGCCGCTCCGGTCGCACGCTCGCTGCTCGAGCTGCTCCCGCGCGACGCGGTGCTCGTGCGCACGGGAGAGGCCTCCTGGCCAGCGTCCCTACGCCGGACCTGGGAGCAGGTGGAGCGCTTCCACGCCGAGTTGGTCGAGCAGAGACGCACCGTGCCGGCCCCGCGCACGCTGTTCCTCGACCCGGAAGAGGCGGAGCGGATGCTCGCGGACTTCCCCGTGCTAGAGCTACGAGAGCGTGCCGGTGGCGCGCTCTCGCTCGGCTGCGAGCCGTCGCCTGCGATCGAGCGCGACATGGAGCGCCTGGACGCCCTCCTGCGCGCGGGCGCGGTCCAAGGCGCGCAGACGCTGATCGTGTGCGACAACGAGGGGCAGGCGCAGCGGCTCGAGGAGATCCTCGGCGATCGCCGCGGCGCGCTCCCGCCCGGCACTCGGATCATGGTGGGCGCGCTCGAGGCCGGATTCGTTGCCGGCTGTGTCCGGCCGCAGCTGCGCGTGCTCACCGATCACGAGATCTTCAAGCGCTCACAGCGCATCCGGCGCGGCCGCCGCTTCCGCGGCGCGGTCGCGCTCGAGAGCCTCGCGCAGCTCACCTCCGGCAATTACGTGGTCCACCTCGACCACGGCGTCGGCAAGTTCCTCGGACTCGAGCGCATTACGGTCGGCGGGCAGGAGATGGAGTCGCTCGCGATCGAGTACGCGGGGGGCGAGATCCTGCGCGTGCCCGTGTATCGGCTCGACCTGATCGAGCGCTGGGTCGGCGAGACCGAGGAGGCAGAGCCACCGCAGGTCCACCGGATCGGTGGCAAACAGTGGAAGACGCTGCGCCGGAGGACCGAGGCCGCGATCGAGCAGATGACCGCAGAGCTGCTCCAGCTCTACGCGCGCCGCGAGACGGCGGAGCGCGCCCCCTACTCGCCCGACAGCCGCTGGCAGAAGGAGATGGAATCATCCTTCCTGTACGAGGACACCCCCGACCAGCGGCGGGCCACCGAGGACGTGAAGAAGGACTTGGAGTCCCCCCGGCCCATGGACCGGCTGATCTGCGGCGACGTGGGCTACGGGAAGACCGAGATCGCGGTACGCGCCGCCTTCAAGGCGGTCCAGGATGGCAAGCAGGTCGCCGTGCTCGCGCCGACCACGATCCTGGTCGAGCAGCACCGCCACACCTTCGAGGAGCGGCTCGCCGACTATCCGGTCAAGGTCGCCGCGCTCTCACGCTTCCGGGGCGCCCGTGAGACCCGCGAGCTGCTGGAGCGTCTCGCGCGCGGCGAGGTCGACATCGTCATCGGCACGCACCGCCTGCTCTCCCCCGACGTCGAGTTCAAGCATCTCGGGTTGCTCGTGGTCGATGAGGAGCAGCGCTTCGGAGTCAAGCACAAGGAGCGGCTCAAGGAGCTGCGCGCAACTTTAGACGTGCTCACGCTCACCGCGACGCCCATCCCGCGCACGCTCTATCTCTCGCTCAGCCGGATCCGCGACCTCTCGCTGATCCGCACGCCCCCCCGCAACCGGATGCCGATCCTCACCCATGTCGCGCCGTGGAGCGACCACATGGTCACCGATGCGATCGCGCGCGAGCTCGACCGGGGAGGCCAGGTGTTCTTCCTCCACAACCGCGTGGAGACGATCGAATCGGCCGCCGACCGGGTCGCGCGCCTGGCCCCGGAGGCGCGAGTCGACGTGGCGCACGGGCAGATGACCCCGCGCGAGCTGGACGAGGTGATGACGTGGTTCGTGGAGGGAAAGGTCGACGTGCTCGTCTGCTCGGCGATCATCGAGAACGGGCTCGACGTACCGAACGCGAACACGCTCATCGTCGATCACGCGGAGCGTTTCGGGCTGTCGCAGCTCTACCAGATCCGGGGGCGGGTGGGGCGCAGTGATCGGCGCGCGCACTGCTACCTGATCGTGCCCCAGAACCTCTCCGAGGAAGCCGAGCGGCGCCTCAAGGTGCTCGAGCACTATACCGAGCTGGGCAGCGGCTATTCGGTCGCGCTCAAGGATCTGGAGCTCAGGGGCGCTGGCAACCTGCTCGGTGCGGACCAGTCCGGATTCGCGCACGCCGTCGGGCTCGACGTCTACCTGAGGCTGCTCGAGCGCACGGTCGAGAAGCTGTGCGAGAAGGAAGGCGAGGTGGAGCACCCCGAGCCGGACATCGTGCTGGGTGGATCCGCGTTCCTGCCGGAAGGGTACATTTCCGATTCGGGGCAGAAGTTGCATCTTTATCGGCGCCTTTCCCGCATCGGTCGGCACGCCGAGGTGGACGCCCTCCAGCAGGAGCTGGCCGACCGGTTCGGTCCACTGCCCCCCGAGGTGGAGCGGCTCCTCGATCAGGCGACCCTGCGCCTACTGGGCCGCACCCTGGGGATCGAGCGCATCCTAGTCCGGGACCGGACCGCGCGAATCACCTTCAGGCCAGGGGTCGTACCGCGCCTGACGACCCTGGAGGCACCGCTCCGGGACCGGCAGGTGGAGGTGGAGGTGCGGCGCATGACGCCGCTGTCCCTGGAGCTGCGGCAGGTCGGTCCGCTTCCCCTCACCGATACTCTGGTGAAAGCGCTGGCGGCGCTGCTCGAGGGCCGCGCGGCAGCCTGACGTGCAGCACGCTGCGGGAGATGCAGCGCAAAGGACGTTCGGATCGGAGAACGGAGCGGAGCGCGCGTCCGACCGGATGCCGGGCCCCCCGCCACGGAGTGAGCGATGAAGCAGCTGCGCTGGACAATCTTGATCGGCCTCCTCGCGACCGCCGCCTGCGACCGAGGTGGCGCCGACGTGGTGGCGCGGGCCGCAGGGCACGATCTCCAGGTGGAGGAGGCGACCGCCCTGCTCGCGCCCGAGGCGGGGATCCCCAACCAGCCGGAGGTCGTGCAGGCGCTCGCGGACCTATGGATCGACTATGCGCTGCTCGCGACCGCGGCCGCCGAAGACAGCACCTTCTCGCAGCTCGATCTGGAACCGCTGCTCACGGAGCAGAAGGAGATCGAGATGATCACCGTGCTGCGCGACTCGGTGATTCAGGTCGACACCGCGCTCTCCGACGCGGACGTGCGGCAGCGCTTCGCGCGGGAGGCGCCCGGGGCGCGCGTGCGCGCGCGGCACATTCTCCTGCAGCCGCCGGAGGGCGCCACGCCCGCGCAGCGGGACAGCGTGCGCGCCCTCGCGAGTGAGCTGCTGACGCGCATCCGCGCGGGCGAGAGCTTCGAGGACCTGGCGCGGCAGTACAGCGTGGATGCCACCGCGGCGCAGGGAGGCAACCTGGGTTTCTTCGGCCGCGGCGAGATGGTCGGTCCCTTCGACTCGGCGTCCTTCGCGCTCGAGCCCGGCGAGGTCTCGGACGTGGTGGCGACCCCCTTCGGCTACCACATCATCCGCGTCGATGAGAAGGACGTCCCCGCGTTCGAGGAGCTCGGGGAGGACTTCCGCGGGCAGATGCAGGCCGAGCTGATCATGCGGGCCGAGTCGCTGTACGTGACCGGGGTCGAAGCGCGCGGCAACGTCGAGATCGCCGAGGGCGCCACCGACGTGGTGCGCAAGCTGGCCCGCAATCCTACCGCGCGGCTCGCCGGTCGGGCCGGACGCCGGGCGCTGGTCGAGTATCAGGGAGGCGAGGTCACGGTCGATGAGGTGCGCACCTTCCTGCAGCCGCGTGAGCCGAACTACCGCTCCCAGGTCGTGCAGGCCACCGACCAGCAGATCGTCGACAACATCCTGCGCCAGCTCGCCCAGCGCGAGCTGCTGATCACGGAGGCGGAGAGTCACGGGATCGGCCCGAGCCAGGCCCGCCAGGACTCCGTGCAGCAGGCGGCGAGGAACTTCTTCCGCGAGACCGCGCTCGAGCTGGGGCTGCTAGGCATCCAGCCGGCGGAGGGGGAGTCGCGGGAGCAGGCGATCGAGCGGGCGGTGAGCGAGCTGCTCCAGGGCATCCTCCGAGCCGAGCGGGAGGTGATCCCGCTGGGTGGGATCTCGGCGCTCACGCTGCGCCAGCAATATCCCGTCGAGGTGATGGACGAGGCGGTTCAGCGCGTGGTCACGCAGGTCGCCGCGGCGCGCGGGCCCGCGCAGAACAATCCGTTCGAGCTGCCGCCGGACGGACCGCCAGCGCCGCCGACCGACTCGGCCGCGGGGCCGGCCCCCGTTCCGGGTGCCCCGGGTGGGTGAGCCGTCCGAGGAACCCCCGCAGGACAGGACGGTTAGGACGAGTCGGGCCGGGGTACCTCCACGGTGGAGCGTCCCCGGCCCTCTTCGTCACCGCGTTCGTCACCGTCCACCGGCGCGAGCTCGCAGGATGACCCGTTCCGTCCGATTCCTCCTTTTCGCCGCCCTCCCACTGGTCGCGGGCGCCGCCGCTTCGCCGCGACCGCTCGCGGCCCAAGGGCTCGTGCACACCGATCCGGGCGAGGTGGTCGAGCGCATCGTCGCGGTCGTGGGTGACTCCGTGGTCACGCTGACCGAGCTGCAGGAGTACGTCCTCACCCTCCGCGCTCAGGGCCAGATCCCGAACGATCCGGCCGCGATGGCGGAGATTGAGGAACAGACGCTCGAGGTACTGGTGGACCAGCTCCTGATCCTCCAGGCCGCCCGGCGGGACTCCGCGCTCATCCCCGAGGAAGCCGAGATCACGAGCCGAGTCAATCAGCTGCTCGAGCAGACCATTCAGCGGATGGGCGGAAGCGCCGCCTTCCTGAGGGCGCTCCAGCAGGAGGGGATCACGCAGGGGGAGTACCGCGATATCATGACCCAGCAGATCCGGCGGGAGCAGATCCGGCAGCTCTTCATGGCCGTGCGGCTGCGCACCGCCGCGTCGGTCGTGATCACCGAAGCGGAGGTCCGCCAGGTGTTCGAGGCCCGCCGCGGCGAGCTGGGCCAGCGGCCCGAGATGGTCACCATCCGCCAGACCGTGATCAGCCCGGCGGCGTCCGACTCCGCGTGGGCCACGGCCGAGGCGACGATCGACAGCGTCCTGGCCCGCGCCCGCGCCGGCGAGGACTTCGCCGAGCTGGCCCGCGAGCACAGCCACGATGCCTCCGCGTCCGCCGGCGGGGATCTGGGGTGGTTCCGGCGCGGCCAGATGGTGCGCGAGTTCGAGGACGCCGCGTTCCGCCTGATCGCCGGGCAGATCAGCGAACCGGTCCGCACCCAATTCGGCTGGCACGTCATCAAGGCCGAGCGGGTGCGGCCGGGCGAGGTGAACGCACACCACATCCTGATCCACCCCGAGCTGGACACCACCGGGGACGAGCGCACGCGGACCACCGCGGACGAGATCGCCCGGCGGGCACGCGCGGGCGAGGAGTTCGGAGTGCTGCTCGATGAATTCCGCGGGCAACTCGACGCCGAGATTCCAGACTCCACCGCCTTTCCCCGCCCGCGCCTGGCGGAGGCGCTCCCCCCCGCGTACCAGCAACCGATGGCCGGCGCCGCAGAAGGCGACATCGTGGGCCCGTTCCCCTTCCCGGTGCGCGACCGGACAGCGTGGGTCGTGGTCGAGGTGACTGACGTCCAGCCGGCCGGTGAATACACCTTCGAGGAAATGCGCGGGCCAATCGAGGCCCAGCTCACCGAGCAGCGGCAGATCGAGCGCATCTTCCAGGAGCTGCGCGAGCGCACGTACGTCGACATCCGCCTCTGACGGCACCCGCTACTGACGGTGCCCGCGCGCCGAGGCTCGCGCTCACCCTCGGCGATCCACGCGGAATCGGACCCGAGGTCACGGCGGCTGCGGTGCGTCGCTTCCGCGCCGAGCGCCCTGACGTTGCTCTCGTCCTGCTCGGAACAGCCGCCCAGGACCCCGGGCTGGCGGACTACACCGACGTGGGTCCGTGGGACGGCTCCGAGGCGGGAGCCGGGCGGGTAGCAGCCGCCGCGATTCGGGCCGCCGTCGAGCTTGCGCTTGCGGGCGAGGTGCGCGGGGTGGTGACAGCCCCCATCCACAAGCCCGCACTCACCGCTGCGGGGATCCCGGCCACCGGCCATACCGAGCTGCTGCGCGATCTCGCTGGCACGCCCGCGGTGGGCATGCTGATGGCGGCCGAGGAGACGCGACTGGGCGGGCCGCTCCGCGTGCTGCTCGCCACCACGCATCACGCGCTGCGCGCGGTCCCGGGCCTCGTAACGACGGAGCTGCTGGTCGAGCAGACCCGTCTGCTGCGGGAGGGGCTGCGCGCGGACTGGCGAATCGAGGAGCCCATGATCGCGCTCTGCGCGCTCAACCCGCACGCGTCCGACGAGGGGCTGTTCGGGGACGAGGAGGCGCGCGTGTACGCGCCGGCGCTGGCGCGCCTCCGCGCGGAAGGCGCGCTCGTGACCGGACCGCATCCGGCCGACACCGTCTTCAGGCGCGCGCTGGACAGCGAGGTCGACGCGGTGGTGGCGCCCTACCACGACGTCGGCATGGCAGCGTTCAAGACCGTCGCCTTCGGGGGTGGCGTGAACGTCACGCTCGGGCTCCCCTTCGTGCGCACCTCCCCCGACCACGGGACGGCCTTCGACATCGCTGGAACCGGGCGCGCCGACCCATCCTCCATGCTCGAGGCGCTCCGGCTCGCCGCGCGCCTCGCCAAGAATCGCTTTGACAGCCCCGTGAGTACGGCCTAATTTTTTGCTGTTTGTTCGGTCCCGCCCTCGTAGTCCCCGGCCGATGATCCAGCTCACCGGCGTCTCCAAGGAATATCCGAAGCGGGGACCGGCCCTCTCCGACGTCACCCTCCACGTGCGGAAGGGCGAGTTCGTCTTCCTCACCGGCCATTCGGGCTCCGGCAAGTCCACTACGCTCAAGCTCGTCCACATGGCCCAGCGTCCCACCGGGGGCGAGGTGCTGGTGTGCGGATACTCCTCCGCCAAGCTGCGCGAGAGCGAGGTGTGGAAGGTGCGCCGCAAGGTGGGCTGCGTGTTCCAGGACTTCCGGCTCCTGCCCGGGCGGACCGCCCTCGAGAACGTCGCGTTCGCGCTCGAGGTGACCGGCCGCCGTCCCTCCACGATCGTGCCGCTCGCGCAGCGGCTGCTCGCACAGGTGGGGCTCGCGCCCAAGACCAGCGCGCTCGTGCACGAGCTGTCTGGAGGTGAGCAGCAGCGGGTGGCGATCGCGCGCGCCCTCGCGAACGAGCCGTTCGTACTGCTGGCGGACGAGCCGACCGGCAATCTGGACGAGCGCGCGACCCGGGGGGTGATGGAGCTCTTCTGGGAGATCAACGCGCGCGGGATGGCCGTGGTCATGGCGACGCACGATCTCGAGTTGGTCCGCACCTATCTGCACGCGCGCGTGATCGAGATCGACCAGGGACGCCTCGTCTTCGACTCCGCATCCACCAAGGAAGCCGCCACCGCATGAGACACGCGCTGCGCGAAGCGATCGCGGCGGTACGCCGTGCCCCGGTGCTGACCGGGCTCTCGGCGGCGATGGTGGGGCTCGCGCTCACCGTGGTCGCGCTCTTCGCGCTCGCCGCCTTCAACCTGCGGGTCTCGCTCCAGGCCGTGGAGGAGCGCATCGAGGTGGTCGCCTATCTCCAGGACGGCACCCGGCCCCAGGAGATCGCAATCGCGCGGCAGGTCCTGGCCGGGCTGCCGGAGGTAGCAGAGGTCCTGTACATCGGCAAGGACGAGGCGCTCGCCCGCGCGCACCGAGACTTGCCCGAGCTCGGGGAGCTGTTCGGGGATGGAACCGTGAATCCCCTCCCCGCTTCGCTCGAGGTGCGGCTCCGGGACGGCTTCCGCAGCGAGGAGACGGTCGCGCAGGTCGCCGCGGTGGCGGACGACTATCCCTTCGTCGAGGACGTCGCGTACGGGCGCGAGTGGGTGGACAAGCTCTTCACGCTGCGCCGGGTCGCGGCGTTCTCCACCGCGGTGCTCGGCGGCGCATTCGCCGCGGTGGCCGCGCTGATCATCGGAACCGCGCTCCGAATCGCGATCTTCGCGCGCCGCGACGAGATCTACATCATGCGTCTGGTGGGCGCGCGCAACGGCTTCATTCGGCGCCCCTTCCTGGTCGAGGGAGGGATGGCAGGGATGGTCGGAGGCGCGTTCGCGCTGCTGCTGACCTGGGGCACGTACCGTGTCGTCGAGGCGTTCCTCTTCCAGCTGAGCTGGATGCCGGCCTCGTGGGCCGCCGCGGTGGTCGCGGCGGGAGCCACCTTCGGCGTGCTCTCGAGCGCGGTGGCGGTGTGGCGTTACCTGCGTGAAGTGTGAGCCGGGTGCCCCGCGGGCGACGGCGCACAGGCGGCGCGCGGGCGGCCGCCCTCATGGCTGCGGCCGCGCTCGCGCTGCCCCCGGCGGTCCTCGGCCAGCAACCCGACCTCGCGCGCGAGATCAGCGAGAGCCAGCTCCGGCTCGAGCAGATCCGCGCCGAGCGCGAGCGGCTGGAGCGCGACATGGCAGCGGTGCGGTCGCAGGTGCGCGACGTGGCAGGCGAGTTGGTGAACGTCGAGCGCCGCCTCTCGGGCTCGCGTTCGGTGCTCGCCGAGATCCAGTTCCAGTCGGACATGGTCGCCGAACGGATCGACGCCAACAACCGGGACCTGATCCGGGCGCGCGATCAGCTGCGTGAGGGGAACGCCACGCTGCAGCGCCGGCTGCGCGACATCTACAAGAGGGGCGAGCTCCACACCGTGCGCGTGTTGCTGGGCGCGGACTCGTTCGCCGACCTGCTCAGCCGCTACCGCTACCTGCGTATGATCGCCACCTACGACCGTGCTCTGGTCGACCGGGTCGCCCGGCTGGAGGAGGGGCTGATGGAAACGGACCGCCGGCTCCGGACCGACCTCGCCGAGCTTGGTCGGCTGCGCGCGGCGCGGCTCTCCGAGCTCGCCGAGCTCCGCGCGCTGGAGGAGGAGCACCAGCGCATGCTCGGCGAGTTCCGCACGCGCGAGCGGCAGGTGCGGTCGCGGCTCGAGCTGCTCGAGGCGGACGAGAGCCGCCTGCGAGGCGTGATCGACGATCTCGAGCGGCTGCGCCGTGAGAGCGAGCTGCGGGCAGCAGGCGCTCCGGCGCGCGACGCCGCCACGCTCCTGGCCAGCGACGCGGGCACGCTCGCGTGGCCGGTGGAGGGCCCGCTCGTATACCGCTTCGGCCGCGATCGGCGACCGAACGGGACCGTGCTGCGCTGGAACGGGCTCGGCATCGGTGCCCCTGCCGGCACGCCGGTGCGGGCCATCGCCGCGGGAACAGTCGTGCTGGCGGGTCTATTCGAGGGCTACGGCCCCACCGTGGTGGTCAGCCACGGGGAGGGCTTCTACACCCTCTACCTGTACCTCGAGCAGGTGGGTGTCGTGGAAGGCCGCCGGGTCGAGGCCGGGCAGGTGGTGGGAACCGTCGGCGGCGCAGACACTCCCGAGGGACACCACATCGAGTTTCAGGTCCGGGTTCCGCAGGCCGGCGGATCGCCTCAGGCGCAGGATCCGCTCCTCTGGCTGCGGCCGCAGCCGTGAGCTGCGCCCGCCGCCTTCCGCGGCTCGCTCCGTCCGGCGTGGGGCTTCAGCCTCCTCTTTCGCGCAGATGCCAGCCATGAGCGGGCGGCCGCGGTCCCGGGTCGGGTGAGGACGCTCCATCCGATCCGGGGCCACGCGGCGGTCCGCCACGTGCTAGCCCGCGCGCGGCGCGAGGGATGCTTCCCCTCCGCTCTTCTACTGCACGGTCCGCGCGGAGTGGGCAAGCAGCGCCTCGCGCTCTGGGCCGGCCAGCTCCTGCTCTGCGAGCAGCCTGAGGAAGAGCCCTGTGGCGCGTGTCACGGCTGCCGGCTCGCGCTCGGCCTCCAGCACCCGGACCTGCACTGGCACTTCCCCCTCCCCCGCCCCAAGGGCGTCTCCGGCGACCGGCTGGCGGACGCGCTCGAGCAGGCGCGCGCCGAGCGCCTGGAAGAGCGGCGCGCGGAGCCTATTCAACGTCCTCAGGGCGAATCGCGGGAAGCCTCCGGGATCTATCTGGCCGCCGTCCAGACCCTCCGGCGGCGCGCGCAGTTGCGTCCCGCGATGGCCCACGAGCAGGTGTTCGTGATCGGCGAGGCGGAGGAGCTGGTTGTCCAGGAGGCGAGCCAGGAGGCGGCGAATGCTCTGCTCAAGCTGCTCGAGGAGCCACCCCGAGACACGCGCCTGATCCTCACCTCGAGCGAGCCTGGCCGGCTCCTGCCGACGGTCCGATCGCGCACGGTCCCGCTGCACGTCGGGAGGCTCTCCGGCGAGGAGGTGCGCCGCCTTCTCGAGGAGGAAGCCGGGGCGGATCCTGCGGCCGCGGCGCGCGCGGCGCGCGCCGGCCAAGGCTCGGTCGGGCGAGCGCTCGGCTTCCTGCCCACGGAGAACGGTCCGGGCCCGCTCGATAAGATGCGCAAGCGGGCACTCGAGCTCCTGCGCGTCGCCCTCTCCCTGCGGCGGGAGGAGGCGTTCGCGTTCGCGCTCGGCTTCTCCCCGACCGGCGCCCGACAGCTCGCCGATCTGCTCGGCTTCCTGGACGAGGCGATCCGGGATCTGGGCGCGACCCTGGCGGGGGTTCCCGAGCGGGCGGTCGATCCCGAGGGCGCTGAGCAGCTCGCGCGCACGCTGCGCGGGCGCGCCGTGCATCCGGCCGACGCCGCGCGCGCGCTCGCGGCGGTGGAGCGCGCGCGCGTGCTGGCTCGCGGCAACGTGAACCCGCAGCTCCTGGTGACCGGCCTGACCGAGGAGCTCAGGCGGACGCTGCTCGGGGCGCCGCCCACCCCGGTCGCGACCCGATGAGCGAGCGCCGATGAGCAAGCGCAAGGCCGGGGGCCAGGGGCTCACGCACGTCGATGCGACGGGGACAGCGCGGATGGTGGACGTCTCCGGAAAGCCGGCGAGCCGTCGCCGCGCCATCGCCGAGGGGCGCATCCGCATGGCCGAGGCGACCGCACACGCGATCCGTTCCGGGGACGCCCCAAAGGGGGACGTGCTCGCGACCGCGCGCCTGGCCGGGATCATGGCGGGCAAGCGTGCAGCCGAGCTGATCCCGCTCTGCCACCCGCTGCCGGGCGCGACCGTCTCGGTGGAGCTGGCGGTGGACGACGCGCTCCCCGGCGTGGTCGCGCGCGCGGAGGCGGTGGTGGACGCGTTCACCGGAGTCGAAATGGAGGCGCTCACGGCGGTCAGCGTGGCGCTCCTCACCGTCTACGACATGGCGAAGGCGCTCGATCGCGCGATGGTGATCGAGGGGGTACGGCTCCTCCGGAAGGAGGGAGGGCGGTCGGGGGTCTACGAGGCGGAGTAGGACGGGTCGCGCGGAGACGAGCCACGATCACTCCTGGGCTCGATCGAAGAGAGCCCTGGCAACGACCGCGAGCGAGCGCATCGAGGAGCCGCACCACGGGGACGATCCGCCCCCATTGGCCTCGACCGCTACCACCTGGGCACCCATCTGCGTCGCGGGCACGTGGATTCGGGGAGGGAGAAACGAAACAGCGCCCCGGCACGAGGGGGGCAGAGAAGCCGGGGAAATGGAACGGCGGCGCCCTCAGAGGTGGTAGTTCGGCGCCTCGCGGGTGATCGTCACGTCGTGCGGGTGCGACTCGCGCAGTCCGCCGAGCGTCTGGCGCACGAAGGCGGCCTTCTCCCTGAGCTCGGCGAGCGTGGCGGCTCCGCAGTACCCCATCCCGCTCCGCAGCCCCCCGATCAGTTGGAAGACGACGTCCGAGACCGGGCCCTTGTACGGGACGCGCGCCTCGATCCCTTCCGGAACGAGCTTCCTCGCCTCCGTCTGGAAGTAGCGGTCCGCGGAGCCCTCCTCCATCGCGGACAGGGAGCCCATCCCACGCACGGTCTTGAAGCGCCGCCCCTCGAGCAGGAAGCTCTCGCCGGGCGACTCATCGGTGCCGGCGAACATCGAGCCCATCATCACGGACTCCGCTCCGGCGGCCAGCGCCTTCACGATGTCGCCGGAGAAGCGAATGCCGCCATCGGCGATCACCGGTACGCGCTCCGCCGCGCCGTCCACGGCGTCCATGACCGCGGTGAGCTGCGGCAGTCCGACCCCCGTGACCACCCGCGTCGTACAGATCGAGCCCGGACCGACGCCGACCTTCACCGCGTCGACGCCGCGCTCGATCAGCGCCTCGGCGCCCGCCGCGGTACCCACGTTGCCGGCGACCAGCTGCACGTCGGGAACCGCCTCGCGCACGCGCGCCACCGCCCGCAGCACCCCCTCCGAGTGGCCGTGCGCGGTGTCCATGCAGAGCACGTCCACGCCCGCCTCGACGAGCGCCCGCGCGCGGACGAGATCTCCCTCGGACGCGCCGACCGCTGCGCCCACGCGTAGCCGCCCGTGCTGGTCCTTGCACGCATCCGGATACCGGCGGCGCTTGAAGATATCCTTGACCGTGATCAGACCCTTGAGCCGTCCCCGCTCGTCCACCACGGGGAGCTTCTCGATGCGGTGCGCGTGCAGCACCCTCTCGGCCTCCTCGAGCGTGGTCCCCACAGGAGCGGTGATCAGCCCATCGGAGGTCATCACGTCGCGGATCGGCCGGTCGAGATCGGTCTCAAACTGCATGTCGCGGTTGGTGATGATTCCGACCAGCCGCCCGTCTTCCTCCACGATCGGCACCCCGCTGATCGAGAAGCGCGCCATCAGAGCGTGCGCCTGCCGGAGCGACGCTGAAACCCCAAGCATGATCGGATGCAGGATCATCCCGCTCTCGGACCGCTTGACCCGGTCGACCTCCTCCGCCTGACGCTCGACGGGCATGTTCCTGTGGATGATCCCGAGCCCACCCTCGCGTGCCATCTGGATCGCCATCTGGGATTCAGTGACCGTGTCCATCGCGGCCGAGAGTAGGGGGATGCGGAGCTCCACCCTGCGGGTCACACGCGAACGCAGGTCGGTGTCCTTCGGGTGGACGAGTGAATGACCGGGCACCAGCAGCACGTCGTCGAAGGTGAGCGCTTCCTTGAGGATGCGCGCCGACGCGCTCGGCGCCTCCTCGCCCGCCGCATCGACGATCCGCACCGCCCGCTGCTGCGCCTTGGCCATGTCCCCCTCGCGCTCGGGTTTGCTCGCTATCTCCGGATGCGCCACCGCGCCGTCCGGCGGGAGCCGATATACGAAGCGCCCGCCCCTCCCCGGTGCCCCCGCAGGAGCTGGGAAGGACGGGCGTTGATCGCCGGTCGAATGACCGCTCGTTCCATGGGACAGCTTACGCGGCGCCCGCGCGGGGTGTCAACTCCCGTCGCCGCCGTCGGCGGTTCCCGGCGCGCCCGGCCCGCGCCGCGGCGGTGCCGGCTGCGTGGCCGGCCGACCCGCCCCCTCCTCGGGGATCGCCGTGCCCAGCTCGGTGAGGATCTGCCGGCCCGCCGTGGACACGCTCGACAGCACCCGATCGGCGGCCGCGATCAGTTGGAACGCTTCCCGAATCGTGCTCGGGCTCACCGCCTTCTTGCGGAGCTTGTCCTCCAGTCCCTCCGCGAACCTCTGGAGCCCGGTCGCCTCCACCTGCAGGTCTCGCGCGTACTTGGACTCGAGGAACTCGATGAAGTCCAGCACCTGGTAGACCTGCGCTTCCGGGAGGCTCTCGATGCACCGGAGCAGACGCTGACGCAGCACGTCGTGCACGCTCAAGCCTCCTCGCTCACGCCTCAGCCCTCCTCGCCATCGTAGCGCTCCTTGAGCGTCCGGACCACCTCCGGATCGGCGAGCGTGGTGGTGTCACCGACCGCGCGTCCCTCCGCGATGTCCTTGAGCAGCCTGCGCATGATTTTCCCGGAGCGCGTCTTGGGAAGGTCGGCGGTGAAGACGATCGCGTCCGGGCGGGCGATCGCGCCGATTTTCTCGACTACGTGCTGCTTGAGCTCGTCCGCGATCTCGTCGCTCGGCTCGTGGCCGTCCTTGAGGGTGACGAACGCGGCGAGCGCCTGGCCCTTCAGCTCGTGCGTCTTCCCCACCACCGCCGCCTCGGCGACGCGGACGTCGTCCACCAGCGCGCTCTCCACCTCCATCGTGCCGATGCGGTGGCCCGCGACGTTGAGCACGTCGTCCACGCGGCCGAGGATCCAGAAGTAGCCGTCCTCGTCGAGCTTGGCGCCGTCGCCCGCAAAGTAGACGTCCTTCCACTTGGACCAGTACTGCGCGCGGTAGCGCTCGTCGTCCCCCCATATGGTTCGCAGCATGGAGGGCCAAGGACGGGGAACAGCGAGGTAGCCGGCGCACACGCCCTCTC
>Ga0310121_10000509_pt1 | contig 42522 bp, 43 predicted proteins | sample CB27_Tmax_986_MG_FD_203504 | JGI IMG/M metagenome (GOLD analysis project Ga0310121, IMG submission 203504) | Marine microbial communities from Western Arctic Ocean, Canada - CB27_Tmax_986 | ecosystem: Environmental > Aquatic > Marine > Oceanic | place: Canada: Western Arctic Ocean | collected...
TTACTTCAACTCTTGATTCTTGTCGCCGCTCCGCGCGACAAGAATCCTTAATCTGTTTCAGCTCAGTCCCGCCCCCGCAGAGCTGCCCCATTCGAGAAGGAAAATCCAGTGTCCTGCAGTGGCACGGCCTGGAAGGCCGTGTCACGGTTGGGCCTGGGACCAAATCAAGTTTTAGGTTAGCGACTCGAAAGTCCGGCGGCCTGGAGAGCACCGCTACGAGGGAGACCGATACTACTGAAGTGAGTTTTTTGGTGAAAATGTGGAGCCCTGGGGGGCCTCAGTCCCTGTCTTTATCGGGCGTCTTTATCTAGGACCCGCTCGTCGGATCGAGGGGGGGACTCCAGCGGAGAATCGTTGAACGGGCTGCACGAGTCTCGTCGAGCCGGCTTCGTTTAGCGAGAACCGGTGCCTCACGTACCAGATCGGGCTGCTGCTCAACTTCTTGGCTAATTGCAATCATCGCATCTGCGAATGCATCGAGCTCCGCTTTCCCTTCGCTCTCGGAAGGCTCGATCATGATCGCACCCGGGACGATCAACGGGAAATAGACCGTGGGCGGATGAAAGCCGTAGTCGATCAAGCGTTTGGCAATGTCGAGGGTGCGGACTCCGAGCTTTTCCTGGTGCTTGTCCGAGAGCACTACCTCGTGCATACAGGGGGTGGAGTAGGGCAGGTGAAAGTGCCCCTTGAGACGACTACGGAGGTAGTTTGCGTTTAGTACGGCCGTTTCCGTGATCTCCTTCAGCCCTTCACGCCCGCAGCTGAGGATGTAGCAGAGAGCTCGGACGGCCATCCCGAAGTTACCCCAGAAGGCGTGCACAGGACCGATGGAGTCAGGGCGGTTGTGGTTCGTTCGATAGGTACCCTCCACTTTTTCGATGACGGGCAGGGGAAGGTAGGGGAGCAGGTGCTCCTTGCAAGCAACGGCCCCACAGCCCGGTCCCCCCCCCCCATGAGGAGTAGAGAACGTCTTGTGGAGATTCAGGTGGAGGATGTCGATTCCCATGTCTCCTGGTCGAGCATACCCCATGAGTGCGTTGAAGTTGGCCCCGTCCATGTAGATGAGTCCACCCTGGTCGTGAACGATGCGGCTGATCTCTTGGATATCTTGCTCGAAGATCCCCAAAGTGTTGGGGTTCGTCAGCATCAGACAGGCCACATCCTCGTTCATTTCCCGAGCCAGGGCCTGGCTATCAATGCGTCCTGACTTGTCCGAAGGAATCGAGATGACCTCATAACCCGCAATTGTCGCGCTGGCAGGATTGGTGCCGTGAGCAGAGTCTGGAATCAGTACGTATTTTCGAGGCCGATCTTGTTGAACGTGGTGAGCTCGGATCATCAGGATGCCCACGAGTTCACCCTGGGAGCCGGCCGCAGGTTGCAGCGTGACTCCGTCCATTCCGGTCAGCTCCTGGAGGCACTCCTGGAGGCGATGGATGATCTCGAGGTTGCCCTGGACCTGTGCTTCCTCCTGGAGTGGGTGAGTGCCGGCTATCTCGGGAATGCGCGCCGTCCGCTCGTTCAGCTTGGGGTTGTATTTCATGGTGCACGAGCCCAACGGATACATCCCCAGGTCAATGTGATAGTTCCAGGTGGACATCCGGGTATAGTGCCGGATGATCTCGACTTCGCTTACTTCAGGGAAGCCCGTGACCTCTGACCTCATGTACTTGGAGTCGAGGATCTCCTCGGCAGGTGTATCGTCGACGTCAATTGGGGAAAGACTGTAGGCGGATTTTCCGGGTGACGATCGGTCGAAAATCAGGGGCTCATCGATGTTGAAGACTTGCGTAGTACGGCTCATTTCAGAATCTGAACCTCCTGGAATACCTGAACGAAGCGTTCGATCTGAGCGCGTGAATTGCGCTCGGTAACACAGACCAACATCTGGTCCGACCGGTCGGGAAAGTAACGACCCAGGTTCAGGCCTCCCACAATCGACTGTTCAAGCAGACGCCGATTCAGCTCGTCGGGGTCGTCCGTCCTGAAGACCACCTCGTTGAAAATGGGTCCGGAGAAAACCTGGTGGTCCTGGAGCTGTTTCCGCAGGAAGTGGGCCGTCTTTAGATTCTGTTCTGCCAGTTCCCTGATGCCCTGTTTCCCCAAAGTGGAGAGGAAGATCGCAGCGATGAGCGCACATAGTCCCTGGTTGGTACAGATATTGGATGTGGCCTTCTCTCTGCGGATATGTTGCTCTCGTGTCGCCAGGGTAAGGACGTATCCGACCCGAGCTTGATCGTCGACCGTCTGGCCGACCAGGCGTCCCGGCATTTGTCGCTTGAAGCGGTCCCGGGTGGCGAAGAAACCCAGATAGGGTCCCCCAAAGCCGAGTGGGATTCCGAAGGATTGACCTTCCCCCACGACGATGTCGGCTCCGACTTCCCCGGGAGGCTTCAAGAGTCCGAGCGAGAGGCCCTCCACTACTACGGCTATAACCAGTGCCCCCTTCTTGTGGGCCAGGTCTGCGATCTCCTGGATGTCCTCGATAACGCCGAAGAAATTGGGCGATTGCACGACGACAGCGGCCGATTGATCGCCGAGTTCGGCTTCGAGTCGATCCAGATCAATCGTCCCCCTGGTCGAAAGTGGTACCGAGTCGACGTGAAGATGGTTTGCGGAATAGGTTTTCAGGACTTGCTCGTATCGGGGATGGAGACTGGCAGGTATGAGGATCTGGTCCCTTCTGGTGACGCGGGCGGCCATGAGCGCAGCCTCGGCCAGTGAACTGCTTCCATCGTAGAGACTGCTGTTGGCGACCTCCATGCCGGTGAGCTGGCTGATTAGCGTCTGAAATTCGAACATCGCCTGAAGCGTCCCCTGGCAGACCTCAGGCTGATAGGGAGTGTAGGCGGTGTAGAACTCGGATCGGGAGATCAGGGAATCGATTATGGTGGGAATGAAGTGATCGTAGGCGCCCGCTCCGAGGAAGCAGCTATAGCTTTCAGTGGAGGCATTCTTTTTGCCCAGAGACTTGAAGTACCGCAAGAGCGATGTTTCGGGCACGGCGCTGGGGATCTCCAGATCTCGCTTCAATCGCACGCCCTTCGGAATCGAGCGAAACAGATCCTCGGTCTGATCGACTCCGATGATCTCGAGCATCTCTTTGCGCTCTTCCGCCGTTAGAGAGACATAGCGCACCGATCATTCCTCCCCGTGTTCTCTGGATTCTTCTCCTAGATACTCAACATAGGCTTGCGCCGACATCAGACCTTCCAACTCGGCAGAGTCTTCGATTCGAATCTGGATCATCCAACCCCTCCCATAAGGATCGTCGTTCACAAGCTCGGGGGCGTCTTCCAGTGCTTCGTTGACGAGTGTCACTTCGCCGGCAATCGGACTGTAGAGGTCCGAAAGGGCCTTTACCGATTCAACTGTTCCAAAGGAAGCCTGTGCTTTCAGGGAGGTGCCTGAGTCGGGTAGCTCGATGTAAACCACGTCGCCGAGTTCACTCTGGGCGTGGTCTGTGATGCCGACCTTCGCCAGGTCTCCCTCCACTGAAATCCACTCGTGTTCGCTGGTGTACTGGAGATTTTCTGGGACGCTCATTCCTCCTCCATTGTCGTCGATCCTTGAATCTGGGCACTGAAAACCCGGGCCGTGCCGGCTTGTGGCTGGAAAACCTTTTTATGGCAGCGGCGCGATGCAGAGTTGATCTGCGCTGGATCGAGTTTCGTGATGAGATGGGTTTCTGTTGTCAACGCCATCAGTTCAAACAATACCCCTACCCATGACAGGCTTTCTTTTATCCTAGTTCTTCGTGCGGATCAACAGGATCTTAAACGCGCTGATAAAATGGTCCTGATACTATTTCCGCACGTAAGCGCTTTGAGCGCACTTCTATTTCGATCTGTTGGCCGGGATTAGCGTACTCAGCGGGCAGATAGGCGAGCCCGATACTCTTTCCTAGAGAAGGTGCGTAGCTGCCGCTTGTGACTTCGCCGACGCGCTCTGAATTCAGGAAAACAGGGTAGTGATCCCGGGCGATGCCGCGGTCCCGCAGCTCGAATCCAGCAAGCTTGCGCGAGACGCCCTGCCGCTTGAGTCCTACCAGGGCTTCCTTCCCGACAAAGTCTGTGTCTTCGAGCTTCACGATCCAGCCGAGGCCCGCTTCCCAGGGATTGGTTGTCTGATCGATATCATTTCCATATAAGGGGTAACGAACCTCCAGTCGCAGGGTGTTGCGAGCTGCCAGGCCTACGGGAGTGATTCCGAATGTCCGCCCTTCCTCCAGGATCGCTCTCCAAACAGATTCGGCCTGGTTCGAGGCGAGGTAGATTTCAAACCCATCTTCACCGGTGTATCCGGTTCGGGAGATCAACGCCGGTACTCCCGTGACCTTCCCCTGGAAACTCCAGTAATATTTTAGCGATCCCAGATCTCCATCAATCAGGGGGCTCAATAGCGCCTCTGCCTTGGGTCCCTGAATTGCGAATTGGGCGTATTGATCGCTCCTGTCGCAGACATCAGTCTCTCCCTCCCGGTGTTGGAGGATCCACTGAAAGTCCTTTTCCTGGTTGGATGCGTTGACACAGATGAAAATGCGTTCGGCATGGATTCTATAAAGGACGATGTCATCCACAAAGGTGCCGTTCGAGTAGAGGAGTGCAGAATATTGAGCCTGACCATCTGCCAAGCGCTCTACGTCGTTGCAGGTGATCTTCTGCACTAGTTTCAGTGCATCCTTTCCAGAGACCTCGATCTGCCCCATGTGGCTCACATCAAAAATACCTACTGACGACCTTACTGCCAGGTGTTCTTGCAAGGCACTCTCGTACTGAACAGGCATGTGCCAACCCCCGAACTCAACCATTCGGGCTCCGAGTTCCTTGTGGACGGAGTGAAGTGGAGTTTTTTTCATATTTTACTGTGCCCCGAGAGTCTTGAATTCGGATCTCTGAGAAACCGTTGAAAAGAACAACATGCTGCGCGGGTGAAATCTCTCGGAATCTCCCTTTTGTCCCGCGAAGATGCGGATACTCCTCTCGCGGCCGAGGCGAGATTGGATGTCGTAAAGAGCATTCAGGATTTTCATATGTCCTTCTTCTTCGTTCGCCGGTTCAGGGTCGAACACAATGTTTACGGTTACCAACTCGGCTCCCGCATACGCCTGGTGCACTCGATAATCGCTTCCCACGATTTCCAAAAGCTCTTGTTGGATCTCTGCGGTCGCCTCCCTGTCTTCGGGAGCAGAAGCGGGCCCCGAAAAAAAGACGCTGTAGAAGATCAGAACAGGTAGGCCAATGGCAACGAGGATCATCACCAGACTGGTTCTCACGCGACCCTTCCCATGGGTGCCAATACTATCATGAGCCGCCGCAAGCGGTGGGTCTGAGAGGTTGGACGAGCTGAGCCAATCAAAGGACGACGAGCGACCCGTCAAGAGGGAGGATTTTCGAGTAGACAACAAGTCTCCGGGTGTCAGGGGTGTCGTTTCCATGGTTCGTGAACCAGCGGTGAACCTTTGAAAGACCCGTCCTGTCTATGAGAGCAGTAACTTTGTTGGGACTTACACCCGGATCCCAGGTGGGGGCGGGTGAACTAAGGGCTCTGTCAAGAATAACTTCGCAGAGTTGGCGCTTAGATTTGCGCCAGATTTGGCCGCGAACGATTGAGCAAAACCGCAGGCGTAGCCGGGCCTACGTTGAGGATTTCGCGATTGAGGAGCGGCCGAAGATGGTGTGAAGATGAGATGCCAAAATGTGAAGTTATTCTTGACAGAGCCCTAAAAAGGGAGATGACATGAACGTTCCAGATGAAATCAAGAGCTATCGGGATCCATTGTTTGCCTCCGTCGCTGACGGCAGTAAATCCTCTCGGGTAGTCTCCCAGCCAAACGGCGGTGGAACGAAGACCTGGCCTTTCCTTGCCCTCTTTGCGGTTGGCATGGCAGCCCTCGGGTTTCTGCTGTGGCAGGCTCAGCAGCAGATCGATGATCTGGGTACCCGTCTGGTCGAGAGCCAGACCCAGTTGAGTGATGTCTCAGAGAACCTCCAGGTCTCGGGGGAGAAGATCGAAGGCCTGCAGAAGGAAATGGAACAGAGCGGATCGAAGATCAGCACTCATGGGCAGAAGCTCAACCAACATCAAGGGAAGCTGGCTCAACATAAAGGCCTGTATTCCGACTTGAAGTCCGAGCAGCAACAGCAGAGCAGGGAATTGGAATCCGTTGCGATGAAGAAGGCGGACCGCTCGCAGTTGGAGGAGTTGCAGGGGCAGACAGACGGAATCAAGAACGAGGTTGCCCTGGTCAATTCCGGTCTCGCCGACGTTCGGGAGGCTTCCTCCGCGAATCGAGCCAGCATCGGACGCGCCGAGGAGAAGATCTCGGGGCTGGGTCAAGGATTGAACGATACCAAATCTCATCTCTCTCGGGTTGCTGAATCGTTGAAGAGAAACCGCTACGATTTCGAGCTTCACGAAAAGGCGGGCTATGTGAAGGTGCGCGAGGTCTCCCTCCGGCTGAAAGACGTGGACCTGAAGAGGGAACGTTACGATCTGGATCTGGTGGTCAACGGCAGATGGATCAGAAAACGCCATCAGAACGCTCACGAGCCGGTTTCGTTCTACGTCAAGGACGTAGAAAAGACTTACGAAGTCGTGATCACGAAGATCGATAAGAAGCAGGTTGCCGGATACCTTAGCGTTCCCAAGGACGTTCCCGCAGCCTAGATCTCGGCTGTTGACCCTTTACACGCATCGGTTCCGACCAGCTAATCGGTTGGTCGGGCCGGTGTGTGGGTAGGCTCCCCCCCGATTCTTTCCCCACCAACCGAGCTCAGCCTAGTCCTGCCCCGAGAGCACTGGCCTCATTCGGGAAGGAAACTTCATTGGCTTCGGCGTCCCACTTCTGGCGGCAGGAAGCCTGAAGCGCAAGCGAGGGGCTGGGGAGCACTCCGAATCCTTCCACTTGACTGCTTGCCGTGCCGCAGGCCCCTTCGTCCACCTATTGCGCTGCACCCCAACCCCTCGCTCGCGCTTCAGGCTTCCCGAATTTTTCCTTCTTGAGGTTCCAGTGTACTTAGCTTCCCGACAGGTTCAATTGACACCGGGTGCCTCGGGCGATCGGGTTCCGCTGGGCTTGAAGGTTGATGTGACTCGTCGGGACTCGAAGGCGACAAAGGTTACCACGGCTACAACCAGCAGTAGACCTGAAGACGCGAAGGTCAGCTTGTAACTGGTGAGATCGGTAAGGGAGCCCCAGACCGGCGGGCCTATGAAGAAGCCGAGGCTGGAGGCAGCAGTGTAGAGGCTCATTCCCTGTCCGGTATGCAAGGGATGGAAACGTTCAGAGGCCAGGGCACTGAGAGCCGGGTAGTAGACACCGTGACACATCCCGCAGATCAGTCCCACAAATCCAAGATGCCACAAGCTGGAACTCTGCGGGATGAGAGCCAGCCCCACGGAATAGGCGACCAGGGTCGAGATGGCGAGAAGGCGGCGGTCATGTGTGTCCAGCCACTGGCTCAGACCAAGCCGGGTTAGCAGCGCTCCACTCCCGTATCCGAATCCAAAGGCAGAAACGGCTCCAGGTCCGATTCCCGCCAGGGCTGGAGCCAGGAAGCTGCTCCAGATCGACACGCAGAAGCCGAAGAAGGCGGCGAGGATGAGGACGGGTCTCAGCCGCGGAAGGTTGATTTGAAGCGCTCGTAGAAGGGGTTCCCTTTTCGTGGTCGAAAGGGGGCGAGGTAGTTTGCTCAGAATCCACGCGATCATAAGAGAGACGACCATGATCGTGGTGAAGGCTCCACCGAAGCCCGTGTATTTCACCAGACCCTCTGCGAGAAGGGGGCCCACTCCCATGACCACGAAGCCGGGCAGACCGAAGTAGCCCATCATTCGGCCTCTCAGCTCCTGCGGAACCGAGCGTACCAGATTGACCAGAGCACCTGTCAGGATCAGTGCGCTTCCTCCTCCGTGGAGCAGGCGGGCGAGAAAGACCAAGTTCGGAAACCAGAGAGCTCCCAGATAGCAGAGTCCTGCCAGCAGCGTAATACCGGCACCGAGCAGGGCCGTGGGGACATTTCCAATCAGGTCAGCCAGGTGTCCGGCAAAGACCTGAACAACCAGGAAGGAGAAGAAAAACAGACCGATAGCCCACCCTATCTTCTGCGAGGACCATCCGCCTTCGGCGAGAAAGAAAGGTAGAAGCAGCAGAATTGCGGCGCTGAGATTTCTAAGGGCGCTAATGCCCAGGTAGGAAAAAAGCTTGCTGGAATGCACTTTGCAGGTGGCCTCTCCCTACTTTTGTCGGCTGCGCTGCAAAGTATATCGGCCGAGTCTGTCGCAAATGTGAGGGGGGTGGGGAAGGATCTGTATCCTACAGACCTACAGACCTACAGACCTACAGACCTACAGACCTACAGACCTACAGACCTACAGACCTGCAACCTGCAAACCTGCAAACCTGCAATTCCGGATCCTGCCGCTAGCCTTTAGAGGTTCGCCCGATGGAGAAGAGTAACCTCTTCGGGTCCGTGCCTGCAGGTCGGTTCGGTCCTTGATCTTCACTCGAATCTTTTTCCAGCTTCCGTCACGGATAACATTGGTCGAGCTGTAGGCAAGCGTGTACTGGATCCGAAGATCGTCTGCGATTTCTGAGTACACGTGAGAAAGGTCGTCGATGCGGCGAGGTGAATACGATCTGCCTCCGGTCTGATCGGCTATGGTCTCGAGCTGTCGTTTGGCCTCTTCGTAGACGCCTTTCTTGTTCCTGCTCCCAGGGATGATCGGTGGAGTTCGACCTCTCAGAATGTCGCCCAGGATGCCGCCTCGAGACTGAGATCGCCCGGCGTCGCGCTCCGTGTTCAGAAATATTGTATAGATGAGAGCGTCGTCTTCACGAATTTCTCGATAGAGCTCCTGGAAGCGTGTGCGGGAGCCATTGTTGTAGTCACCGGTAAGCTGATTGTCCACACCATCCGTGAACACAACCACCGCCTTCCGTCCCTCGATGTTGTGCATGTATTCGCTCACGCTGGTCATCAAGGCGTCATAGAAGGCAGTCCCACCGCCGGAGCGGATTCCATTGATGGACCGCCTTAGCCGCGTCCGGCCATTGGTGAAGTTCTGAATCAGTCGAGTGTAGGAATTGAAGGTGGCGACCGCGATTCGATCATCGGAGCTGATCTCCCGAGTGAAATCGATCGAGGCCCTCTTGATCATACTCATGTGGGAGCGAGTACTCCCACTGACATCGAGGAGGAGCAGAAGATGAAAAGGGGTTTCCAAGGTCTGGAATTTCTCGACCGTCTGCTGAGTTCCATTCTCGTAAACCAGGAAGTCATCCTGAAGCAAGTTGGGAATGCTGCGATTGCTGTGCCGATCGCGGACGGACACATTGAGATAGATCCAGTCGACATTGACGCGCAGCGCGTAGCCGCTTTCGAAAGCAGGCTTATCCGCCCCCGGTTCGGGCTGGGTCGAGGCCACCACGGCTGGGGTATTCGGATCGGCCTCTTCTCCCTCGGGAGCACTTGAGGGTGGGGCAGTAGTTGCCGTTACCTCCTTGGGGACGGAGTCGGATTTGTGTGAGACCTTCGTGGCCGGTGCCGAAGCGTCAGCCATACGGATCGAGGGAGAGCTCAACTGGCAGCGGACGTTCCCCTCGAGACTGTTGGCATAGAAGAGGGGGCCACCTGCCCCGATCTCTCGTTGGATCGATCCTTGTTCCGATGAGACGTCCTGACCCCAGGACGCTTCGCCTCCAGCGCGAATCCAGCCCCTAAGGTTGAGATCGTTTCCCAGAACGCAGTTGATATTTCCGCTGGTGGACTCCAAGCGAACGTCCCCGCCGGGTTGGGAGGTGCTTCGGAAATGAATGTCCCCTCCCTGGCTCAGGAGCGAGGCGGATGCAGTTAGATCTTCGGCAGTGATGAGACCTGTGAGCGTCGAGGCTCGAACCGTGCCTCCGACCCCATAGATCTCAATGGCCGGGTGGGCTCCCCAGACTTGAACACTGATGTCCTGAGGAACCTGAATTTCCAGGTAGGCCGACTCTTTCTGGTGCTTTCGGAAATGGGTCGATATCTGAACGAGATCGTCCTCTCGTCGAATGTCGACGACGACGTGCTCGAGCTTGTTCTCGGGAGCGATCTTACGGACCCTGACGTAGATGTGCTTCTCTTCCCAGCCATTGACCTGAATACGTCCGAAGTCGTTCTGTACTATCAACGTCCCCTTTGGCTGAATGGGTAGACTATGTCTCTCGGTGACGGTTGCACCGCTCGCCCACAGCGCCGAGGACTGGGAAAGAACAATTGTGAGAAGCTTGATGATATTCATTTCGTCTGCTCGATTGTTTGCGGTTCTTAGGACTAGACGCCTTGCTCCTGGATTAGGTTCAGACAGGGAACTCGCCGCAGGCGATCCTGGTCTGATCGATGTTTGAGGAATTTCACCCAGCAGCCAGGGATGCAGTAGAATCGATGTGGAGGCTGATTCGATTTGTGGAGAAGAATCCTACTTATGGGTGCCGTACTTGGGTTGGTACCGTCGGTCCTGGCGCAGTCCGAGGGAGCGCATTACTATCTCTATCTCTCCGACGCCCGAATTGTCACGATCGAGATCACCGATAGCCAGACCGTCATTCTGAACTACATCAACCTCGGAGACACCTTCGACACGGTTCAGCCTCCTTGGCTGGTTTTGGTGGACAGTGAGGGCAACCCCTATCGAGGGCACTTGATCGAAGTAGAGGGCGCGTCCTACGAATCGGGTAGATATAAGCCATTCGATCTCATAAGGCCCAACTCGTTCGCCGGCTACTCCATCTTGGGGAACTTTCGCTTCAAGGCCCCACCGCAGAAAGTCTATCTGAAGATCGGCGGTCGGATCCTGGAGTTCGAGTCCCTTTCAGCGGACGATTTCGAGCTGGTTGCTGCCAGGATAGGGGAACTGGATCTCGGAATAGAAAACAGTAAGGCGGCGCTCATGGGAGCCGGGTTCGAGAGTGGATTCGGGTCCATGTATAGGGCGGGGTCTGCCGAAAGCCGAACGCTCGAAGCATTCTTTCCCGACGAGGAGGTAGTTCCCACCGTCCTTCTTGCCAATCCTGCGCCGCGACTACCCTCTTCCGAAGAAGGCCGTCCCGATCCCGTGCTGGTAGTGATCAGTGTCACTGTGAGTCCCGCTGGGGGGCTCTATGACCTCGAGGTGAAGGAGGGCATCAATGAGGTGCTGGATGAGCTTGCTCTCGAGACGGTGCGCAATTCTTGGGTGTTCTTGCCAGCTCTTTCCAAAAAAAAGGTGGTTGAAAGCCGTCTCACGCTGAACGTCGTATTTCAGCGGTAGGGTGAGTCCGGTCCCCCAGTCGCGCTGGCTCCGTTTCGAAAAAGAAACTCTGCTTGTCGTTAATCACACGGACATCGATAGCTACTGTGTCCGTTGTAGGACGGGCACTCCTGCCCGTCGCTTATCATCGACGGGCAAGAGTGCCCATCCTACGAAGATCACGGCTCTGTCAGATGGCGACTGTTGGGTGATCTCCTACCCAATAAAGTTTCAGCTTAGTCCCGCCCCCAGCCGACGCTGGATTATTCAGGAGGATACTTTAGTTGAGGATGGGGGAGATTGTGAGTCACTGCGTGGGGAAGAGTTGTCCAGCTCTCTCCTCGGAACTTGGCCTGATGTTGCTAGCGGGTCAAGTCGTTCGCGGCTCTGCCGGACTTGAATGTTGACACTTGGTTCATATTCCTCTGCGATGCTCGGTCTCGTTGAAATAGCAGACGATCGCTTCCAGAAGATCCGGGATCGTGGACTTTCTCGCCTGGACGACGACCTGGAGTCCGTATTCCTCTGCCGTCTCAGCCGTGATCGGACCAATCACCGCGCAGCGATGCCCCTTGAGTTCTTTAGGGCTTTTCGCCAGCGAGACGAAATGGCGCACGGTGGAGGAACTGGTGAAGGTAAGCAGATCAAGATCTTGCTTCCGCAGCACCTGGGAGAGTGTTTCACGACTGCCTGTGGGGACGATCGTGTCGTAGACAGGGACTACGTCGACTCGTGCCCCGAGTTCCCGGAGTCGTCGAGGGAGGATGGATCGAGCTCGTGAGGCCCTTGGAATCAGAATCTTGAGACCCAAGGGGGATTGGGGATTCCGATCCAGAAAACTCTCTAGGATGCCTTCTGCCTGGTAGCGTGAGGGGACCAGATCGACGCGCCCGCCGTAGTTTCGGACCCTGTCAGCGGTGGCGGGCCCGATCGCGCAGACCTCAGGGCCCGTTTCAGCTCCATCTAGAACGGAAATTTCCAACTGATGCGCCCGTCCCAGAACGACCTCAACACCGTTAGCGCTGGTGAAAAAGACCCAATCGTAGTCTCTCAGGCTATCCAGGATCGCATCGATTTCCTGCTCTGGCCGCGGCCGGATCTCGATCGTGGGAACCTCCAGGACCGTTGCTCCCTGTGCGGTGAGCAGACGGGTAAAGTCCCCTGCCTGAGAGGGGCTGCGAGTGACAAGAATCGTTCGGCCCTGGAGATTGCTATGCATGATCGTTTGACTCGAGCTCCGCCAGGATGGAGCGTGCGCCCTGCGAGAGCAGATACTCTGCTGCCCTGGAGGCGAGCTCCGGAAGTTCCGCGGTACTACCGTGAGACAGGCTCTGGATAAAACGACCGTCGGAAGGGCTGGCGATGAAGGCCCGGAAAGAAGTGCCGCCGTTCTCCCGACGGGCATGGGCACCCATCGGAACCTGGCATCCTCCACCCATGGCTCGCAAGAAACTTCGTTCGGCCTCGACGCAGTGATAGGTGGGCGGGTGGTTGAGAGGATGGATCAGGTCTCGCAGGGTGGTGTCATCGGTACGGATCTCGATCCCCAATGCGCCCTGTCCGATTGCAGGAACCATCTGGTCGATAGGAAAGACGTATGAAGCCTGGCCCATCAGTCCCAGGCGGCTCAACCCTGCAGCCGCCAGGACGATTGCCCCGAACCCGAGTTTCCTCATTTTTTCGATACGAGTGCCGACATTGCCGCGGATGGGGCGCAACTGCAGGTCGGGACGCAGATGCCGCAGCTGAACCTGGCGACGGAGGGAGCTGGTTCCCACCAGAGCCGCCTCCGGCAGCTGGTCGAGACTGCAGGCTTCGGAGTCGGAAATCAAGGCATCTCTGGCGTCTTCCCGCTTCGGAATCGCCCCCAGGTAGAGCCCTTCTGGTAACTCCCCAGGGAGGTCTTTGAGACTGTGTACGGCCAGGTCAATTCGGGCCTCCAGCAGCGCCTCTTCAATTTCCTTGACGAACATCCGTTTCACGGAATCGTCTCTTCTTGGTTGAGGCTTGGCCTCTTGATCTCCACTGGTTCGGATAGTCTCGATCTGAACTGTCAGTGTGTCCGGGTGATGAGCTTCCAGGAGGTCCCGGACGATCTGGGCCTGGCGCAGAGCGAGGGGGCTTCCGCGTGAGCCCAGCCGTACGTTTCTCATCGGTCTTCGTCCAGACCGAAGACCTTCCTGATCATTTCCAGATTGTGCAGGTGCCGCTGGGGGTCTTGGTCGGGGTGCTTCAGCTCCATGATGAAGGGATGCGCAATTTGGTGGGCAGTCTTCCGCAGAATCTTCTCCATCCGCCCGAGCTCTTCGGGAGCCAGCTGGTGTCGGTTCTTCTCGAGCTCCGCCAAGCAGGTCTCCTCGAGTCGAAGTCGAAGGGCAGCGATCAGGGAACCAGCGCCATTTGAGGAGATCCTGAGCAGGTGCTCCTTGGCCTCCTTCTGCACGATCTGTTCCGCGATCTGTGCCTCACTTTTTCGCTCTTTGAGGTTTGCCTCAAGGACCCATTGAAGGTCGTCGATGTCGTAGAGAAAGACATTCTCGATCTCGTTTACCTTCGGATCGACGTTTCTCGGAACTCCCAGGTCAATGATGAATAGCGGAGCGTACCGGCGATTGCGAATGGCCTGCTGCACCCGGAAAGGGTCGACAATGAAGGATTTCGCCGAGGTAGAAACAAGGACGATATCACATTGAACCAGGTAGCGATCGAGCTCCTCCAGATCAACGGAAAGTCCTCCAACCTGATGTGCCAGCTGCAGAGCCCTCTCACGACTGCGATTGGCAACGTAGATACTCGAGGCCCCAGACTGCAAGAGATTGCGGGCTGCCAGCTGGCTCATCTTGCCTGCTCCCAACAGCAGAACCGACTTGCCAGCGAGATCACCCAAGATCTTCCGCGCGAGTTCTACGGCCACAGAGCTGATGGAAACGGCAGAACTCGATACCTTCGTATCCGTGCGTACCTTTTTTGCTACGTGAAAAGCACGGGGGATGAGATTCGTCAGGCAGCTGCCGATGCTGCCGGCTTGTTGCGCCAAAGAGTAGGCCTGTTTGAATTGGCCCAGAATCTGTGGCTCGCCAATAACCATTGAGTCGAGGCTGCTCGCCACCCGAAAAACGTGAAGGACCGCATCCCGCTGCAGAAGGCTGTAGAGATGTTGCTCCAGAGAGAGAGGTTGCAGTGAGTGGTAGCTGTAGAGAAACTGCTTGATGTCTTCGATGGCATTTCGACCCTCGTCCCCATTGGCAATGATTTCGGTGCGGTTACAGGTGGAAAGAATCAGCGCCTCGGGCAGACCAAAGTCTTGTCTCAGGCGAGACAAGGCGTCAGGAACGGCCTCCTCCGAAAAGACAACTTGCTCTCGGATTTCAACCGGCGCCGTCCTATGGCTTAGCCCTACGAGTACCGGAATCATGTCATGGCTACCAATACGCCAATCTGTTGCTTTCGTTTATGAGCCGCACTTTTGGCTGCAGCTGTTTCCGACACTGCTCACTGCTCACTAGTCAAGCTTCCTTTTGGGACATATGCCCCGTTTCGAAGATGCTAAAAGCTGTGGACACTCCCCAGATAGCTGGCTCCCGCGAATGTCAAAAGGACGGAAATAAATCCTGCCATGCTGATAACAGCAGCGCGCCGACCCCGCCACCCCACCGTCAAGCGAAGGTAGATCAGCAGCAAATAGATCGCCCAGGTGGCTGCCGCAACGACCACAGTTGGATCCCTCTGCCATCCCTGGACCCAATCCTGACGCGCCCAGATGATCCCAACCAGGAGTCCCACCGTCATGAAGCAGAAGCCTGAAATCAGAAACCTGAGGAAGAGGTCATCGAGCTTTCCCAGCGAAGGCAGCTGGTAGTAGAAGGTCTTCGGTTTCTTGCTTTTCAGCTCTCGCTCCTGGAACAGGTAGAGAAGGGCGGCGATGAACGTGACCACGAACATGGCGTATGCCAGAAACAGAAAGATAGTGTGGAAGTAGATCCAGGAGCTGTTCAACACCGCTGGAGCGGGAGAGGACTCGAGATAGGTGGTCCCCAACATGAGTGCCGCTACTACCGGAAGCAGAAAGGGTCCCAGTGCCGTAACCCGGTAGCGTAGGTATGAGATCAGAAAGCAAAGTGAGACGGTCCACGCAAAAAATGCCAGGGATTCGCGCAAATTGGTGAGAGGGAAATGGGCCCCTTCAATTCCCTGATAGACCAGGAATCCTGTGTGCAGAAGGAATCCTGTGCCGACCGAGGCAACCGCCACCTTCAAGAACATGTCTTTCCTGGAGACTACGGCCACCACGCTGTGGAACAGCCCGAGAAGGTAGAGCCCGAAGGCTGCGTTAAGGAGAAACCCGCTCACTGCTCGGTATTATAGCACCCGAAATGCTGTGATAAGATGGGCATTGTGGAGTTCAGCCAAGTCGATCCTGCCTGGCTCGTTATCAATCTAGTCGTGCTTCTGTTTTCTTTGAGTGTTCACGAGTCCGCCCACGCCTGGGCAGCCAATCGTTTGGGTGATCCCACGGCCCGAGATCTGGGCCGTATTACCTTGAATCCGATTGTCCATATGGATCTCATCGGGACCGTCCTTTTTCCGCTCTTGGGATTATTGGGTGGGGGTGTGGTGTTCGGGTGGGCCAAGCCAGTCCCGGTGAATCCCAACAACCTCCGGAGGGCCAACCGGGACCACGCTCTGGTTGCCGCCGCCGGGCCGGCCAGCAACGTCTTGGCGGCAGTTGGATTTCTACTCGCTTCGAAGCTCCTGGGGACGTTGTTTCCTGCCCAGATTGCGGCGCAGCAAGCCGTTGTCTTTCCCCTCTTTCTGCTTTTCAGGGTCGGATTGATGCTCAACGTGATTTTGGCGATATTCAATCTCTTCCCTATCCCGCCCCTGGATGGGAGCTGGATCCTCTCCCGGTTGTTTCCCGGCCAGGTCGGATCGTTTATCGAGCGTGCTCGTCCTTATGGTTTTCTCTTGTTGATTCTCTTGATCTGGTCCGGCGTGTTCTCGTCGGTGATCGGACCGATTCTTGTCTTTGTGCAGGGTCTAGCTTGAGCGATTTTTTTTGAGGCTTCCAATACCAAGATGAAGAGCCGTGTTTTTAGTGGCATGCGTCCCACCGGTCGACTCCACCTGGGACATCTCGTCGGGGCTTTGGAGAACTGGGTGAAGATGCAGGAGGAGTATGAGTGCATCTACGGCATCGTCGACTGGCATGCCCTTACCTCGGAATATGAGAGTGTAGGCTCGATCCAGGAAAACGTCCTCGAGATTGCCATCGATTATTTGACCGCAGGGCTGGATCCAGAGAGATCGACGCTGATGCTACAGTCTCTCGTCCCAGAGCATGCGGAACTGCATCTGTTGCTCTCGATGATCGTTCCCATCCCCTGGCTACAACGCGTGCCCACCTACAAAGAGCAGATCCAGCAGCTTAGCCACAAAGACCTTTCAACCTACGGTTTCCTGGGCTATCCGCTGCTCCAGGCAGCTGACATTCTCGTCTACAAGGCGGGAACCGTTCCGGTCGGAGAAGACCAGGTGTCACACCTGGAGTTGTCCCGTGAGGTGGCGCGGCGATTCAACCGCCTCTACGGCGAGGTCTTCCCAGAGCCAGAGGCCAAACTGACTCGGTCCCCGAGACTGCCCGGTACGGACGGGCGCAAGATGAGCAAGAGCTATCGGAATGAGATCCAGCTTTCGGAGGACCCCTCGGCGATTCGCCAGAAGGTCCTGACCATGGTTACGGATCCAGCGCGAGTACGTCGCACCGACCCGGGTAATCCTGATATTTGTCCGGTGTTCGAACACCATAAGCAGTTTGCGGATGTGCAGGGACAGGAGTGGGTCTCACACGGCTGCCGCACCGCTGAGATCGGTTGTGTTGACTGCAAGAAGAGACTTCTCGAACATATGCTGCCAGTGGTCGAACCTCTTCATGAAAAGCGAGTTGAACTGGAAAAGGATCTAGATGGCGTCAAGGAGATCCTGATCCAGGGAAGCCGAAAGGCCCGAGTTATGGCTCAGGAAACCATGCAAGAGGTACGTCAGGCTATGAAGCTAGAGTACTCTTAATTCGAACAATTCGTCTGAACGTCTGAACGTCGCACGTTGCTGAGGAAGACATCTCTTGATGCAAGAGCAAAATAGTGCTGTGCAAGGGGCTGAAAATCTGCAGCCGGGAGATGAGGCCTATAAGGTCCAACTCGAGATCTTCGAGGGGCCCCTGGACCTTTTGCTTCACCTGATTCGGCAGCAGGAACTCGACATCTACAATATTCCGGTCGCCTCCATCACGCAGCAGTATCTGGACTACATTCAGACGATGAGGCAGTTGAACATCACGGTGGCCGGTGAGTTTCTGGTGATGGCCTCGACTCTGATCTACATCAAATCGCGTATGCTTCTCCCCTTGGAACCCGACTCAACAGAGGACGATTACGAGGGGGATCCGCGTCTGGAACTGGTGGAGCAGCTCATCGAATATGAGAAGTACAAGCAGGCCGCCCATCTGCTGCATGAAAAAGAAAGCATGGAATTGTCGGTATGGACCCGCGGAGATCAGGAGTTCGAGCTCGATGAGAAGGAAGCAGTATCGGTAGGGTTGTTCGACGTCATCAAGGCGTTCCACCAGATAATTCAGCGCTATCAGGATCAGATTGTCTGGGAGATAGAACGAGATCCTGTCACGCTGGAGGAAAAGCTCGACGAGATCAGGCGGCTGCTCAGAGCTCGACGTCGGTTCCTGTTTTCGATTTTCTTCGAACGCAAGCTGTCACGAATCCATCTGGGGGTCACACTGATGGCGCTATTGGAGTTGGTTCGCCTGGGAGAGGTTCGTCTTTTCCAAAAGGGGATTTTCGAGGACATCCGAATCGTCGCATGCTGAAGGACCTCATGGGCAGCCAGATTCTGGCTATTCTCTTCGTCGCACAGGATCCAGTGTCGGCGGCTCAGTTGGGCGAGATCTACCCTGAGGTCTTCAAGGAAGAGCTGGCAGAGGTCTTGGTGGGCCTTGTTCGGGACTTCAATTCAGTACAAGATTCGGTTGAGATTCGAGAAGTGGCCGGCGGCTATAGGGTCACAACCCGGCCCAAACATCACGAGATCATCCGGACTTATCTGAGAACGAAACCCTCCTCCAAGCTCTCCCTGACCGCCCTGGAGACGCTCGCCGTCATCGCTTACAGGCAGCCCATCACCCTACCCGAGATTGCTGAGATCCGAGGTGTGAGAGGAGCGTCACCTGTCCGGACGCTTCTGGAAAAAAAGCTGATCGAGACGAGGGGCCGTAAGAAGACTGTAGGACGTCCGATCATGTACGGCGTAACCAAAGATTTTCTCGTCCACTTCGGTCTCAAAGATCTCTCCGACCTGCCGACACTGGACGAATTTGAGGAAGTCCTTTCCCAGGCGTCCTCTGAGACCCACCTGGTCGATGCAGCCGAGTCATGAAACAGCGCCTCCAGAAAATCCTTGCCCATGCCGGCGTTGCTTCTCGCCGCAAGTGCGAGGAGCTGATTTTACAAGGCCGGATAACGGTTAACAACGTGACGATAGTCCGCTTGGGTTCTCAATCAGACCCCGCCATCGATGAGATCTGTTTCGATGGAAATCCGATTCGGACAGAACGCCTAGAGTACTACCTCTTCAACAAACCAAGAGGGGTGCTGAGCGCGGTTTCAGATCCCCTGCGGAGGCCAGTAGTCACCCAGTTCGTGCGCTCATCCAGTCGTCTCTACCCGGCTGGCCGTCTCGACTTTCAGAGCGAAGGACTGATCGTGCTGACCAATGATGGAGAGTTGACACGCCGCCTTACTCAGGCCGGTAAACTCCCGAAGATTTATCAGGTGAAAGTACAGGGACAGCCCTCGCAAGATAAGCTTGAAAGGTTGTCAGCCGGTATTCGAGTCGAAGGCGCTCGGCTCGCTGCCCAGAAAGTCAGGCTGTTGGACCGAGCTCCCAATCCCTGGTACGAGGTGACCCTGGAGCAGGGTCGGAATCGGCAGATTCGCATCATGTTTGAACGGATTGGGCATCCGGTGCGGAGACTTCGGAGAATCGCAGTCGGACCCCTTCGTCTGGGCGATCTACCTCGGGGAGCTTATCGAGAATTGACCCCTCAAGAGGTGGAGCTCTTGCGCACATAGACGAGAAAGCCCCGGATGTTTACTGGAATTGTGCGGGAAGTTGGAAAGATCCTGCAGAAGCAGTTGTCAGATGAGGGTGCCGTGTTTCGGCTAGGCTGCAGCCCAGAACTCTACGGCGAACTCGAGGTTGGACACAGCGTCAGTATTGATGGCGTTTGTCTAACCGTCTCCCATAAGTCCTGCGGTGCCTTCGAGGTCGAGGCTACACCCGAAACCCTTCGTCTGACCAATCTCGGTGGCCGCGAGTCCGGTGATCAATCCAATCTCGAACCGGCGGCGAAGTGGTCTGATTTTATAGGTGGACACCTGGTCCAGGGACACGCGGATGGGACCGGAAGAGTGGCTTGCCGGAACCCTGAGGGCAACTCCTGGATCTTTGAAATCGAGGCGCCCCTGAATATCCTCGAACACTGTGTGCTCAAGGGAAGCGTTGCCGTCAATGGCGTGAGTCTGACGCTGTCGGGATTGAATTCAAACTCCTTTGAAGTCACAATCATCCCCCACACCTTCCAGGTGACCAACTTTCGACTTCTCGAAGTCGGTGGCCTGGTTAATTTGGAAGCCGATCTGATCAGCAAGTATGTGGAACAACATGTCGACCGTCTTACTCGGAATTCTGCTCAACGCGATCCCATTGGCGAGCACAGTCCGGGGAAATAGCTTCTCGTTCGGTGCTCACACGGTTCTGGTGTACGGATCGGATTCGGGTGAGCACGAGAGCCAGCTCGTAGTCCGGCTGGCACGATACCACCCGGATGTTTTCATGGAGTGGGAATCAAAGGTCAATCAGGGCACCGTACACCTTTTCCAGGAAGCGGTCGGGAACGGCCGAAACTTCACCTTGAGCCGTCTTTTCGATGCTGGGGTCGACATCGAGTCCAAGGATGAAATGACCGTTTGGATCTCCAAATGGATGTACGATGAACTTACCAATGAGGGGTCCGTCAAGATCAAGTCCAACCGTTTACCCCTGACCATGAGGGTTGAGGGGAAAGGTGTCCACACCCTTGCCATCAACCGAAGCCCACAAGAGATGCCGGTGCTGCGCCTGAAAGACAACAGGGGAGGCGCCTGGGCCTTTCACGAAGACCGCGATAATCCCGTTCTGATGGAATATGTCCTGCGTCATTATCGTCTCTACTTGAAGTCCGTCTCCACCTCGAGAAACAGCCTCCGCTGGATCCGTAAGTTGCCACCGGTGAAGTAAGCAAGGTTGCGAGACAGTTCTATGAACCTGCAACCCAACCAAAACAGGAGGATTCGTTCGTCATGAGTTTAGATCGAATCGAGGACGCAATTGAGGACATTGCTGAAGGAAAGATAGTCATCGTCGTGGACGAGGAGGACCGGGAGAACGAAGGAGATCTCACGATGGCTGCGGAGAAGGTTACTCCGGAGGCGATCAACTTCATGGCGACGCATGGGCGTGGGCTGATCTGTATGCCCATGACCGAGGAGCGCCTGGACGAAATACAGGTCCCGCTCATGGTCGTCGATAACAGGTCCGTTCATGGTACTGCGTTCTGTATCAGCATCGAGGCTCGCCACAACGTATCCACCGGTATTTCTGCCGCCGACCGTGCCACTACCATCCTGGCCGCGATCGATTCCCGGACCAAGCCGGAGGACCTGATTCAACCCGGCCACATCTTTCCACTGCGGGCTCGGCCTGGTGGTGTGCTGGAACGAGCGGGACAGACGGAGGCGGCGGTTGATCTGGCCCGCATCGCCGGTTTGGACCCCGCGGGTGTTATCTGCGAAATAATGAACGAAGATGGAACCATGGCCAGACTCCCTGACCTGACGCGTTTTGCGGCAAAGCATAATGTTCGCGTCATCTCAGTAGTTGATCTCATCAGGTTCCGCCTGCGCACCGAGAGATTTGTTCGAAGGATCGAAAGCGTCTCCTTTGAGAGCGAATTCGGCGACTTCCAATTGCATTTGTTCGAAAGCGATTTGGATGGTAATAAGCACCTCGCCCTCGTCAAGGGTGATCTGGAGGGTGATGAGCCGCCTTTGGTTCGAGTGCATACCGAATCCGTATTGAGCGATGTTTTCCTGACCCCTGCCGAGGATACCGGCAGGGAACTCAGGCGCTCACTGGAGATCATCGATGAGGAAGGGCGCGGGGTATTGGTCTATCTTCGCCTGAAGGAGAAGGAAGCGCGATTGTTGGACGAGGTGCGTCGACACCAGAAGAAGGTCAAAGGCGAACACACAAGTGCCCAGGCGGTCAGCTTTAAAGACTATGGTATCGGCTGCCAGATTCTGGCAGATCTAGGACTCAACCAGATTCGCGTGCTCACGAATCATCCCAAGAAGATCGTGGGGCTGGAAGGCTTCGGCCTGAACATAGCGGAGCAGATCCCTATCGATCTAAAGCCCAGTGTAGTTGATTGAGTAAGCGGAAACTTCAGGAGTCTGGACAGAGTGGCTAGACTGGTAGTAGCACGGGCACTCCTGCCCGTCGGCAATGTAGACGGGCAGGAGTGCCCGTGCTACTACACAACGGACGCGCTGCCATCGATGTTCTACTAGTCCTCGTTCTTTTTCTTGGCCAGATATCCCCTGCGGTGCACCACTTTGAGCTTATCCGGTTTGCCGTCGCCGTTGACATCGGCATCCACCTCAACCTTGATCTTTCGCAGTTTGCCGTCCCTCTTGGTGTTGGTGGACACGTACCCCAGAGAGTACTGATTTCTCAGCAGATGGGAGATCGTCTCGAAAATTGAACGAAACTGGGTCGTGAAGCGGGGAAAGAAGGCTTCGCCTCCTGTATATTTTGCAATCTCCTTGAGCACCACGTCTGCCTGGTAGAAATCCATTCGGGTGGAGGCGCTCAAGCGATGTTCGTACCGAAGGCGCAGGTTCTGGCCGATGCTAACGGGATAGATGACCGCATTGGTCCGTTTCACCTTCCGAAGGGCTTCGTCCATGTTCTTCTTGCTGAGGGTATCTAATCCGGTTGAGATCAAGACGATTGCCGTTTTGCCCTCTATTTCCTCTATGCGATCCAAGGTATCGTAAAGAGTGTCGTAGAGGCAGCTTTCTCGGAAACCGGGAGAATTCAAGCGGCGCAAGGCATTGAAGACCTTGGATTTGTCCTGCGTGAAGTCAACCAGAATTTCAGGTCGGATGTCGTAGGTGACCACAGCAATCCAATCTTCCGCGCGCATGTTCTGGGCGAAGATCTGGGATCCCATCCAGGCTTCGTAGAGCATCTCCCAGGGCAAGACGCTGCTGAACTCCGTGATCAGGACGGCAGTCATGGGTCCCTCGATTGGAGTAAAGTGCGTCATTTCCTGCTGCACCTTGTCTTCGTAGACTTTAAAGTTTCGCTTCTCCAGTCCCTGTATGAGATTGCCCTTCTTAGTTCTCACCGTGACGTCGACTCGAATCTGTTCGACCGTCACCGTCAGGGCGGCGCGTCCCTGGGGCCGCTCCTTGTCTTCCTCAATCTTTTTCTTGTCCTTGTTGTCCTTGGCCGGTGATCCGGCCGATAGGCCGGGGGCGGTCAACCACAGAAAAAGCGCTCCGGATACCATCAGTCCGATCGTTCTATCCATGGTGTTTCGACTCCTCGAAAGGACCAAGAGTGTGTCAGGCTGGGACCTGGCTTCAGGCAGACACCTATAGCATAACCAACAGTCGAGGCCGTTAACAAGTTAGTGATGACGGTATGGTAATATTGCGAACCGTGACTCCGGAAGGCAAAGAGGGCCGTCTGATCGAATTTCTGGGACAGTATCGTGACGTCATCGTGGCGTTTAGCGGTGGTGTTGACAGCTCCTACCTTGCCTTCATGGCCCATCGAGTCCTAGGCAGCAGCGCCAGGTCGGTCACTGCCATTTCTCCCTCGGTGTCCAAGCTACAGCGTGAGCTGGCGCTGGGTTTTGCCTCCACCTACGAGATCAACCACCAGGTGATCTCGACGCAAGAGATGGAGAATCCGGACTACGCCAGTAATCCTGCCAATCGCTGTTATTTCTGCAAGAGTGAACTCTATGTGCACCTGGAGCGGCTGGCCAGAGAATGGGAAGTAGAGGCCATCTTCGATGGCAGCAATCAGGACGATGTAGGCGACTATCGCCCCGGTCGTAAGGCCTCTCAGGAGTTCTCGGTAATCAGTCCGTTCATCGAGGTGGGTCTGACCAAGGACGAGATTCGCCGCCAATCAAAAAAGTGGGGCCTTCCCAGCTGGGACCAGCCAGCCATGCCCTGCCTGTCCTCGCGTTTTCCCTATGGGGTCGCCATCACTGAGCAGAGCCTGCGACAGGTGGACGATGCCGAGGCCTTTCTGCGAGGCCTGGGGCTTCGAAATTTCCGAGTTCGACACCACGACAATCTGGCACGGATAGAGGTGGATATCTCGGAACAGGAAAAGATCCTGGACCGGGAGTGCTTCGCCTCCATCAACCAGCGGCTGAGAGACCTCGGATACCAGTTCGTCACGCTCGACCTACAGGGCTTTCGCTCCGGCTCATTGAATGTAGGTGTGCAGCTGGAAATAGACGCCAAGCCTCAAATTTCAGATACCCCCTAGACCACAATTGGGATTCAGAAAGAGCTACGTTTGCGGCACCACCACCATCCCCTTGATGTACAAGACGGTGGGCGAGGTGCTAGGAGAAGCTGTCCTCAAATGGGGTGACCTCGAGGCCGTGGTTGTCCGACATCAGCAGATCCGTTGGAGTTTTCGGGAGCTTGCCGACGCGGTCGATTGCTTCGCCTCGGGTTTGCTGGAGCTGGGCCTCCAACCCGGCGATCGGGTGGGGATCTGGTCACCCAACAACATTGAATAGATCGTCACCCAGTTCGCGACCGCCAAGGCGGGGTTGATCCTGGTGAACGTCAATCCCGCCTATCGTCTGTCGGAACTCGAATACGCTTTGAACAAGGTGGGCTGTAAGGCCCTGATCCTGGCGCAACGTTTCAAGAGCAGTGATTACGTCGCAATGATCCGGGAGCTCCGGAGCTGGATCATTCCTCTCCGTCTCAGCTGAAGTCAAAGAAGCTTCCTCAACTCGAATCGGTGAGTCACCTTGGTGCAGAGCCGATTCCTGGATTTCATCGGTTTCAGGATGTGGGAGAACTCGCCGGGGAGGCGAGCTGAGATCGAGCGCCTGGAGCAGGTGCTGCAGCCGGACGATCCTATCAACATCCAGTTCACCAGTGGGACCACTGGGTTTTCCAAGGGTGCTACGCTGACGCACTGCAACATCGTCAATAACGGCTTTTTCGTGGGTGAGGGCATGAAGTTGACTCATCGGGATCGACTCTGCCTTCCAGTGCCCCCTATACCACTGTTTCGGGATGGTCCTGGGAGTCCTGGCCTGCTTCACGCACGGTGCTACCGTCGTCTTTCCGGATGAAGGCTTCGGTCCCGTGACGGTCCTGGAAGCCGTCGAGTCCGAACGGTGCACGGCTCTCCATGGGGTTCCGACCATGTTCATTGCCGAGCTCGGCCATCCTGATTTCGACAGCTATCAGCTGAGTCAGCTTCGGACCGGGATCATGGGCGGAGCTCCCTGTCCTATCGAAGTGATGAAGCGCCTTGTCAGTCAGATGAACATGAGAGAGGTGACCATCTGCTACGGCATGACCGAAACCAGTCCCGTGAGTTCCCAGAGCCACGTGGATGATCCACTGGAAAAACGAGTTTTCACCGTAGGACGCGTCCATCCACACGTTCAGGTCAAGATCGTAGATGAGCAAGGTCGGGTGGTTCCCAGAGGACACCCCGGGGAGCTCCTCACACGAGGTTACGCGTGATGCGGGGCTACTGGAACGATGAGGAGAGAACCTCTGAGGCCATTGATGCCGCCGGCTGGATGCACACCGGCGACCTCGCGGTCCTCGACGAAGAGGGCTACTGCGAGATCGTAGGCCGCTTGAAGGACATGATCATTCGCGGCGGTGAGAACATCTATGCGCGCGAGCTGGAAGAGTTCCTCTACCGACATCCCAAGATTCAGGACGCCCAGGTTTTCGGTGTTACGGATGCCAAGTACGGTGAGGAAGTATGTGCCTGGATTCGGCTCAAAGAGGGAGAAGACTCCACTTCCGAGGAAATCCGGTCTTTCTGTAAGGGACAGATCTCTCATTACAAGGTCCCTCGCTACATCAAGTTTGTCGCTGACTATCCCATGACTGTCACGGGCAAAGTCCAGAAGTTCGTGATGCGGGAGCTGATGGAGAAGGAACTAAGCTGAAACTTCAAGAATACGTCGCACGTCTCCTGTCCTCGGACGGTGCCGCTAACGGGTGAACTACCAGCGTTACGAAGCCAAGTCCGTCAGAGCCGGGAACGACTTGAGCCGTTAGCAACATGAGGCCAGGTTTCGAGGAGAGAGCTGGACAACAGCTGGATCCCCGAAAAACCCGACCAAAGTTTCTATCTCGAGGGGGGCCAGCGCTTCCGGGCGTGCAATCCCAGAACGTTCGTAGGACTCATTCCTTTGACTCATCTGGGTCAGTCCTAATAAAAAACACGTGCTCATTGGTGTCGAGACCGCTGTAGATGATGCTGTATTCGATCATCAATTCGTTCGGGACATTGTCGTTGTATTTATTGACGATGCAGTTGTGACTGTATCCATCGGGATGTCTGGTATCACCGCTGACAACAATTCCGCTCTGCCACACTTCACCGTTGTCAGATTGATAGAGAACAAAGCGCCCTCTGCCTTCCCCAAGCGATCCCGACCTTCCGTGTAGATAGTACTTGCCCCCAAGATAGGCTAGCTCGGGATCGCGAATCTTCTTGTCCACATAGGCCTGGCTCTGCACACCCCAGGTGTGGCCTTCGTCCTCGCTGATGCAGTAGTAGAAATGGTATTCGTCCTGGGTGGTGTAGGGACCTGCCAGCAGGCGGTCGTTCTCCATGATCGTCATTGCGCCGTACCATTTGTCGTTGTCCAGCGTCAGCCTACTCCTCTGTTGCCAGGTACGTCCGTCATCCCTGCTGACGTACAGAAAATTGGGGCCGGAATTGCTATCGATCAGCAGGTAGTTGGTATCTCCTGACACCGCTACTGCACAGGGATAGCCCACGAAATCGCCATCGAGAGGTTCGTAATCGCTCCAGCTGGAACCCTGCTCACTGCTTCTCATGATGCCGCTCCGGTCCCTGATCCCGTTTCTGAAATGTGTCACAAACACCACGGCGGTCCCGTTCTCCGTGACCAGACCTTCTTCAATCCATGCGGGTCGGCGCAGATCTGTCGTATAGGCCTTATAGGAGTACTGGAACTGGTTGTATCTCTCCCAGGTCCTGCCGCCATCCCTGCTGAGGGCGTGCTCGCTCCAGCCATCGATAGTGTGGTCGCTCGTGTTGGCGTAGAACGCCGCAATGTCTCCGTTCGGGTATTCCATGCACACAGGGCCTCCGTGCGTGCACCTCCCGGGAGCATCGTTTTCGAGATCGGAAATCAGGCTGCCAAAGACATTATTTCCCAGCTTGGTCGAAGGGTTGCGATCGTAGATCAGGGCGCCATCGATTCTTTCAGATTGTATGGACTCCTTCTCCGGGGTGGGAGACATGGCTACCGTTGCCAGAAAGCCGTCGTGCCGGCGTTGCACCAGGGCCACCGGGACGACGCTACCTCCCTCGCAGTCCAGGCTGAAGGATCCCTGATAGGGCAACGGAAGGTCTGTAATCAACTCATCCAGGAACTGGGAAATCTGCTTTCCCGGTCCCAGCGAGATGTCGGCTATTCTGGCCATTTCACCGCTGCCGGTGTATGCCGTCAGTTGACAAGCGGCACTGCTGAAGCCGGAGTTGGCAACGCTGACTCCCGTGTTCACCCCTCCCGAGACCTCACCTACGCCAGCCCACCAGCCGACTCCTGCCACTGGGAGGACTCCTACCTCGGGTATGCCCTGAAGGCGAAGGAATGCAGTTGCCAGCACCCGCCTGTTCGACGTGACCCTGACCGAACCAACGGTAGCGGAGACATTCTCCCCTGCCAGGAATACTTCCTCGGTGGCGTTGACCCCGACCGTAAGATCCTGGGTTTCCTGACTCGCTCCATTCTGATCGGAGAAGGCAACTCTCACACGCGCTGCCGCGCTGCCGTTGTTCCAGATGAGGATCCGGGTGGTGTTCTGGGAATTACCCCGAACGGTCTGGGGGAAATACGCCTTAGTAAACCCCTGGGAGCTGCCCATCGCGACTGTGGTAAAGGCCCCATCACTGCTCTGCCGCAGGGCCAGGGGAGCGATATTTCCCCCTTTACACTTCAGGCTGAAGCATCCTTGAAATGGAGTTGGAAAATTGGGGATGAACTCGTCCAGGAATCCAGCGATCTGCTCACCAGGTCCCAGCGGGATTTCGGCCTCGCCTGCGACTTGCCCATTCGCCAGATAGGCCATCAACACACAAGTCGAAGCTACCGTGTCGGGATTGGCTGCAGCTAGCCCTGTCTTCCCAGTTCCCGACACCTCTCCCACCCCACCCCACCCCAGTCACTGGCCATCTTGACCGGCAGCACCCCGACGTCCGGGAGTCCTATGAGACGGAAGAAAGCCGTCACCTGAACGTCTTGGTTCGACGTCACCTTGACCCAGCCCACTGTCAAGGCGATGGCCGACCCTCCCAGGATGATTTCTTCTGTTGCCTCTGGCCCAAGATCCCGCGTCTGAGTCTCCTGTCTGGTCCCGGACTGATTGAAGAACTCAATGATGACGTTAGCCGGTGTCGTGCTGGTATTCCAGACGAGGATCCTCGTCGTGTTCCGGGAATTGCCTCGGATGGCCTGGGGCAGGTACACCTCGGTTGCCGCTGCTGCGGAGTCGAGGGCGACCAGGCACAGAACAAGGGAAAGACCCAGTGTGATCCTTTGCTGAGAGTGTCCTTCCTTGCGCATGGATGTCGGTGCTCGACGAAGGCCTTGCCAACAGTAGCCATTGTACGAAGTATCAAGACCTGAACCGACTGTGTCACGGCTGGTGAGGTCGATATTGGCACGCTGGGTCTTGTCGGAATGACTGCCCTTCCTGGATCGAACCGTCTCTGGCCCGTCAGAAGGAGCGGCCGAAGATGGTGTGAAGATGAGATGCCGAAATGCCAAGTTGTTTTTGCGAAGACCCTAAGATTCCGGGGAGTTCTTTGTCGGAGGCGGACGGGCATCGCTGATTCGTGGGACCCTGAAACACAGGAAGGCGTCGGATTAGAAAATGAGGTTCAGATTTCAGTATCCATCCGTATTCGTGCTGTTCCTGGTCGCTTGCGCGTCAGGGCCAGAGTCCAAGACTGAAACCGAGGGAAACAGGGACAGGTCAGCGCCGTTTCAGCTCTGGGAAAAGCATGGTGTCGTCCTGAAGCCCGGTTTTGCTGGGACGCGTTCGAGCAAGCTGCTCTCGGCTCCCTGCGTGATAAAGCTCCGGAATGGTCGCTTGCGCATGTACTTCTGGACCCGCGAAGGGGTTGGGGATGCCCGGAGTCCGGAGGGAAAACGCTTGATGAACTACATCTACGCTGCTGAAGCTGCCCCGCAGGATCCTCGAGACTGGACGTTGGTCGGTCGGCAACCGATGCTTTGCCCCTCCACATCGGAGAATCTTCGCGACCGGGGCTCCAGTTTTCCTTGGGTGCTGCCAAGGGAGGACGGTCCCTGGTTGATGTACTACGTGGTTTGGGGATCCTGGGCAGCTCCGAACGAGCTCTCCAACCGTAGCTCCCTGGCGCTGAGCCATGATGAAGGGATCACTTAGGAGATCAACAGGGAGCCGCTCCTACCCCTGGGCAAGCCCGGGGACTACGACGCCGGCTTGACGGGCTCGGTGTGTGTGCTGCGGACCGCTCCTACCGAATATCGAATGTGGTATACGGCAGGGGAGCGATACGTCAAATTCGGAGAGGTAAGCCGTGGGATCGTTCACGTCGGCTATGGGACCTCCGAGGACGGCATTGATTGGCGGAAGAGCGAGCAGACGGCCCTCTCGCCTCGTCTCGACACCGTGCAGCCCTTTGAAGCAGTCGTTTCGAAGCCGTCCGTTATCCTGGTCGGCAAGACCTATCATATGTGGTTCAGCGTCTACAGCATGGCGCTCGAGGCAGATTCCGCCGGGCGAGGGGGTTACCGCCTCGCCTATGCGAGGTTTCGGGATGGGTTGAGCTGGGAACGGTTTGAAAACCGAGAGATTCTGCTGCTGTCCCCGGATGGTTTCGATTCGCGGACCCAGTCCTATCCCAACCCCATAAAGATGGAAGACGAGCTCTGGATGTTCTATGTAGGGAACGACTTCGGGTCAACGGGAATTGGGCTGGCGACGCTGAAGAAGTCGGATCTACGCTAGCCGATCACCGGCCTGCTCGCCGACGCGATTATTCTGTAGCCGAGGCCGTTACAGTGAGAACTGCGACCAGTTAGCGCGACTCGTAGGTCAGTCCAGCCCCCAGGAAGCGCTTGCCCCATTCGAGAAAGAAACTTCCGGCTACTGGGGATTTGTGCGTCACTGCGTGGGGAAGAGTTGTCCGGCTCTCTCCTCGGAACCTGGGCTCATTTTTCTAACGGCTCGATTGCTAACGGGTCGAGTCGTTCGCGGCTCTGTCGGACTTGGCTTCGTAACGCTGGTAGTCCACCCGTTGGCGGCACCTTCGGAGGACAGGAGACGTGCGACGTTCAGACGTGCGACGTATACTTGACAGAGCCCTTAGGCGCGAGTGTTCTGCTCAGTAGCCTGGATCAGGGCGCGAATGTAGCCGAAGGCGAACAACCTTCCCAGCATGGTGTAGCCGGGTTCGCCTTCTTCTTCCCCTTCGAGTTGAGGTACGTGGTCCGGTCTGATGGGAACGTCCAACCCGGCTTCGCGATAGGCTCGCATGGTCGCGAGCATGTCCGTGGGACCGTTGTCGTGGAAGGTCTCTACGAAGGATTCGGCCGTGCCTCGCAAATCCCGAAAGTGCACGTATCGGATGCCGGGTCCCAGACGCCCTATAGCGTTTTCTAGATCGACACCCATGGCGGAAAAGGTGCCCTGGCAGAAGCAGATCCCGTTGTGAGCGCTTGGAACCAGATTCAGCTGCCGTTCGAAGCTCTCCACCGAACCCATGATCCGGGCTTTTCCCTGGAAATCGCTCAAGGGTGGGTCGTCAGGGTGCAGCGCCAGATCGACTCCGTTCTCCTCAGCCAGCGGGACCAGTTCCTTGAGCATGTTTTTCAGATTGTTCCACAGAGCGTCTGAATCAATCGTCTGTTCCGGTATGATCTTTGTGGTTTCGCTCAGGGAAACGGCAGATTCGACTTGATCCAGGTCGAATCCGGTGACCAGGGCGCCGCCCCGTTCTCGGAGGTCCAATCGGGTGCGCACCCAGTCCGTTCCGGGCATGAAGTTGTAACAGAGGATAGGGACTTTGGCTCGACCCATATGTCGGATCAGTTGCTTCAGCGCTGCCATTTCCTGCCCGTCGTGATCTGCTCCGAGTTTGATCCTCTCGATCGGCAGGTGGCCCTCGACGACAGAAAGCCTCAGCCCCTGGGATCCAGCTGTCTCCTTTACGCGCACAAGGTCGTCCAGTCGGGGTCCGGGATATCGGGTGACGATATCGGTGACACCGCACTGGGAGGCCAGCCGGAGGTTGGCGGTAGATAGTGGTGAAAGTACCGAAGTCAAGCGCATGGAAGGTGTCGATGTTAAAGAAGCCCAGGAGGGAAGGCAATGCTGCTTTTACCGTTTGCAGCGGTCGGAGCGACGAAGTACATTGAGTATAGGTCGAGGCTAGGAGCCTGTGCGGTAGAAACGGATCTACTGCGGAAATAATAGAATCGGTCCATATTTCCCCGATTTTTCGACGAATAGAACAACTACGCGCCTCGAAATCGAGAAAATCTGGCCTCGATTCCCCGCTTTCTCGCTACGATCATTTCTGCCGCGCAGACTCCTAGAACGTTCTAGCCCCCGGCGACAGGAGGAGAAATGAGTATTGGCAACGTGAGGATAGCGAGTGTCCTGATCCTGGTTCTTTGCGGAGGTTGGGTCCAACTCGGTGCAGGTGCGTCTTCGCACAAGGGCTCCACTTCCGTCGTAGTGGTCAGAGAAAACGGTCAGCCACCGAGCGATGCCGTGACCCTTTTTGACGGCAGCAACGCCTCCGGGTTCACACAACTGGACGGAACCCCGGCCGGCTGGATCGTTGAAGACGGAGTGCTGATCACCGGCGAGCAGGACATCGTCAGCAAATACCGTTTCTCGGATGCCCAATTTCACGTCGAGTTCAACCTACCCGCGGACGACCCGAAACATGGAAACAGTGGACTCTACTTCCATCATCTCTACGAGCTGCAGATTCTGGATTCCCACAACCCCAATCAATTCGCGCCCAACCAGCAGTGTGCCTCTTTCTTTTCAACCTACGCTCCCCTGGTGAATGCCACCCGACCGCCGGGAGAGTGGCAGACCTACGACATCATTTTTCACGGAGCGAGGCTCGACGCCTCGGGAAAGGTGAGGAAGCCGGCCCGCTTCACCGTCTTCCACAACGGCGTCCTGGTCCAGTACGAACGTGAGCTGTCGGAGGGCACGGGTCAGGGCAGGAAGAACCCCATGGTTTTGGAGGGTCCTGTCAAGCTGCAAGCCCACGGCAGCCCCGTCCGTTTTCGAAATATCTGGGCTCGTTCTCTGGAGTAAGCGGACCCGGGTTCTGACATCTCATCCTCCACGAGCAGGGATCCTGTACCACTGGGCACCCTAACCTGAAACTCGAACAATTCGTCGGAATATCCGAACGACTGAACGTCGCGCGTCTCTGCTCCTGGGAAAGCACGGCGAGCGGTTCCGACGGAAACTTCGAATGGCGAGGTGATCATGAAGAATCGCCAAATGACAGAGCCGTGACCGTCAGGGAGCGGGCCCTGATCAGGGGCCGAACCTGGTAGCTCCGCCTTGGAAGTTTCCTCTTGAATGATCCAGTGCGGCTGGGGGCTGCACTAACCTGAAACTTGATTTGACTGTTTCTTAACCACAAGGGTGTAACCTATTGAATCTGAAATTGTTAGGTCATGAAATCCTGGAGCGCGAGCGAGGGGTTGGGGTGCAGTAAGATGCGCGGACAAAGGGCTCGAAGCTTGGCGAAGCAGGGGAGTCAAGACGATTCGTGGTGTTCCCCAACCCCTCGCTTGCGCTGCAGGCTTCCATGAATCGGCAATGCCTGTCCTGGGGCACCAGTTTCTTTCATGTACGATCCGGCGCAGACAACACGGTCCCAAGCGAGCTAGCGTCGAAGTTTCCACAAGGGGAGCGGACGATTGGTCTCTGCCTCAGGGTTTCCCGCCTGGGTCAGGAAGGTGGAGGGATCCGTTTCGATGTAGGCACCTGCTCTGACCGTTCCCGCAGGAACCAGGGTCGTCTTGGCGGGTAGCAGCTCTCCGTGGCAGTCGATGAATGTCCAGTCTCCTTCCACGCTCTTGAGGATTGATATGTCTGCCTCCTTGCCTTGCACCAGTGAGCCCACGGTGTGCTCCAGGCCCAGGGCTCGGGCGGGATTGATCGTGGTTCGTGCGATGACCTCCTTGAGATCGAGTCCGAGTGCCAGGAATTTTGCCATTGTGGTCGGCAAGTCGAAGAGGACCTTGTGGCGGTTACCCACGTGAATATCGGTGCTAATGATGTCGGGGGAGATCCCTTCGGCCAGTAGGCGCTTGGCTGCGGCGAAGCTGAACATGTAGAGTCCGTGGGCGAGGTCGAAGAGGACTCCGCGTTCGATTGCCGAACGTACCTGGGGCAGGACGCTGCCGTCGGACTGCAACAGGTTTCCGGCGAGTCCGGAGGCGGCGTGGATGATGACATCTCCTCTCTCCATGAGGTCTAGAACTTCCGGCGTCAGCGTGCGCAGTCCGTGGGCGGCAAGCTGGAACCCAACGTGAGTGATGTGGCATACCAGCGGTAGCCCCGCCATTACCGCGCACTCCTTACCCAAAGCGAGAGCCTGGACTCCGGTTGATCCCTCATCCGGACCGTAGGCATACACCTTGATCCCCTTTACCAGATGACGGTGGTCCTTTGCCAACCTGGCCACGCCCGCCGGATCGATCAGTCGCTGAAGAGTCGCTCGCGAAAAATCGCCCCCCAATCCAAATGTGAGCAGGTCAAACCACCAAAGTGTCGAGATCCTCAGGAAGGACAGGACTCGGGTTTTCGCATGCTGAGCTACGTAGTGCTCAAAGGCGGTCAACGTATCGGGGGAGGCACTGCAGTCGACGATAGTGGTGACGCTGCTGCGCACTCCCACCTCGTCGGGATCGATACCTATCGGGAAGATACGCGGATAGACATGGGCGTGCAGATCGATCAACCCTGGGATCACGAGGCAATCGGAAGCGTCGATGATCTGGGTCGAGGGCCCTGCCGCCAAGTCCTGGCCCAGTCCTGAGATTTTTTCTCCCGTGATCGCGATGTCCAGGTGCCCATCGATATCTTCAGATGGGTCGATGACGCGGCCGCCCCTGATGATCAGTGTTGGGTCCTGGGTGAATGTCTTTTGGCTCATAACAGTTGGCGCTCCCCGTTTCGCTCCGACGGATGCTAAGGGCTTGCGCAGAAATAACTTGGCATTTTGGCATCTTATCTTCACACCATCTTCGGCCGCTCCTCAATCGCTCGCGGCCAAATCTGGTGCAAATCTGAGCACCAATTCTACCAAGTTATTTCTGCGCGAGCCCTAAGAAGTGGTACTCCAAGTTAGCATCTCTGCGCAGAGGGGGCCAGTTTATCCTCAGTTGGAGTGGGCGTTCTGTTTGGAGTGGGCGTTCTATTAGGAGACATGTGCTAGACTTGCGGTTAGCCTCATGCCCAGCTCACCTAGCCTGACTCCCTTTGGGAATTCTCCTTCGCTGAAAATCTCGCGCTGGATCGTTCTCCCGGTGCTGATAGGTTGCCTGCTGTCTCCTGTCGAGTCTGGGGAAGGGAAGGAGAATCCAAGGTTGGACCCCGAGCTGGTCTCCGCTTCACCTCTCGGGGGGCAGCGCAGCTCGGAGTTTGAGGTTTCGCTTCAAGGTCGCGATCTGGATGGAGCGTATGCGGTTTGGTTTGAATGTGACGATCTGGAAGCGAGCATCGAGAAGGTCGAAAGATCGGAGCCACCGGCCGATGTGGGAGGCTCCGAAAGGGATCGATACGGCAAAGTCAGCAAGGAGAATCAGCGTGAGCATCGAGTCCTGCTGAGGGTATCGGTAAGCCCGAAGGCTGGTTTGGGACTTCACGGGTTCAGACTGGTGACGCCCCATGGGGTCTCCAACGCTCTACCCCTACAAGTCGTGCCGGAGGCAGTCACCGAAGAAATAGAGAGGGCCCATCAGCTCGGCTCCTCAGCACAGTCTTTGGAGTTCCCGGCGGTTATAAATGGCAGCATCGATGCCAAAGGGGAGATCGACTTCTATTCATTCGAGGTGTCGAAAGGACAGGAGCTGACTTTTCAGATTCATACCGATTTCAAGATGGATGTCCCCTACCGAGCCAAGGCCGAGCTGACGCTTCATGAAGAGGTCGAGAGTTGGTTCGAGCAGAGGCGTATCCAGCGCCTCATGACCCAGAGTCCGGTTGTCTCCTGGGAGCCGATTGAGGCTGCGATGCGTTGGTTCAATAGGCGTGATTTCGTCTCCGAGTTCGTCGTCAATCCGGGCCTGAGACATCGGTTTCAGGAGCAGGGAGGGTATTTCCTATCCGTCAATTCGTTCATCGGAGGGGGCGGGCCGATCCACAACTATCAGCTGCGGATCTTGACGGTCGATGTGCCCTCCGACCCCCAGATGCAGAGGTCCTGGTTCGGCAGGGCAGCCCATCCGGATCCCGCCGACTGGCTTGAGAGGGACTCGGCCACGCTGCGCCAGCTGGGAAGCTTCAGGCGTCACCTGGGACCGGGGCGACTGCAAGAACTATGGTCGAGGTCGGTCAAACCACGCTTGGAGACGCCCCCGATCGAGGCCAGTGGTGGCGGCCAGAGTGCAGCCAAAAAGAAGCCTGAGCCGATCCGCTCAGTCAAGGCCCTTCCGACCAGCCAGGAGGTCGACTCATTGCCCGAGCAGGAACCCAATGACGTTCGAAAGAACGTGGCTTCGATCTCAATCCCTGCCGTGGTTGAAGGGACGATTGACCGGCCTGGCGACATCGATCATTTCAGGTTCGAGGTTCTCTCGGGTCAGAGTCTCGCCTTCGAGATAGAGACGCCCCGCCTCGCGCCTCCGCAATTCAATCCCTGGTTGAAGGTGCTGGACTCGCAGGGCCGCGAAGTCTTTGACAACGTATACAAGGAATACGGAGGGGATGGGGACGATGTAAACAAGAACATCGAGCGAAAAACCCTTCACACCTTTGCCGAATCGGGTCGCTATTACCTGCAGCTTCGGGATCTGACACAGCGCACCGGTGGCAGGAATCTGGCGTATCGAGTGCTGGTTCGTCCTCAGATCCCCCATCTCGGAAGGCTCGAGGTCCACTTTGACGTGATATCCGCTGGTTCCCAGTTGATCAATCTCAAAGATCACATCAACCTCAGGGCGGGTAGGGCCAAGGAGTTCATCGTGATCGGTGAATACGAAGAGGGCTTCGGGGGTGACGTCGCCTTCAGAGTCCTGAATCTACCGCCGGGACTCGAGTTTTTTCCGGCAGTACCAGCGCCCTGGACAGAGGTCCTGCTGCGGGGGTTGCAGTATCGGCCTATTGGGATCGATCTGGTTGATCCCAAGAAGTATCGCGCCCAGCGGAGGCCGGCAACGATCGTCCTCTATGCCCGGCCCGATGCTCCAGCGACACGGCTGCCGCGGCTTTTGGAAATCAGCGCCCGACCTGTGGTTCAAGGAAAGCCAGGTGCCTGGATGGTCGCCGGCGGAATCCCCTTGATGATACTTCCGCCGGACAGTAATCTTGCTGCCGGAGACCAGGCGAGTCAGTAGCACCATGAGAGTCAAGAATATCACCTCACGGACTTTGAGCTTCTTTATGATCTGCGGCGTTTTTGGCCTTGGTTTTCAGCCTGCGTTTGCGTCGAGTAGCCAGGAACTCATTGCTCCGGATTCAGAAGCAGAACTCCTCTCCCTCCGATTGGTACCGGAGAAGATCACACTTTGGGGCCACGACGCCTCACAGCGATTCTTGGTATTGGGCAGGTACTCGGATGGTCTGGAGCGTGATGTCACCGGGAAGGGCCGCTTTTCGATTGCAGACCCCGGGCACGCGGCCGTGAACCCACAGGGAAGGGTCAGGGCCCTGTCCGACGGCGAAACCACGATTAGAGTTGAGGTCGACGGAAAGTCGGTGATGGCTCCCATTCGAATACAGGAAGCAGAGACAGCCAGACCCTTCAGTTTTGCCCGAGACGTCGGTGGGATCCTGACAAAGCAAGGATGCAACACCAGCGAATGCCACGGCGGTGTAAAGGGACGCGGTGGATACAAGCTGTCGTTGAGCGCCTTCTACCCCGCAGACGACTACCAATGGACTGTCGAGGGCGGAGTCTTCCAGGTACTAACCACCGAGTCGAAAGTCGCGCCAACACCACGGATCAATCCCGATGATCCAGAAAAGAGTCTGCTTCTCTTGAAACCCACCATGGGGTCTCCCCACGCCGGCGGGAAGCGTTTCGCTGTCGACTCCGCTGACTATCGGATTCTGCTCAACTGGATTTCCAGAGGGGCACCTAGGAGTGACGAGGGAGGTCCAGAGAGCGCCCGGATTGAACGAGTCGAGGTTTTTCCGAGCGAGGGAGTTCTCAAGGTGGGTGAAGTGCAGCGGCTCCTGGTTACCGCCCATCTGAGCAACGGGCGCCGCGAGGACATTACCGACCAGACCCTTTATGTGTCCAACAACTCCGAGGTGGTAGAAGTGGGTCCCGACGGAATCGCGAGCGCAGTGAGGCCGGGCGAAACCTCCATCATGGTTCGCACCGCAGGGCATACCGTCAGCGCCCGTTTTGGAGTGATTGCGGATACTGTTGTCGATCCTCCCGAATCTCCTCGTCACAACTTTATCGACGATTACGTCTTTGACAAATTGAGTCGCTTCAACATCCTTCCCTCGGGGCTCTCGAGCGATGGGGAATTCCTGCGTCGAGTCTGCCTGGATCTGACCGGCACCCTGCCGCCTGCGGGACGGGTGAAGGAGTTTGTCGACAGTAGGGACACAAAGAAGCGGCAGAAGCTGTTGCAGCTGTTATTGAACTCACCCGAGTATCTGGACTACTGGACCTTTCGCTTCGGTGAGGTCTTTCGGGTACGGTCCAACGATCAGCCGGAACATGGTTATGCCTACTGGCGCTGGCTCAGAAGCAGTCTCGCTCAGGAGAAGTCCTACGACCAGATGGTGCGCGAGCGTATTAGCGCGCAGGGTTTTGAGGGGGCGACCAGACACTATCCAGTAGATGATCCCCAGGCGGCTGATCTCATGGCAGAGTCGGTTCGGGCCTTCATGGGCCGACGACTGGACTGCGCCCAGTGTCACAACCATCCTTTCGAGGATTGGAGTCAGAACCAGTTCTGGGGACTGGCTGCGTTCTTCGGAAAGCTGAGTCGCACCGAGTGGCCTGGCTTCGGGGCTGCTGTCATGTTCGATGATCCAGCGGGACCAGATCCCGACTATGGCGAGCCTCCAGAGAGCACCAAGGTGATCCAGCCCCGCACCAAGAAGCTGGTGCATCCGACGTTCCCCGACGGACGAGTCCTGTCTGCGCAAGAGCAGTTAGATCCCAGATTGGCTTTGGCAAAGTGGATGACTTCTCATCCCTATTTTGCGGAAGCAACTGCCAATCGGATCTGGAGCTACTTTTTCGGTCGAGGATTGGTGGAACCGGTTGACGACTTCCGCTCTACCAATCCGGCCACCCACCCCGACCTGCTAAGGGCGTTGGCCAAGGATTTCAGGGAGCACGGATACGATGTGAAACACCTGTTAGCCCAGATCACCGGATCACGAACCTATCAGCTCTCCTCGGTTCCCAACCCGAGCAACCAGGACGATCATATCAATTATTCTCACCATAACCCTCGTCTTCTGGATGCGGAAGTGCTCTTGGATGCAATATCACAGGTGACGGGTGTGCCCGAAGAGTTCGAGAATTCGATGGGAGGGAAGGCTCCTCCAGGCACGCGGGCCATCCAGCTGCGGAATCCGGACCTCTACCCTTCGAGGTTTCTGGAGAAGTACGGAAGGCCCAGTCGGGATACATTGCCGGAGCGCGACAGCGATCCCAGCCTGGGACAGGCGCTGCACCTGTTGGCGGGCTTTACCTATACCGAAAAGCTGAGGCAACAGGGAAGTCGCTTGGGAGGCTTGTTGGCTGCTGCGCGATCAGACCCAGAGATCATCGACGAGTTCTATCTTGCCGCTCTCTCGCGCTTCCCGACGAAGAACGAAAGGCACAAGTTGGAGCAACTCTTCGCTGCCAGATCGTCGCGAGTCGAGGCCTTCACCGACTTTCTCTGGGCCCTGATCGCTTCTCGAGAATTCGCCTACAATCATTGATCTCTCGTCCAGGCAGTCGCTTTCCGCCCCTCCGGTTTGATTTCGCCCGCCCGTCTATGCTTTCTTACCAGTGCGTTAGAGCGACATATCTGATCGAGGCATCTGTCGCCGTGGCAAGATAGACTTGGTTTTGGGACATGTGCAGGGGCGTGAGAAAAGAACATGAGTGAAGCTAAAGGTGCTAATCAGACGGCGGACCTTGAGATCGATGCTCCAACTCCAAAAGGCATTCTGGAGCGGCTGGCAAGGGGCGAGATCCTGTTAGCGGAAGGCGCCATGGGGACGGAGCAGCAGGAACGGGGACTAGAGCAGGGAGATTGTGGAGAGGAATGGAATATAAGCATTCCAGATCGCGTGCGTGAGATTCATCGATCCTATGTGCAGGTAGGCGCCGAAATCATTTACACCAACACTTTCGGGGCCACCGAGTTAAGACTGGCCGAACACCGCGCGAAGGGACGTTTGGAAGATCTTCGAGAACACGGAATTGACCCTGACGATCTTCGAGAAGTGACCCGATTGGTCAATCTCCATGGGGCCCGGCTGGCCCGTGAAGCCTCCGAGGGTGGGGTCCACTTTGTTGCCGGCGATATGGGTCCCGCCGTAGGTGACAAGTTGATCAACGGGTTTTTCACGGAAGAAGAGGTTTCTGCAACCTATCGGGATCAGGCCCTTTTTCTGAAAGAGGGAGGAGTGGACCTGTTAGCGATTGAAACGGTGTTTGATCCCCAGGAGTCAACGCTCGCATATCGAGCGGTAAAGGACCTCGGACTCCCAGTTTTGGTGAGTCTGGCCATCACCCGTCGAAGCCATCTGGGCCGGCCTGCAACCGATTTCGGAATTCTGGTGGAGAAGATTCCGGAGCTCTATCCCGATGCCGACATCGTGGGCATCAACTGCGGTCAGGACATCGACTTGACCCTAGAAGCGGTGGGAGCCCTGCGCGGTCTGACTGCCAAGCCGATTTTGGCTAAACCCAATGCTGGAATTCCGGAGTACGTCAAGGGTAAGATATTCTATTCTCTCACCCCCGATGACCTGGCGTCTTATGCCAAGCGCTTTGCGGAGGCGGGTGCCAACATCATCGGTGGCTGCTGCGGGACAACTCCCGACCACATTGGGGCAATGAGAGTGGTTGTGTCCACAATCAACGAGAGTGCCGGGCTGAACTGAGTCGTTGTGACAAGACTGGTGAACGGGCGCGACACTTCTTACGAATAGCAGAAAGGACTGGGAAAAGTGATCAAGATATCAGCGCGCATACAGAACCTGACCGAGTCGGCAACCATAGCCGTCAGTAACCGCGCGGCTCAGATGCGGTCCGAAGGGATCGATGTTCTCAGCCTGGGAGCCGGTGAACCGGACTTCGATACCCCCTCCCATATCAGCGACTGCGTGATCCAGGCCATCAGGGCAGGGAAGACGAAGTATGCTAAGCCGGCCTCAGGAACACCGGCGGTCAAGAGCGCCATCATCGAAAAGTTGCGCAGCCAGAACGGCCTGAAGTACTATCCTTCTCAGATTATGGTTACAGTGGGAGGCAAGGAAGCCCTCTGGCTCGCCTTTGCCTCAGTTCTGGATCCAGGAGATGAGGTCATTGTGCCGGTGCCCTACTGGGTTTCCTATCCCGAGCAAGTAAAGCTGGTGGGCGGAGTTCCGGTTTTTGTTAAGGCGGGTGTCAGCCAGGAATTCAAGATTACACCGCAGCAGCTGGAGAGTGCATTGAGCCCGAAAACCCGCGCTTTTGTGTTCAATTCTCCCAGCAATCCTAGTGGCACCGCCTATACGCCGGAGGAGACCATTGCTCTGGCCGAGGTGCTCGAGAGCCGGGATGATGTGGTCGTCTTCAGCGACGAGATCTACGAGCACTTTCTCTACGGTGGACACACTTTCAAGAGCTTCGCCAGCATCTCACCCCATGCCTACGACCACACCTTAACCTTCAATTCCGCATCGAAGACCTACTCCATGACCGGATGGCGGATTGGCTTCGCCGCGGGACCGGTCGAACTGATCCGCAGCATGGGCAAGCTTCAGTCCCAAACTACTAGCGGAGGCGCCACCTTCACCATGGATGCTCTGGCAGAGGCTTTGAGCGCCGACCAACAGTGCGTCGAAGACATGCGAAAAGAGTTCGAGCGCCGTGGCGAATATCTCCATGAACGCCTGAACTCCCTGCCGGGGGTCGTCTGTCCCAAGCCGTCCGGGGCTTTCTACGTCTTTCCTGATGTCTCGGGGACCTATTCTGGCCTGGGCGTCTCGGGTTCGGTGGAGTGGGCGACACGGTTGCTGGAGGAGGCGCACCTGGCGCTGGTTCCGGGTTCCGCCTTCGGCCTGGATAGCTGTGTCCGCCTCAGCTTCGCCACCAGCATGGAAAACCTGGCAGAGGGTCTCAATCGTATGGAGCGATTTCTGGGAACTGCTTAGGTGTATTGCCACCAGCTGGTGAGGGAAGCTTCTAGCTCGAGGTAGTACTCGATGATCTCGTCGGCGACGCGGCCGTTGTAGTCGTCCCACTCGAAATTGCCCTCCCGCATCTTCGGCGTCTGGAATACTCCCTTCCGAACCAGCAGTCGTTTTCCGAACGCGATGGCGACGATGAGCTCTTGGTGGGAGAAGCCCAGTACTGGCTGTAGACGGTTGAAGAGTTGGATGGCTCGCTTCCGGTCTCCATTACGGTAGCGCCGATCGATGGCGGAAAATACCCGGACTGTGGAGCTCTCAGGGATCATTGCATCGACACCGCGGTCCAAAGCCTCAATCATCTGGGCCGTGGACCAACCCCCTGCAATGAAGATTTCTTCTCCACATCTATCCCTTACGGCAGAGTACTTCGGCCCCGCGGGGATGGACTCGATTTTAAGTGCGGACAGGGTGGGGAGCGTCCGGGTCAGTCTCTGGATCATATCCAGCTCGAGCCCCGGACCGCTGAAGTCCAGATCCTGCAGCATCAGAGGGAGGTTGCCCGCCCCTTCGATGACCTCACGGAAGAAGGGCTCAACCTGTTCCGGGCGTCGATAGAGCTCTTTGGGAACGGCGACCAGATAGGCCGCGGCTCCAACCGTATCTGCCAGCTGTGCCTGTTCGATGCATGCCTGCGGCTCGGGGGCGGAGGCACCGACGATGATGGGGACCCGGCGCCGAACCACGTCAGCTACCTTCTGCACGATGCTGCGGCGCTCTTCCGGTGTCAGACTGCCCACCTCGCTGGCAACTGCTGGCACCAGAAATCCCTTGACGCCTCCGGCGATAGCCTCCTCGACCAGAGCTTCCAGAGATTTCAGATCTATGGCGCCTTGGGGATCGAAAGGAGTCTGAAGAACGGAGATAATGCCACGCTCGAGCGGCAGTGGGTCAGGGGACGGACTCATGGGGCGAGCTTAGCAGAGGTTGCCAGGGGAGCAAAGCCGTTGGGTTCTCAGGTCAGTCCAGCCCCGCTGCCCCATTCGAGAAAAGAAACTTGGATTGCCTCTGCCATGATCATCGCTAGCAGCGCTGACAGAGCCATGACCGTGAGGGAGTGGGATCCCGTGCTTCAACGAAGCGCCTGGAGGTAGGGTCCCTGTCGGGCCCCGCTCCCTGACAGTCACGGCTCTGTCAACTGGCGAAGGTTGCTGCGCTTCCTCGTGGTTGAAGTTTCAGCTTAATCTCCAGGGCCTCG
>Ga0310121_10000510_pt1 | contig 42509 bp, 40 predicted proteins | sample CB27_Tmax_986_MG_FD_203504 | JGI IMG/M metagenome (GOLD analysis project Ga0310121, IMG submission 203504) | Marine microbial communities from Western Arctic Ocean, Canada - CB27_Tmax_986 | ecosystem: Environmental > Aquatic > Marine > Oceanic | place: Canada: Western Arctic Ocean | collected...
TTCTAATAGTGACAACTTGTTATCCTTATTTGAAATAATCGGTTTCTTTATTGGCCATTGTATATCTAATTTGGGGTCATTCCAGATTATGCTCCGTTCATGTTCTTGCGAATACTCGTTACTTACCTTGTAAAGTACATCAGCCTCATCACTTATAACACAAAAGCCATGTGCAAATCCTTCTGGCACATATAATAGGTTATGAGTATTACCAGAAAGAATCTCACTTACCCATTTTCCATATGTTGGAGAATTTTTTCTGATATCTACTGCAACATCAAAAATTTTTCCCTTCAACACAGTCACCAGTTTAGCCTGTACCTTTGGAGCCTTTTGAAAGTGTAAACCACGAATAACACCATGAACAGAATGAGAAAAATTATCCTGCACAAATTTTTTGTCTATCCCATTTGAAAAAAAATCAGATTCCTTGAAACTCTCAAAGAAAAAACCCCTATCATCAGAAAATGACTGAGGCTCAACAAGTATAACATCAGGTATGCTTAATCTTTTGAAAGTGAATGACATAAAGACTAGCATATGAAATACGATAAATATGTTCTAATATTTTCAGACACTCTTACTAATATTTTTCTTTGGGTTAATTTCCGGATGTTTTGCTAAATAATCCTGATAGGCGGCAATAGATTCTGCAGGAGAGCCAATCTTACCTACCTTGCCCTCTTTAAGAAACAGTACGGTATCACAAAAACTGCTTACCTCTGCCATGCTATGACTAACAAAAATTATTGCCTTTCCGCGTTTTTTAAATGACATTATAGTATCAAGACATTTCTTTTGAAAATTAACATCACCAACAGCAAGAACTTCATCTACAATTAGTACGTCAGGATCTACTAACACTGATGTCGCAAAAGCCAGCCTCAATTGCATTCCGCTTGAAAAATTTTTTACTTTTGTATCAGCAAACCGCTCAAGTTCAGCAAATTTTATGATCTCAGGGATTCGTTTGGTTATCTCATCTTTGTTAAAACCCAACAATATACTACTTTGGTAAATGTTAGAAATAGCAGTTAGCTCAGGATGAAACCCAAGCCCAATGGCTAAAATAGGAATTATACTGCCCCTAACATCTACTGAACCAGAGTCAGGGGTGTATATTTTTGAAATAATCCTTAGAAGTGTTGTTTTACCGTCTCCGTTTCGTCCAATAATTCCAAATATTTCACCGCGTTTAACATTAAAAGACACATCATCTAATGCCTGTAAAGTTTCAGAATGCCTCTTTTTTTGGAAAAAACCTGCTGCGCTTTCATAGATTGAATCTCTCTTTTCATGGAACAGATTAAATTTCTTGGAAACATTTTTTACGCTTACCGCATAATCTGGCATTTTACATATCCTCCGCTATTCTTGCTTGGTATTTTCTGAATATTAGATAGCCAATGACAGTTATTGCTGAAATTGAGCCTACCGCATAAAGAATAGTATTGACAGATGGGAGTGTTCCATATAACACTACATGGTGAGCCATAGTTACAATCTGTACCATGGGAGAGAACTGTAATACGTTTCGAATCGTCTCGGGTAACATATCAAACTGGTAAAAAATAGGAGTTAGAAAAAATCCAGCAGACAATACAACCCCCCAGATAAACTCAGTATCCTTGAATTTTGCATTCAAGACCGACAGAGGTAATGCAATGCCCAAAATTAGAAGTAATTCTAGCGCCAGAACTAGAGGTAAAAGAAGAATTGTAATTGGGGGAATGAATTGAAACGAGGCCATGAAAATACCCAGCACCACTAATTCACAGATAAGCATTATTGCAGATGTGATTCCAGCACTTAAGCCAGGAATAGATCTTGGGAAATAAATTTGAGTGATTGTTGCTGAACGATTTGTTAGGCTGTTTAAGGCAAGTGATGTGCCATTCTGGAAAAACCTGTAGCAAATAATACCTAGTAATAGATAGATTGGAAAATTTGGAATTTCAAATTTAAACATAGTAGAAAATACAACAAATAGCACTGTAAGAAGTAATAATGGCTCAACAAAGCTCCATAAAACCCCAAGTACGGAGTTGCGATACCGAATTTTTAAATCAGATACTGCAAAGTTGAAAAGAATTCCTCTTGCTTTCCACATTTCTTCGCGAATGGATGTCATGTCTTCAAATAATATATCTAGGATATAATGGAATCCATCTGATGTTCAAGTTTTGCTATTGAATAATTCCATCCAAGATTACAATTGTAAAATGGATCTCCTTGTTTCAGATAAGACCATTTATTTATAAATGAAAAATGGTTTTCTACAGCAAAAAATGTTTTAGAAGTTTTTTTGATTGTAGTAGATCCTTCGTGAAGTAATCGTGCAAATGGCGTATAAATTACATGAAGACCACTGTTAAGTGTCTTCAGGCATAAATCAGCATCACCATAAAATAAATCAAAATTATCATCATACCCACCCACTTTCTCAAAAACTGATTTTTTTATTAACAAACAAGCTCCAGTGACAGCGGAAAAATTTCTAATCACATTATGTAAATTAAAAAATCCTTTTTCATTTTCCATAATATTTTCAAATATATGAAAGCCAGAACCAGATTTCAAAAACACAGCGCCGGCATGCTGTATAGTCCCATTCCGATGAAGTAACTTAGCGCCTACTATGCCTACGTCATCCTGATTACATATGCCTACCATTTCAGTTAACCAATTAGGATCAAGCACCTTAGTATCGTCATTTAAGCACAAAATGTAATCTCCCTGTGCTTTTGTAATTCCCAAATTATTCATTTTAGAAAAATTAAAGGCATCTTTGTATGGGATTATTTCATAATCTAGGAAATTGTAATATTCTAAAGTCTTGTCATCGTCAGTATTATTATCTACTATAATGATTTCAAAATTTTTATAATTTGTGTCATTCTCAAGACTTTTGATACATTGTTCAAGTAGGAGTTTATTATTTTTTGTTGGAATTATAATGCTAACCTTGGGCTCATTTTCTAACAGATACTTAACACGTAAAGTGTCTACGGCTTTGCCACATTCTACCTCTGCATTTAATCCTAATCGTTGAATGTGTTGAGAAAGAACCTCGGTCTGATCAATATTACCCGTTTTAAGTATAGAACAACAAGGGATAGATACGTGAACAAATTTAGTTGAAATTTCAGCACAGTGAAGTATTAAATCATAATGAAAATTTTTGTCTAGCACAAAATTAGATAATTTGTCTAAAAGCTGTTTACGTATAACGAAAGAATTTCCAATGTAATTGAAACCACGTAAAAGATATGGACTCCAATCAGGCTTGAAAAATGGGTTTACTCTTTTTCCATTTTTACCAATAAAATCTTCATCACAATAATATACATCGCCAAGAAAATTTTGGTTAATTTTACTTACAATATTAAAAAGGAAATCACGGTGTAAAATGGAAAAATTGCTTAAAAATATAAAATAATCAGCCTTTGAGACGGACATAATGTCATGTATTTTTGGAGAATCTACGACTAGTTTTTGAAAGTTAGAAATGTTATTTTGTGAGACAAATGAATCAATGTGTTTTTCACTTGATGAAACTAGAATAAATTCAAAATTATTATAAATCTGAGTTTCTAGTATTTTTTCGATTCGAGGGCTATTCTCATCTACAAAGAGAATGAATGAAAATAAAGGAACCGTAGAAAAACCTTTGATTTTTGATTGTGATTGATTTTTTTCAAAGTTATAATTTTCTAACAAATCATCATAATTAAGAATAAATTCATCTTCGATATCTTGAGGAATTGTATCAGGAGAAAATAATTTTCCTTTTTGTGTGAAAAGTTCTTCAAAAGCTACTCGCAAAAAATATCCGTAACCATATTCATGAATTAATTCACGTGAAATTTGATATAATTTTTTTAACTTTTGGGTTCTACTGACGTTTGGGTTTATTTGACTCATACTGGTTGTATTACATATTCTTAGATAATAACCAATCTTTGAATGGTAAAAGAAACTCTCTGGTTTGAGGCATAACAAGACCATATTCAGTTGACCATTCAATAATTTTTTTGTAATCAAAATTTAGCATAGACTGAGACAAAATATCTTTTTTTTCTTCAGCAAACAATACTACAATCGTTGCAAGTGTTCTATATGCAGCAAGTTCAAAGTTATAATAAAAATTCCAATCTTTACTAGGAGAAGTAAATTTGGAATAGAGAGCTAAAATTTGTGTTGTATGTTTCTCCCAAGAATATTTCTGAGATAATTCATAAGCTCTTGCAGACTTGATTTTTAGAATATTATTTTTATTTATTTCAACCATCTTCATAGCAATATCATCAACACTGTAAGGATCAACCAATAAACCTGAATCTCCTACCACTTCAGGAGGAGCATGTTTGTTCATGGTTATTGATGGAACACTGCAAGCCATAGCTTCTAACAGTGGAAGACCAAATCCCTCATGGATCGAAGGTAGAAGCATTGCATCAGAGCCCTGAATTAAAGAAATTAGATCATCTTCAGGAACAAACCCCAATTGAATAACATCTTTGTATTCTTTGATTTTTTTAGAAATTAATGGTAAAGTTTTTCCGACTAAAATTAGCTTTTGAGGAATTTTCTGCTCTCTTGCTTTTTTAAATGCGTCTAACATACGAAAAAGGTTTTTTCTGGCATAGTTAATTTCGCTGATGTGTATGAAATAAGATTGATCTGGAAGATCAAATTTTCCAAGAACAGTCTTTCTAGTTTTAGGTTTATTTTCAGATGGTTTGAAAATATCATGATTTACGCCGTGGGGAATAATTGTCATCTTGTCTTTTGGAATTTTTAGATATTCGTGCATTTCGTCTAGTTCGGATTTTGTAACAACATGGACAGCAGAAATTTTATCAATATGTTTATGCCATCTTGAAACTTCTTTTTTCATTAATGGCTTATGCCGATTCCAAAGAGATTTGTCAAAAAACACTTCTTCACCGTATATCACTTCATCAATTCCAGATGGCCCCAAAATTAGATTTTTACAAAAAAGTGTTTTATCTGATGGAAAAGCATATCCGCCCATATTTGGAATATTGATACAATCATAATGTTGGTTGATATCACCAACTCCTAGGTCATCCTGACGCAGCGCAGTGATTGTAAAAGTTTGTGTGTCATTCATCATTTTACCGAGCTCACGAAACATGTTACGAGCAATACCCATCAAGCTAGATGCGTGTACATTCCAATCAATTACGATGCCTATACGCATACTTGATTCACATTTTGCTCTTGAGATAATTGTTTAGGCAAGTAGATCATTTTTTCTTCCAAAAAGCAAATTTTCCTAGTCTCGATTCCAGCTCACGTATGTTCTTTTCAAGATTTGCATTGTAGTCTTTTAGTTCTTTTATAGAATATTCATATCCTTTAATTATTCTTTCCTGCTTTTTTATAGAATCTTCATATCCCATAATTAGTTTTTCTTTTTCAGTCAAGGAATGTGCTGTGGAAACTTTTTGTTCATCTACAGACTTTGTTAATCCTTTGATTAGTTCTTCTTTTTCAGAAATGGTTCGTCCATCTGTCATAGAATCTATTTCTTTGATTAAAGATTCTGTATATTTTTTTTGTTGTTCCAATTTATCTTCTAATTCAGAGGCTTTTTCAAAAAATTCTTTTAGTTTACTCAACAAATAATTTTTAGGAAATTGAGATACGAATTCAAAATTTTTAGTGGAAACTGTCTTGCCTTCACCAATCATAAAAATATATTTTAAAGTATCAGAATCAGAAATTTTTTCAATCATGCCTAGTAACATAGATGGAATTATTGTGTCATCAAGATTCATTTCTTGTGATGAAAACTCCTGCTTTATTCTAGATACATTAGTTACATGCAGATTATTCTGATTTATGAATTGTAAAAATTTTTCTATAGTGTTGAATGTTGTGCTGTTATATTCACTATGCAAAATATTACCAGTCAATAAATTGATGATATTGGTTACGTGGAAAAAATTTGAAGTTGAACATATGATAATTCCCTCATCATCTAAAATTGAGACTAGATTTCGTAGGAAAAGCTCCGGATAGTTGATTCGTTCAAGTAGATTATCAATGATTATTGTGCTAAATTTTTGATCAAATTTTGAAAGTTCGCTATGAAACGTGTTTGTTAATAACAAGTTATCAATATGAATAGAAAGATTGTGGCTTGCATTTGATAATACTTGCAAGTTCTCATTTGATAGTGAATTAATCATATCAGAATTATCCGAACAGAGCAACGCATTTCCAGAAGCATGATCTAAATGTTCTTGAATTATTTGCAGCTCAGAATTTTTACTAGTGTTGGAATCAGTCATAAATTATCATCTACACACGGCATTTTATAATTTAGTTCAACTCATATACAAAGTCAGATGGTATTGATTTGAATTTCAAACTAGAGCCAGAGAATCGTCCTTTAGCATCTAACATATGCTGATAGTTATCAGTTAAAGCGTTATCAGGATCATTAGACACATACCATTCATGTTTTTTAACTCTCGCGGATTCATCTAAACTCGCGCAGTGAAAAATTTTTGCACTGCTTAAAACTGGCGTTTCACTACCTGCAGTATTAGTAGGAATGCTACCACAGTGTAAATTTCCATAATATGGAGTTTTGTTAATTCTCAGATCCGATGGCTGATCCTTTAATCTAAACATACGTTTTTGCCAAAATGATGAAAATGCACCGTCAAATCTCACTTGGTTTTGTTTATTCCACAGTGTCAATAATTGGAATCCAAAAACTTGCGCGTCAGGATGTAAAATATCTAGCTCTTCTCTGATAATTTTTCCTGAATGAGGAAGAAAAATCTCGTCTCCGTCTATGGATAACAAAACATCGGGCTTTCTTTTTAATGCCATACCCAATAAGAAATTCCGCTCATGTGATTCATCAAGTGGAGATTCATCTTTTGTATGGATGTCAACTACTTTATCAAACTGAGTACAAATTTTCTTGGTGTTATCAGTGGAATTATCATCCAAGATTACTATCTCGTCACAAAAATCATAGATTGATTCGATAGATTGTTTAATCCATCTCTCTTCATTTTTTATTCTATACATAGCTACAACTTTTTCATTCATTAAACTGAACAAATCGTAAAGTGTGATAAATCTATCGAAAAAGATACAATTTGCTATTTAATTTGATGTAAATCAATGTTTTTATTTTTTAACAACATCATGTTATTATGGACTTTTTGGGTATTGATACATATTCTGGAGATTCTAGAATTCGTTTTTCAACATCACTATAACCCATTTGCCCATTTCTTATTTGGTTATAAAAAAATATCAAACCTTCAGGATCAATCGTTCTGTGAAGATATTGTTGATAGATTTTATCTAATTTGACTCCTATCTCATCATTAGGGTCTATTTTTAATTCAGTGTATTGTTTCTCCAGTTGGCTTTGTTTATGTACTGACACTGCAAATTCACAATTTCTACATAAAATATCTTCATTCTCTGAACTCATTTTTCTAGCAATATCTTTGTACATTTTAGATTGAAAGAGATCTTCATAGCTACAGGTCGTTAAATTTCCTAATGTGTATTCCATACTCCAATCTTTACAGCATAGAACAGTATCGCCATTGGGAAGTATAACTGGTGGTATGTCCTCATTTTTCCTAGATGGATTCATGGAGCATAAAATTGGTCCTGAAATTCTTTTAGTTTTTTCTCCAAATTCCATATGACCAGCCCAATCAACCATTACACTTGGCTTAAGATCAAATCCAATAATATTTTTAGTTTCATTGGAAATTGTTCCCATTGTCATAAAGAAAACATTTTCAATTGATGATGAAATGATTTTTTTGAGAATTTCATTATGTTGTGTTAGAGCTATTTTTGCATATTTTTCATTATCTGCTAAATGAATGACAAATTTTTTGAGATTTATTTTCTTCAAAATATCAACATCGTTAGATGTCATTCCTACCAAAGTTGAATACAGCTGTATTTGATACCCATTGTCACTTGCATATTTTATCATTTTCCCACATTCCGGATTAAGAAAGGGTTCAGTAAATCCCGAAAATCTAATCAAAACATTTTTTGGAATTTTTTTTATTATTTTTACAAACGTTGGATATGACATAAGAACAGGATTGCCAAATTTAATTTGTTCAAGATCATTCTTCATTGCATAGTTTGACATACTATCATCTTGAGGGCAAAACTTACACTGGACTCTACAACCAATATTTGTAGTAATATCTACAGAATTATTCATATATCATAATGATAAATTTAGTTAATAAAAAATTCCGTTAATAAGCAAATCATCAGATTTTTTAAAATTAAACGAGACTAAACTAATTAACCGAAATTATGGCATATATGCTATCATAAATATCAGGGATTTTAATCCGTTTAACTTCTCCAGTTTTCCTATTAAATTGTAATATCCCAGACTCTAAGTTATAAAATTTTGATTCAGATCTGCTTTTAGTAATACTCATTCCAAAATAGAAGTACAATCCCGTAACCAATAAACCACGGATATAGGCATTAATCCCTTTGTATTCTAATCGTGTAGAATCATTCAAAGTATCAATAGAGAAAATTGATGCCAACCCGCCTGAGCTGACATATAATCTACCGTTAAAAAAGCAAATGGAATGTGGGTGTTCAGTTTTATTATTAATCACAGTAGCTCGAAGTGATGAATTTAATTTTGAAATTGCTCCTTTTTTAATAAAAGTTTTATTTTTATCACAATAAGAGTGAGAACTCAAGTAAAGAACATCATCTAACACACCTAAATCATTAATATGATGATGGTGTTTACAATCAAATGGATTAAAGATTTTACTATCTTTTATAACTACATCATCATTCATAAAAATAATTTCTGAAACAATTATTTTTCCTACATGCTCTTTGCCTGGTCCAATAACTTCTTCAGCATTTTGTCCATTCTGCTCACCTTCAGTAGCTACAAGATAAATTTTATTATCCAATACACAACACCCGTGTGCATCTTCACCAAATATATAATTAGAAAATGATACTTTTAATCGGCGAATGTTTTTGTCACATATCTTAAATGCTATAATTTGAGGCATTGTTCTGGTAATACAAAATAAAATCGAATGTTTTTTATCATAAAATAAACCATAACATGCACTTTCATTATATAATTTTTTGAGCGAGTCATCTTTCAGAATAAATATTTCACCATTTTTTGTTACTTCACTAAAACAGGAAACCAAAATAGATTTTGGTTCGTCAGAACTTGGGAGAGGATTATTATGAAAATTTTTAATATTTAAAATTATTTCCTCAAAATCCTTACTTATATTTTGAATTTTATTGTTATGCATCACTAAATCTTTATACTCTTGAGAATTTTGAAATATAGAATCTAATTCATCTAGCGAGATAGTTTTATTTTTAATTTGATTAAAGTGATATTCAATTTCTTCATCACTTGCAATTCTTTTTAAAAATTTTAAATAATTATTTTTGATTAAGGCTTTTAATTCAGAATCAGAGATAGAATTCATTTTCTTTAATGATTTATGTTATTATGGTTATTTAACATATTAGCCAGAGATAATTTTATAACGTTTTTAATTTTTAACTTATTATGAAGGATGTATCTAAAAATTTGGAGAATATTAAATTTTGTTTGTACTTTGGATGACTGGTTTGCCGTGTTCTGGCAAAACAACTATAGCAAAAAAATTACAAGAACTCATTCCTAATCTGGTCGTGCTTGATGGGGATGAACTTAGAGAATGGTTATCACCAAAGGATTTTTCAAGAAAGGGCCGAAATGAGCACAACAGGAAAGTTGCCCATCTAGCAAGATTGTTTTTAAAACATAATGTACCTGTAGTAGTTTCTCTTATTAGCCCATTCAGTAAAAATAGAGAATTTGCACGCAAAATTATAGGTGACAACATGTTTATTGAAACATACATCAAATGCTCACTATCTTTATGTGAAAAAAGAGATGATAAGGGCTTATACAAAAAAGCTAGACTAAATAAAATTAAGAATTTCACAGGAGTGACTGATGATTATGAGATTCCAGATAATCCTGATCTAATTGTTAATACAGAAACTGACTCTCTTGATAAAATCATTAAACAGATAATAGATTATCTTACTTCACGAAAAATGCTTTAATGTAATAAATTATGAATGAAAATTCTCTAAAAGAAACTGTAAGAAGATGTTATCTAAAATACCTTAATCGTGAACCAGATCAGACCGGTTTCGAGCATTTTGTTACTTTAATGAAATCTGGTCAAATTGATGAAAAAATATTACAAAATATGTTCGTAAATTCTCCAGAGTATAAAATTAATCAGTTAACGTTCAGTTATAAACAAATTCCTAAAATAAAAATTGAAAAAAATGACAAAACATTCTTTGTAAATTCGTCCAATAATGCATCTTTTTGGGCTTCAATGCAAGTAGGGGTTTGGGAACCTGAAACGTTCAAAATTTTTGATATTTTCTTAGACAAAAATCACTCTTACGTAGATTTGGGTGCATGGATAGGTCCAACTGTTCTGTACGGGTGTCAGAATGCAAAATTTTGTTATGCAATAGAACCTGATCCTGTAGCACTCAAACAATTAAAAAACAATGTGGATCTTAACCCAAACCTAATTTCTCGTATTAGTTTTTCAAATTCATGTGTTATGGATTCATCTGGAATTACATATCTTACTACTAAAGGAGAATTTGGCGATAGTTGTTCTAGTACAACATTTAAAAAATCTTCAAAATCAATAAAAGTTCCTTCTACTACACTTCAACAATTCTTCCTTGATAACCGGATTGCTGATTGTAATTTTATAAAAATTGACATAGAAGGTGGAGAATTTACGGTTTTGCCAACCATGCAAGAATTTCTAGAGAAAGAAAAACCCACGATTCATTTATCTTTACATCCACCTTTGATTAAAAACTCATACGACTCTCTGAAAAAAATATATAAAATTATTTCAAAGTACAATTTTGTGTATGATAATAAATTAAAAGCATTAGAGAAAGAATTTATTCTTAGAGCAGACAATAATGATAAATTTTTTGATGTAATTGTTACTGATGAAATCGTTTGATTTAGTAGAATATACAATATCCTGTATCATAAAATAGAAGTATATTTTTATTAATATCAGTTGAACTGATTTTATGAATATTTTAGGCATATCACATCTGGCACCATCTCCTTTTGGGCATGATTCAGCAGTAGCACTTTTAGACGAGGATTCAAATTTATTTGCGATTAGTGAAGAAAGGCTTTCGCGTGTTAAACACGACGGTGGTCATCCTTCTAGTGCCATACAATCTTGGTTAAAACAATCTAATTCAAGACTGTCTGAAATTGATAAAATATCTATTGGGTTTGGTTTAGAAGAGACACGTGTGGGACGTAGAATTAATGAACAGTTTTGTTGCTACGCAAAGGAATCCACTAATTTTAAGAGAACCGCTATTGGGAAAAAAAATCCTCCTTTTTATGATCATCAATATATCCATGTAAGAACATCATATGCGCTTTCAGGTTTCAAAAAAGCATTAGTAATTTCTCTTGATGGAGGAGGAATAGATAATGGGGAGTTTAACTCTGGCGGTATCTTTATTGTGGATAACGGTGATATAAGACCAATCAAATATTTTCCTTTGAATCTTTCTTTAGGAAACACATACGGAGCGATTACAGAAATCTGTGGTTTTGTAATGAATGATGGAGAGGGTAAAACTATGACTCTTGGACCTATGACGGAAAATGAAAGCAAATCAGATAAAGAAAAAATTTACAAGCATATGTGCAATGTATTTCCAGATTTTAACGGTAACGACTTTAGAACAAATGGTCATGTTACTTTAGACGGAAAAATCTTGCATGGTTCAGCAGTGTATGACATATTAGATACACGCCTTCTATTGTTGAAGAGACTATATAATAGAAATTTGATTGCGTGGGCGGCCCAAAAACGATTGGAAGAAATTGTTATGAAAATTGTAAATAGCGCTGTCGATTCTACTGGAATAAAAAATGTTGTTTTCGGTGGCGGAATTTTCCTTAACATGATAATGAATATGAAAATCCAACAATTGCTAGGTAAAAAACTAAATCTATTTTTTAACCCAATCTGTAATGATCTTGGAAATGCAGTTGGTGCTGCGTTGGAGGAGTACTACCAGCAAACAGGTAAAAACCCTGTACCGCCATACATGTCATTATATCTTGGTAATTCTTATTCCGATGAAGAAATCTTACTTTCAACTAAAAAATTCAATTTCAAGGTAAGCAAGGTAAACAAGGTGGATACTGCGATAGATCTAATTGAAAGAGGTAAAGTTATTGGCTGGTTTCAAGGTCGTTCAGAGTTTGGCCAACGTGGATTGGGCAGCAGAAGCATTCTAGCCCTTGCTACCGAACAGAAATACAAAGACATAGTGAATGAAAAAGTCAAAAAGAGGGAATCGTGGCGACCCTTCTGCCCTACAATTATTGAGGAAAAAAGTAGTGAATTTTTGAAAGATCCTTTGTATGCACCGTACATGATTTTGGGATTTGAAATGAAAAACCCTGAACTGTATCCTGCTGTGACCCATATTGACGGAACATGTAGGCCGCAGATTCTAAAAAAAGATGTTAACCCTGATTTTTATGAGGTTGTGAAAGGTCTAGATGGAATAGTCCTAAACACTTCGTTCAACTTAGCTGGTGACCCAATAGTTGAAACTCCTCATGATGCTCTGATGACGTTAAAAAATTCAGAGATGGATGCAATTATAATAAATGATTTTATGATAGAAAAAACAAGTGGTTGAATGAATATAAAATCTCAAATTACTAACTTATACGAAATCATTTTTGAAGAAATTCCTGATCCTGGAACTCTTGAATCGTTAATTCTTCATTATAAGCAAAATAATAATTCTATTGATGCTGTAGAAAATTATTTACGTAGTGGTGAAAAATTTAAAAAATTATCTGTTGAATTAGAAACAGAGTTAAAAGTTGCAGAATTATATTACAACATATTAGAAAGAATGCCAGACAAAGAGGGATTGAATTTTTTTAAAAATCAACTTTTACAAAATACAAAATCTTTAGAATTAATAAAAGAAGAATTTAAAAATTCAGATGAATTTAAGGAAAAAATATTAAATGAAAAAAAATTTCGGTCTAACGAATTAATGGACTCATTGGATATTTTCAAATAAGTTTAAGTCTCTCTTCTTTATCCAGTATTCTTTAATTTGAAAGTAAGCCAATAATATTCGTCTTTATCATTTCCATCTTCTATGATTTCGAAATTATTTACTTGTGCAATTTTATGAATCTCATCAGAAGTGAACTGAACACCATCCCAAGTAGTAATTTGATTTGGTTTGGAGGTAATTGTACCTCTCACTTGAAATCTAAATAAACAGTTGGGTTTTAGAACTCTAGATACCTCTGAGATATATTTTTCCACAATTTTCTTTTCTGGAATATGCTGAAACACAATAAATGAAAAACAAAAATCAAAATAATTATCTGAAAATTCTGAAAGATCAATTCCATTATTTTCAAAAATTTGACAATTTTGAATATTTTCTAAGTGTTTTTTTCCTTTATGGATCATCTCTGAAGATATATCAACTCCTATTACCCGGCCAAAAATCTCACTCATAGGTATCAGTAACCTGCCAATACCACATCCAATTTCTAAAATTCTCATTTTTTTCGGATCTTTTTGGTGAGTTATTTTTTCAAATCTAGAGCCATCAATGTCTAAAATTGATTTTATGTCATCCATTCCTGATTGCCAAAAATCTTCGTAATTTTTAGAATGTTCAGTTGAAATTACAAATAAAGTGTCTAACTTGGATCGAGCATCCCACTCTTTTTTCATTTTAATATCCACTGGAGTATCAGGCTCAATTTCAACTGGATGTGACAGTTTGTATTCTGGAGAATTTTTGAATGTATCAATTAATGATTTCTCATCAATTTGACCAGATTTCATTAAAGTAACAAAATGCTCGAAACCGGTCTGATCTGGTTCACGATTAAGGTATTTTAGATAACATCCTCTTACAGTTTCTTTTAGAGAATTTTCATTCAAAGTTATTTAGCCCTACGGATTATTCTCCAGTCCAACCTTTGTCAGTAGAATAACCTTCAAGTGTAATTTGCAATGCTCGTCTTTCAACATCCTTTGTGATCAATCGTATTCCATGTACGGCTTTTGGACCATCTTGAAAAACTGCAACCGAATTATCTAGATTATATGGTTCAAATATTATAGAAGACTCATCCACATCACTTGCCATATAAGTCCCACCTGGACTCCCTTTTACCCAATTTTTAGATAAATACACCATAATGATCAATGTGCTCGGTCCAGTATTATGAATATGAGGTTCTTGAAATCCTCCTTTTGTATAACTCATAAACTGAAAAAATTTTAACTTGCTAACAGGAACGCCAGAAAATTTTCTAATTTTTTCTACAAATTCTTCTGATTGAACATATCTTTTGAATTTGTTCCATTCTTCACTGTATTGAGGATCATCTTCATATCCAACAACATCACTTGATCCTATACCATTCCAATATTTACAAAGTTGAGTCTTTGTAAGAGTGTTTGCCAACGTCCATGTGTCATCAAGCTTAGGATATGTTTCAAAAAGTTTTTCGTAAAATTCTCTTTCGAAAAAATCTTCAATGAAGGCAAAACGAAAAGGAGTCTGATTTTTGAATGGGTTTGACTGATTATCGACGGAATCCCAATTTATAATATTAGAAAAATCTTCCATGTCTTTTTCTCAGATAGTTGAAATTGCGAGTCTATTTAAAAATGCATTGAAATATGTCTTATAATATTTTTTTACTAATGGTTCTAAAATTCTTACAGATAGTGACAATTTAAGATTAATGTCAACTAGTATTCTTATTTCACCCTCACTTTCTTCAAATCGAATAAAGATTTTAGTATTTTTTGCCGGTCCAGAGATAATTTTTGAATTTAGCGAGTTGCCTGATTGTTTATGCAAAGTTTGTTGAATGAATGTTTTTTTAACAATTGATTTAAGGGTAATAGTCTCTTCTGTGGTAATTCCATCATCATTGTTTTTTAAAATTTTAACTGATTCTAATTGTGCAGGCATCAATTTTATGTGTGACTCAAAATCCATTATTTTTGCCATAAGAGATTCAATTTTAAAATCATTTGAAAATATTTTTTCAAATGATATCTTAGACATAAAGAAAAAATTGCAGATGAATATTTTAAACTTGTTGTAAGTTTTAAAGATATTTTTTACTAACATATAATAGAAAAATTAGTTCGTATTATTACTAATTTTTCTATTAATACTAAATAAAATTCCAGAAACCAAGATTAACATTAGACCCACAGTAAGAAATACAAGAGATACAAGAGTTGTAGGGATAGAAAAGTGTCCAGTTTCGTTAAAAAGTGTCAAAGATATAATTGAGGTAAATATTCCAACAACAAGGATAATCAATCCTGGAATTCCCAAGAAGGTTAAAGGTCTCTTCATGAGAACCAACTCAAATAAAGAAATTAATACACTGCTTCCATGTCTAACAGGATTTTTGGTTGATGTTTTATTACCCGTATTATATAGAACACTTACATTTTGCTCAGAAATTGATAGATTTTTTTCTGAAGCATCAATCAAGATTTCAGAATCTGCAGCAAATCCATTGTTTTTAAAATGAATTTTTGCAATTGCTTGTTTTGAGTACGCTCTAAAACCACTTTGAGTGTCTCGTAAGTTAAGATTTGCAGCCTTTTTACTTAATTCATCCAATACTTTGTTACCAAATTTTCTATATGATGGCATATCTTTTTCAGTTTCAAATCTATAACCAATCACAATATCAGATTTTCCATTTTCAACATCTTTGGCCAACTTAGGAATTTCTTCGGGAAGAAATTGACCATCCCCGTCTATAGTTACAATTACATCAGCATTGGAATGTTTAGCATAACCAAATAGTGATTTTAATGCTGCACCTTTTCCTTTATTAGTTGAATGTTGAATAACAAATGCGCCAGCATCTTCAGCTTCTTTTGAGGTAAGATCACTTGAACCATCATCACATACTACAACAGAATCTACTAAAGGAAGCATTTTTTTGATCAGATCACCAATAACTCCTTCTTCGTTATAAGCTGGAACGCATGCAAGTAGATACATTGAATGATTAATTTTTGTTTGTATATAAAAAACATTGTGAAAAAATTGCATAATCACACTATCAATAATATTAATAGAGAGAAGAAGATCATAAAGTTGCTAAAATATGAACTCTAGCACTTTTTCTAGAAATTGGTGTAATAGTAAAATTGTGCTCACGCAATAAATCATAAATTGCTTCTTCTGACTTTCCTTTGCTTTCTAAATATTTGAAGTGTACTTCACATAATATTTTTTTTATTTTATTTTCTTTAAATGATTGTAAACATCCTAGAAGTACTTCATGTTCAAATCCCTCAACATCAATTTTAATCATATTTACAGTATCAATGTGTTCGGAGGTTAACACGTCATCTATAGTAACAACCTCAATTTCGTCTCTTTTAATTAGATCTTTCCCATTTAGTGAAGAATCTAAATGACCCATGGTTCCGCTAAGATTATTCTTGTATAAATTAGCCAGACCTGGCTTTTCACCAACAGCTTTTTGGAAAAACATGCAATTTGTAATCTCGTTTAGTTGTAAATTTCTATTTAATGTTAAGAATGTCTCAGATAATGGCTCAAATGATAATACTTTACCAGAATCTCCAACTTTTTTAGAAGCTATAAGCGTATAATCTCCTATATTAGAACCAACATCTATTACAACATCACCAGGGGAAATATTTTCAAGAAAGATCTCTTTTACCTCCTGTTCAGGATCCTTTCCATCAATCATGGAAAGAAGATGAGGATCGGTTGGATCAACATACATCTTTATGTCATGATCCAATACACACCAATTATCAAATCCCTTTTTTCTAATATTTTCAATATATTTATTAACAAATGAAGTATTCCCAAGTTTTTGCAAATTAGATCCAGATATCTTTTTTCCAAATTTCATTGCGAATTCAATTAGATTCAATATTTATTGACAAATTTTTGAGAATTTAATTGTTAAAATGTAATAATGAAAAAAAATTTACAATTACTGTTGTTTAGTAATAGAATTTCTATATACCCTTACAAGCATATAGAACAAAATTGTTACAATAGATATTAAACCGATAAGAAATAATTCTGTTCCAAAAATTTTGGCTAAAAGTAGATCCATGTATGCCTGTTGAGAAAGTAACATCATAGTTGACTGCATAATTTGACTAAACTCAAATGTCCAAATAATTACTGGGTTTATCCATAGATCAAAAACTCCACCATCAGCTTTTCTAGCTAATGAATAAAGTCCTCGGTCATCAGAACCAAAGAATCCCCAAATGAAGTAAGATACATCCTGTAAGAGATAAACTAGATTAATTAAAAACCCAATAATGCTAAGAAAAATAATCGATATTTTAAAGGAAAAATTTGTTCTTCGCTCAATACTTGCACCTAATGGCAAAATTAGAAAAGGTAGTATTGGAAGAAGATACCTACCTCCCCAACTATTAAAACCATGCCAATACTGCCCACCTGCAAAAAAAAGGCAAATAGGCACTATCATTGAAATAAGTAGTATACAATCTGCTTTATTTTTTTTACAAAAATCGAAAAAACCTACAAAAGAAGCGAAAAGAATTGGTGCGTAAAAAAAAAGTCCAGCCCCCGGACTAAATAAAATTCCAAACAATTGATGAAAAAATGGAATTGAAGCTGCCCCTGCAGACCATTGACCTATAAGTATATTTTCTGTTTCGGGTCCCACCTGTTCTACAATACGAACACGCTCAATTATTTTATAAATTACATATGCTGAAATTGTTGGAATAACAAAAGCAAAAAATGTTTTAACAAAAGTAAAATATGTTTTAAGTTTTGTATTTTTCCAAAATGAAGTGATTAGTAAAAAAATAAAAAATGGAGCAATAATCAAAATCATATCATTACGTGTCATGAATGCTAACCCAAAAAATATTCCAGTCAAAATTAAATTAAAATGAGAATTAGTTTTTTGAAATTTTCTATAGAATAAAAACCCAGATAAGATAAAAAATGTAGCAGGTACACTGCTTAGAGATGTTTGAGAATATGCCCAGGCTATGGTAGTAAAAGCAAACAGAAATGATATGATGATTGAAGTTTTTAGCGAATAAGTATATGTTCTGCTAACGAGAAATAGTACTCCAACAGTCAAGGCAGAAAAAAATGGACCGTAAAATAACTCCATAAATGTAAAATTAGGATCAAGTGAATTCCGCCAAAAGGAATAAGATGGATTATTGAATTCATAAGGCGCAAATTCTATTGTTTCATCGGTAATAATGTGAAATTTTTCATTAATTATTATTAATGATGCTTCCGTTACGCTATGAATTACACTTGCTTGAGAACATAGTATCGCATTTGCACAAATAGCACGCTCGTTCTGGTGTGGTGGATAGAGCCAAGGGTATTCAAAAAAAATCCTAGATTCACCTGGTTTATAATTCGGATCAGGTTCGAATGTGGCAATTCTATTAGCCTGCTCTTGAGCAATAGATTCATCAAATGTAAACCTGTGACCGTCACTTGTAAAAACAAAAATAGAAAAAGTAATCAGAAAAGTTAGTATAACTATCTTGGAATCTATAGTCCTTAGTCTGCTTAATGATTTAACATACACAAAATTCAACTCCGTTTGAGGTAAATTAAATTATTCTCCTTGCAAGTTTACTCAGCGATTTTAAACTCTTATTAAAAAAATCTGGTGGGATTTCCTTCATAGTTTGAGGAATTTCAACCGCATCAACAAAATTCTCTATTATTTTTTTATCAGTAATTTTTTTCTTTTTCACCAGATTTTCTCGCCTTTTTTTAATTACTGAATACATTTTCAAGATTGAAAAAGATGCTTTGATTTTAGTTGAGGCTAATCCTTTTGATAGTAAATGAAAAAACATTCCAATATCAATTAATAATAAATGTGGAAGAATCTTAACAAGTGTTTTTGTCGAATATAATGTAAGTAAACATATCCATCTATTCCGTTCTAGAAAAAAGAATTTTTGTGGACTCCATTGTAATACAGGACTGCCTAAATGATAGATGATCGCTCTTGGCTCATAAAAAGAAGGAATGCCCATAGACCATCCTCTCCAGCCATAATCTAGATCGTCTAGCATTAGGAAAAAAAGATGTGACTCGTCAATAAAACCAATTTTTTTTATTATTTCCGTAGAGGAAAAGGTACAAGCGCCTACAGGAAAACTAATTGTTTGAAATTCATTATATTTTCCTGTGTCAAGTTTTCCTCTGCCTCTTGCAAATCCAAATCCAAAAATATTTGTAAAATCACCACAACTTTCAATAATTTCATGGTTATCTCTTTGTAATAATTTACCTTGGTACAAACCATCTCCATGTTTTTTATAACTTTCTAATAGTACTTCAAGCCAGTTTGATTGTACAATTGTATCTGCATCCAAAAAAGCTATAAAATTCCCCTTAGCTTTTTTAATTCCAATATTTCTTGCTGCCATACCCAAATTTTTTTCATTTTTAATTAAAGTTAAATCAGGAAACTTTTCTTTACAATACTCAGAACTTTGATCCGTTGAGTTGTTATCAATTAATATTACTTCAAAGTTACATCCCGTAGTTTTAAAAACAGAATTTATACAATCAAAAATGTATTCTTTACCATTATAATTTAATATTATAATGGTTATGTATGGTTCTTTTTTTATTATGTCAGACATTTTGTTTATTTTTATAGCCGTCATGCTGTTTAATTTTTTTAACATGTTCTTTCGCAAGTATCTCAAAAGTTGTTTTATTTTCTTCTAGAAATGAATCTAGGGAATCTATTGATATCTTATTACTTACTAAAAATCCACCGGTATGAAATCTATCTGCAATTTTATTATCCATTCCAACAATATCAAAATCAAATGATGCGTTTTTGATGATTTTAACAAGATTAGCAACGTCTGAGGGATCTACTTTTTCGTCTAGGCAGATTCTGACTAGTTGTGGTATAACTTCCAAATGTTCAATTTTATGCACGGAGGGAAGGCTATCGTAACTTGTATGACCAAAGATAATTGAAGATTTTCCATAATACGCTGCTTCTAAACCACCAGTACCAGTAACAGTAAATACAATACTACAGTTTTTTATCAATTCTTCGTTACTTAAAGAAGGATGAATCAAAGTAACATTTGGTAAATCCATTATTGTTTGATAATACGATATGGGTCTCCAATGTCTGTACTTCATTGCCATATGCTCTTTTACATATAATTTATAATCAGCAGGTATAGATCTTGCAACATTTCTGATTATTTCTAGTTGATTCATATAAAATGGAGCGCCGATAGAAAGTGTACGTTCAGGTTCTACACTAAGTGGAAAATAAACAAATTTTTCGTTTTTTATTTTTCGAACCAGAGCTTTATCAATGTAAGATTCTCTATACGATCTTTTTATTGCAGCTGATAGTCGATCTGTTATAACATTAAATCTAGTCATTCCAAAATGATCATATCCCATTCGGTATTCTTTATCAAAAGTATTTATCATCCAATAGAGTGATGACTTGATTTTTTCCCACATAGAAAAATTAAATCCCCCTGCTCTAAGAGATTTAGCCTGTTTGTATCTGCTAAATTTTTTTATATTTTCCCTTAATTCAGAAAATGTAATTTTGTTATTTGTTGACTGCATGTCTTGAAAATAATCTATTTCGTTAGCCTCTTCAGAGATTATCGAACGATAACCTAATCTTGAAGGTACTAACATCAATACCTTTATTCCCTTAGATCTACACATTCTTTCTAGAAGATTACTTCTATGTTGATCAGTTACAGTTGTCATAAAGAAGTCTGGTTTTGATAACTCTAACACATTCTCAAAAAACTTACATTCCAATTCAAGAATTTTCAACACTTCATCTCTAGAAAAAGTATAAAATTTGTTGTGTTTGTTGAAAACTCTGTCGCTAGAAGTAATAGACCAGAGATTTATATCATATTTTTGTTCAAACGAGTTTAGATATTTAACGTCAGGTTTCTGTTTTATATTTAAAACATGATCCCAATAATACCATACTTGTTTGAAATTAATCAATTTTTGATTTAGAAATGATTCTTTTATATGATGATTGAAATCGTATACTGCATAAAGGTCACAATCATATATTTTTTCTAAATATTTTGCAATTCCAAATGTAATCAGCCCAAGATCAATCCAAGCAAGTATTTTATTACTCATATACTACGATGAAAATCCTTTGCTATTGTTATAATTTTTTCGTGTAACACAGATTGAGCCAGTGGTAAAAGAGACTAATTCACTCTCAAGATTGTATCTTTTTACAAAGTCATACAGCATAGCCTAGCATATTCTGTGACAAACGCAAAAATACAGTTCAGAACTTGCTGATTATTGTCTTGGGAAGAATAACTTTCAAAAGTAATCAACGATAGTAAATTGCTTGTCCAGTAGGAAGTTTCTGAAGAACTCCCGGTTCGTCAGCAAAAAATTCATCGATGGCTTTCTTAGTATCTTTAAATGATAAGTAACCATAGTCATCAAATAAAACAATTCCTCTCTTAGAAAGTCGTGGTAGAAAAAAATTCAAAGTATCAATTGTAGATTTTGCAGCATTTAGATCTATATGTAAAAAAATAATGGAATGAGGTGGTTCGGGTGAAGCTGAAAAAGATTCAGGAATATAGCCTTGATGATAAATTACTTTATCGTTAAATTCTGCTAAATTTTTTTTAGTCCTGTCAATGGAAAGTGTTTCATAGTAACCTACACGGAAAGATTCACTTTTAGTCAATCCATCTTTTTTCAGCGCATCCCATGAATCGTATAAATGCATAGTAAAGTTATTTGCAGTTTTTTTATGTTCACTTATTTCTCGTAAGGCAAAAAAAGTTGTATAACCTTCAGCAGTCCCACATTCAACAAAATTAAAGTTATTATCTTCTGCAAATTCAATAGCATGTCTCACTGCATAAGAAACTATCCAATGTCTATAGAGACATGTGTCAATATTTTTCAGATCAATACCCATAGTTATATCTTGGTTGTTAAAATCAAAGCATTTTTTTATATCAACACTAGCTTTACGAAAAGTACCCCAATCATAATCATCATTCCAAGGAAGTTCATGTCTGGTTGTCAATCCTAAACCTGAAAATTTCATGGCGGATGGAAAAATGGTATCATATATACCTGCCAAAAGTGGTCGCAAGAAAGTAAAATTCCAGTAAAGTCCTCTAAAATACTTTAGGTATTTCCATTTGTCCATTTTTTACTCTACATTGATAAAAATAGAATCCCATATTTGTGTGTAAAAATTCCTGATGTGACTAAGAATGTGACTCGGTTAAATCTGCTATTTTGATTCTAAGTGTCTAATACAAGTCATTTAACTATTAGTAAAATATTCATGTTGATTTTCAATTATTAATTTAGTTAGTTGAAATTCAAATTCAGTGTCAATCATTATTCCAGATTCTATTGGAATTTCCAATGGTATTGACTTTGAAATCTCGAATCTAATTTTTCTGTTAGGAAAAAGAAATTTCTTTACATCAAATGTATGAAGACCGTTCATCTGAAAAACTTTTGGCGCATTTTGTCTAGCTCCAGGCCTCTCCCCTAATTTTTTACATAATTTCAAATTTTTAGTTTTTGTATATTCCACTATGTTGTAATATGGATTTAGATGCTGATGATAAACTCCAATCACCAAATTAGCTTTTTTTTCTTTAAGTAATTTTATCGAGTTTTTAATATCCTTGTTTCTAATGAATGGTACGGTGCAATCTCTCCATACCACAATGTCAAATTCAAATCCTAAATCCAATAGTTTCTTTACAGCATGGAGTAGGTAGTCATCAGCTCTTGTATTATCTGTGGCTAAGTATTTTGGTCTCATAAACGGAACTTTTGCACCAAATTTTCTAGAGATTGTTGCAATTTCCTTGTCTTCTGTTGATACAATTACATGGCTAAAAATATTAGATTTTATTGATTTTTCAATTGTATATGCAATTAATGGTTTACCCATGATCTTGCGAATATTTTTTTTAGGAACACCTTTTGAACCCCCTCTTGCAGGAATAATACAAATTGGCTTCATATAATTTAATAAAAATACGGATTATAATAACTACTTCGAACTAATGCTTTATCATATTTCACAGGTTCAAGTATAATTGCTGATTGAGGTTGGATTGCTTGGTAAACCATTTAATTTTTTTCTACAACTTTTAACGCGCATGGAATTCTTTCCACAAAAAAGATAGGGATTTTAATTTAAGCTAACTTTTTGAGTAATTTTTTTTCTACTAATCTTTTTGCAGATTTTTTTAATAATTCTAATGATAATCTTGATTTTTTTGAGATATCCTCTAAAGAATGCATGCCATCTGAAAAATTCAACATCCAAAGTATTGCTAACTGCCTTGAAACAGAATTAAATGATTCTAGTGGATCACTCTTATCTGTGCCAAATGAAGCTCCTTTCATTGTATACAATTTTCTTCTTCCTAATTGGGGCTCACATTTGGGCTGCAGGTTTAGATATGTATCATGTTTTAATTTTATAATTTTTTTATTTTTCGGTTTTTCACTGATCTTTTCATTTTCAAGTTTAGAAATTATTTTACAGAGTGTTATTAATGAATCATTTAGGTGCTTCTTTTTAATAAATTTTAAGTTATCATCTGCTGTATGATATTCTTTATATTCATAATATGGCGTTCTCATTAAAACTCCAACTGGAAGATTTATGCCAGGAGAACAGAATTGTCTTTCATCACTTCCGAATGGGTAAAACTCTCTAATTTCAAAATCTTCTTTAAATTCTTTCAATGTTTCAATTACAACATTATCAATTCTAGAATTTCCATCCCGAGTTTTTTTATATGTTATATGATTTCCGCTACCCACACATGTAATAACTAAACCATGTTTGATTTTTGAAAGATTTTTCTTATTTTTTGATAACCATGTAATTGCACCAATTGTTTCTGGAATGAAAATAAATCTATATGAGTAATAGGTGTTAATCTTGGCTAATATTTTTGCAAAAATAGTTGAAACTACTACTCCTGAAAGATTGTCATGACACAGAGATGGATGACATATATAGACAGAAATAAGAACCTCATCTGAAATTTTACCTTTTTTAAAATATTCACCATAAGTTAATGAACCAGGTTTTAATGAAGAATTAATTTTAACATCATAATAATCATCTTTCATTAATTTTAATTTGTTATCTGCTAAACAAAATCCCCAGTTTTCTTTGTAATATGATGTAACGTAAGGAATAGAATTTGGTTTTTTCGGTAATGAATGTAAATGTTTTTTGAGATCCTTCAGTGAAATTTTTTCATTTACTGGGACACTATAACTTACTAAATGAATATTTGATTTTTTGAAATCGATAATTTTCTTACCATTTTTATTTTTTACATATGCATCTTTTATATTCCATTCATTTGGAACCTTCCAATCAAATACTTTTGTGCCTGTGCTAACTTCAAAAATATTTAAATCAATAATTTTTTTTAGAATTTTAAGACTTTTTCTAACTCCTTCCCCAGTTATACTTCTACAAATCGGATAGAGCTCTTCCATTAATGAAAAGATCTCATTTTTGTCAATCGATTTTGCATAGTTTTCTAAAGATGAATTATTTTTCATGTAAATTAATCACTGTTTTTTAATTTTTTAATTCAAGCATTAAATAGATTCCGACAACATACCTCAAATGAAACAGGATCAATGCCAATTACCAATTAGTACAACGGTCACAAGGGAAACACTCACTACGTTTTCCCGAAATATGAGAATTTCGTAATTTTTTATAAAGTTCTCCATTCCAGATATCTTTTATGCTGTTTTTCTTGATGTCGCCCACTAATAATTCGCTCTTATAATCAACATCGCATGGATTACATTTTCCATCATACCACACATACATTTCACCCCAAAGAAAATTACATGGATGAGTTCCAGCATGTTCAACTTGATTATTATAAGTATCCCATCGTTCTGACATTTCAACCATAACTACATGATCCACATATTTTTTCCAATATTTGGTAAATTCTTCTATGTTTTGTTTATTATTAATCTTAACACCGCTTACTCGTGTTGCACAATTATAGTTAGGATAGCTATCGTTTATCTCTTTGAATTTTTTTATGTTATTTACAATTTCTTCGAATACTCCAAGAACCCTAATCGATTCATATTCATCTTTTTCATAAGAATCAACTGAGAATACAAGGTCAGTTACTCCTGATTCAACAATTGTATGCATTAATTTTTCAGTTAATCTTGTTGCGTTAGTATTTATTTTTAGATCAAAAAATTTTCCTTTACAATAATCTAGCATCTCACCAAATTTTGGATGCAGTGTTGGTTCACCTCTACCTGAAAGTGTCAAAGCCTGAATACCAATATCTTGTGCATCATCAACAACTTTTTTAAACAAACCCAAATCCATGTTTCCCATAAAGTCCTGGTTTTTACTAAAAGATTCATCAACTTGAAAACACATTATGCATCTAATATTGCATGCCGAAACAGGTTCAATGACCAAATGAGTAGGAATTTCAAAATCAGTGTGGTCTTTTGGGAAATTTGTAAACTTGTGTCTAAAAACTAAATATTCGGCCCACACAGATTTAGGATTTTTCTCTAGAAAATCAATTTGTTGAGGACTTACTAAAGTGAAATTATCATTCTCAAAATCAGATATTATTTTTTTGAGAAATTTTTTATCATTTTCAGAAATTTCGTTAATTGATTCTTTCATAACATTAATTAAATTTAACTTATCAAATTTTTTTGATGTGAGAAATGTTGCACCGACTCCCCTAGCAGCGTCCATTGTTACCATTACACTAATTCATCCTCTACTAATTCACAAATTATGTGGTAAATTACCCTATGCACTTCTTGTATTCTAGGGGTTTCTGAAGACTCTACTATTAATGGTATATCTACCATATTCTTTAATGCACCACCATGATTTCCAAGTAATCCAATAGTTATTGCACCTTTTTCCTTTGCAGTGACTATACCATTTTCTACATTTTTGGAATTACCACTAGTGGAAATGCCAATTACAATATCTCCCTTAGATACTAAACTCTCACACTGCCTACTAAAAATTACATCAGATGAATAATCATTTGATAAAGAAGTAAGAATTGAAGTATCGGTTGTTAATGCTATGGCAGGATAGCTTTTCCTTTCTAGCTTAAATCTTCCAATAAATTCAGCAGCAATATGTTGAGCATCAGCTGCACTTCCCCCGTTACCAAATATGATTATTTTATTTTCATTTCGAAGACATTCTGTGATGGTCCTTACGGAGGTTTCAATTTGATTTGATAAATTAACTGATCGCTTGATAATATCCGAGCTGCTCAAAATTAGATTTTCAATTTCTTTAATCATATCTTATGCAAAAATTTCCCGTAATTTTTTTTGTGCAGGTAGTTCCGAATCCCATATTATTTTTTTACCATCTCCAAGTATAAAATCAAGTTCTTTCATATCACGCACCAATCTAATCAGTCCAGGGGGTTCTAGTGAAGCTGCCTGATCACTTCCATACATGGATCTATCTAGAGTGATATGCCTTTCAATTGATGTTGCGCCCAATAATGTAGCAGCCAAACAAATTAAATATGAACTAATTTCATGACCACTATATCCCACTTTGCATTTGAATTTTTTTCCCAATGTTTCAATCATTCTCAAATTTGCCTCATGTGGTGGCATAGGATAAGCACTATGGGAATGCATTAACTCGAAAGGACAGTCATGAGTTTTAAAAATTTTAACAGCTTTCGAAATATCTTTCATAGTGCTCATACCAGTTGATATGAATGTGTATTTCCCTTCTTCAGCAATAGTTTCCAAAAGTTTTTTATGCGTTAACATGGCGGATGCAACTTTGTTATATTTAGTTTTGAATTTTTGCATTTGAATTTGACTGCCAACATCCCAACAAGACACATACCATAGAATTTTTTTCTTTTTACAATACTGATCAATTTTGCTATATTGTTTTTCAGAAAATTCTAACCCAAATTTTTGTTCACGGGTTGTTGTGCCCCACATACTTTCTCTATAGGAGTCTAAAACTTTTTTTGAGTAAACTTTTTCAACATTTCTTTTTTGAAATTTTACCGCATCGCATCCAGCAGTAGAAGCTACGTCTATTAGTTCTTTAGCAATTTTCATGCTACCGTTATGATTAATACCTATTTCAGCAGTAATGAATGTCATTTATTCTATAACAATTATTTGCTAATTTATGTATATATTAAAACTAGAATTTATTATTCACATTATATTATAGTTAACATTATAGCAGACTAGTTATTTTTCATAAATAATGTTTGAGAATAAAAAAATCTTAATAACAGGCGGGACTGGCTCTTTGGGCACTGCTCTTACTAAACGACTGTTAAATCTTAATGTTGGTACAGTAAGAATATACAGTAGAAATGAAAGCAAGCAAATTTCCATGGAATCTGAGATTCGAGATGATAGAGTAAGATATTTGATAGGTGATGTAAGAGATTTACCTAGACTTGAAAAAGCTTTAGAGGGAATAGATATTGTATTTCATGCGGCTGCCCTGAAACATGTTCCTGTCATAGAATATAATCCGTTTGAAGCCATTAAGACTAATGTTCTAGGCACACAAAATCTAATAGATGCCTGCTTAAAAGAAAATGTTGAAACTGTGGTTGGTATTGGGACTGATAAAGCGGTTTCGCCATTGAATACATATGGTGCAACTAAGCTATTAATGGAGAAGCTATTAACAACGGCACAAAATTATTTGGATGTTGCCAAATATAGGACTAAATTTTTAGCTGTTAGATATGGAAATGTGTTGGGCAGTAGTGGTTCTGTTGTTCCAAAATTCATTAAACAGATAAAGGCAAAAGAAAAAATCACGATAACAGATCCAAATATGACTAGATTTAGCATAACTATGGATGAAGCATTAGATTTTATTTTAGAATCGGCAAGAATTGGAAAAGGCACAGAAGTATTTGTTCCTAAATTAAAAGCATATTCTATTGATAATTTGAAAAAATCTCTGTTTGAATTGTTAGAAAACACAGGAGAACAGATTATTTCTTTGCGCCCAGGAGAAAAAATGCATGAGACGCTTATAAATTCTGATGAGATTAAATATGCGTGGGAAATTGGGGATAAATACGTATTATTTAATTCAGCCAAACAAGAAGACGCAATAACTAGTAATTATCCATATGGATATACGTCCCCTCGTAAGATTGACAGAAGTAATAATTATACAGATATAAAGAAAATTCAGATTGCTGAAAAATACTCATCAGATATGGTAGAAAAAATGACATCAGACGAACTCAAAACAAAAATTACAAAATTAGGTTTGCTAGAGAAAGAATGAGTAGTTCTAGCAAAATAACGCGCTTATTAATTTCATCAGGTAAAAATAGACACTGATGGACAAAATCCATTTAAAAATTGATGATCCTAATCATACTTTTATAATCGCAGAAGCGGGTTCAAACTGGAAATCTGGAAGTTACGAGGAGGATCTGGAACAAGCAAAAAAACTCATAAAAATAGCATCAAACTCTGGAGCAGACGCTGTGAAATTTCAGACGTATAGGGCAGACACAGTTTATGCGTATAACGCAGGTAATAGTAATTATCTTGCTGAACAAGGAATTAATAAAAAAATCAACGAAATTTTTGAATATCTTTCTATGCCTTATAAGATGATTTCAGAATTGGCTCAAATTTGTAATGATGAAAAGGTGATTTTTATGTCAACTCCTTTCTCAATAGAGGACGCTAAACAAATAGATCCTTTTGTTTCACTACATAAAATTGCATCATTTGAGATAAATCATGTTAGATTAATAGAATTTTTGGCTAAAACAAAAAAACCAATTTTAATTTCAACAGGCGCAAGCACTTTTGATGAGATAGATTTTGCAATAAACTTGGTAAAAAATAATGCAAATAATGAAATTGGGTTACTACAATGTACATCAAAATACCCAACACCCATTGAAGCCCTGAATCTTTCAGTAATTCCTAAAATGAAAGAGCGATATAATGTCCCAATAGGATTTTCAGATCATAGTGTGGAACCGTTAATAGGTCCTTTAACGGCCGTAGGTTTTGGTGCCACAATAATAGAAAAACATTTCACATTAGACAAAAACCTTCCAGGACCTGATCATTCTTTTGCAGTCACACCACAGGAATTAGAATTAATGGTAAAATCAATCAGACAGGCTGATAAATCAAAGGGTAATGGTGAAAAAATTGTTTTGGATGAAGAGCAAGAATTATTATTATTTGCAAAAAGAAAGATACAAGCTATTAAAAATATTCAGAGAGGGGATATTCTTAAAGAAGGATTTAATTTTGAAATACTTCGTCCAGGTAATAGAGTTAAAGGATTAGAACCTAGATTTTTAGACAAAGTTAATGGTAAGAAGTCAACAAAAGATGTTCTTAAGGGCGATGGAATAACAGAATTTGAATAATTATGCAAACCGATTTACAAGTTTAATAATTTTTGATACATCAGAATTAGACAAATTAGGATGTATTGGCAAAGAAACAAGTTCCTTTGAAACAATCTCAGTCTGTGGAAGTCTTTTCTTCGATTTGAAGAAAGACATCTCATGAATTGGTTTGTAATGTATGCCAGTTTCAACGCCATTAAATTTCATATTTTTCATGAATAGATCTCTGTTTTTGACTCGAACCCAATAAAGATGATACGAACAATTACTATCAAAGGGCATTTTTTCAGAAAATATTATTTCATTAAAATAGCATTTTGCTATTTGTTTTCTTTTAGAATTTAATCTATCTAGTTTTTTCAATTGTTCTAATCCTATTGCTGCCGAAAATTCGTTCATATAATAATTCCATCCAAGCATATGAACATCATAATCCGTCCCCTTTCTGTTGGATATACCACACCATCGTTTGGATTGAAGAATTTTTTTAAATTCACTATTTTTTTGCCCATTGAGCGTAATTGCACCACCTGCAGGCATTGCAAGATTTTTGATTGGATGAAAACTGAAACATACCGCTGAGCCATGTGTTCCAATCTTTCTATCATGAAACTTACTACCTGATGCATGTGCCGCATCTTCCACAAGAAAAATTTTTGATCTAGTACAAATTTTTTGTATTTCATCTATATTAGATGCTAATCCACCAAGATGAACGGGTAAAATCACCTTAGTATTACTTGTAATAGAATTGGAAATTGATTCTGGGTCAATATTTAATGTTAAAGGATCAACATCGGCAAATACAGGTTTTCCACCATTGTAAATAATGGCATGAGCAGTGCTAACAAAAGAAATTGACGGTAAAATAACTTCTTTATTTTTAATATCAAAAAGGGATAAAGCTAAATGAAGTGCAGCTGTTCCGCTATTAACTGCAACGGTAGAATTAGAACCAATGTATTTGTTGAATTTTTTTTCAAATTTTTCTACATTCCCAATACCAGAACCTGAGGTCCAAAAACGGCTTCTAAGCACTTTGATTATTGCTTTTTCCTCTTCAATGTTTACCACAGGATCAAAAAGTTTAATTTTTTTGGACAACTTACAGTTTATCTAAATGTGTAATTCATAAGTATATTGAATTATTCTATTATTTTTCTATTAGTTCATAGGTATGTTGAATTAATTTAAAATTATTTTTTTCAATTATTTTTCTAAAAGCTTTATTTTTTGGATTTATATTAATTAAATATCTTGATCGTGGGTTTTTCTTTTTAATAATTGAAATTATTTGTCCAAATTGGTTTTCATATTTTTTATCTTTTAAATGAATTCCAATTTCATTCATCTTTGATAAATAAACTGAACCTATTTTTTGATTATTAAAATTAATGATATACCATTTTGAATATGGTTTTGATTTAATAAATTTCTCATGCATTCTATACGTTGGTATTTTCTTATGTGAAATATTTTCTGTTGGTTTTCTATATGAGAGAAGATCGTAAAGAAATCTAAAATCTGATTTTGTTACTATTTTTATACATAATTTGGTATCAGTCAATCTTATCTTAACTCAAAAATATTGTTCATTTATCTAATAAAATTATATCTAACTAGGTTATTCTTCTTATATTACAAAAAATTTAATTAAATGTTGAAAACAATTGTTGCTTTTCTAAGCAGGACGCATGGGTTAAACGTACTTTCGTCTCTTATAGAATCTAAAGACCATAAAATTTTGAAAGTTTATACTCATTCACTTAACCCTAAATCCCAAGATCCTAAAAGATCATTACGTATAGATTATCATTTATTCAAAGAAATCTGTGCCAAACATGATATTCCTTTAGTTGCTATTGATTCAAAAAAAGAAAAAATTCAGGATGTTCCACATTGTGATTTTATTGTTGAAGTTTCTTGGAGATATTTATTATTGTCAGAGATTACTAAAAAGGCGAAAATCATAGCGTTTGGAATTCATCGTGGTAAATTACCTGAATATACTGGAGCTGAACCAATAAAACAAGCATTATTGCAAAATGAAAAGGAGATTTTTCTATCTGCTCATCATTTAGACCAATCAATTGATACTGGAAAAACCATTACAAGAATGTCACACCCAGTAAATTATGATTCTAGTTTTGGCATAGATGAAAATATTCAAAGATTGCGTGATGAAATAACCCCATTATTTTCAAAAATAATGTTTAAGACATTTAAAATAGTCTCTGAATAGAGTATTACTTTTTAATCATTTTTTGAAATTTTTACATTATACGGTTTGACAAGCGTTTAATACAATTTTCATTTCGGTCAATCGGTGTGTTAGAACAATGATTCAATTTTTAATGAACTCGATTAATTTGTTTACTATATTAGTAATATCGTTTGGTTTATGTAATGACTTCAACGATTCTAATTTGTCCTCTGACAAAATTATATCATTAATGTCATTTAATGTAATTCTATTAGTTAATCCCATTCTTTCTAATTCATGTGAAATAGATTTTTGTTCAATGTGTTCGTCATCCACTATGTAATAAAATGGAACACCACTAGTAAGGCATTCTGAAATAACACCGTAGCCACATTTACAAATTACTAGATCTGAATTCGATACTAAATCATGTCCATTAATGAAATTTGTATAATCATCATGGTCTAATGTTCCTTCTACTTTTGTATTCATTGTAAAGACTTTAACATTTTTGGATTTTTTATATGATATTCTAAAATTAGAGCCAGAAAGAGCAAATAAAACTGAATGTTTGTAACCATTCATTCCAAACATTTTATTGAATTGTTGTTTTGATAGATTTGAAGTGCGGCTAACAAGCCCTACTTTTATTTTATTATCAAAGTGATTCATTGAAGTTCCTAGTGGAAGTTGGATTGCTAGATCAGCTGCATCATATGCAGATTTTAATTCTGCTAATTCTGTAGATGGCAAAAAATTTAAAACATCATACCATGAAAAATTAGATATAGCAATTGAAGGAACAGACACTTTTTTAGATACCAAAAAAGGAATTGCTGAAATATCACTTACAATTAAATCCGGATTTATTTTATTAACAATTTGTTTTTCACCAAGTAAATTTTTTTCAAAATCATGAATCCATTTTATTTGGTTCTTTTTTGTTTCAATTTTATCAATTGAAAATCCATCTTTTTTAATAGTACTTCCCACATCAGTCCTTCCTGGTATAATTTTAGTATCAGGTAGTGATTGTTTAAAAAAATCCAGAGCGTTAGTGTTACGTACAATTACTTCTATGTTATATTTTAAAATCTCTTGTATTATTGCTATTGACCTAGTAGCATGTCCTTTTCCATGATCCGTTATATAATAAAGAATTTTTTTCAACGTAGTATGACCTGTTCATATATGAATTTAATTCTTAGTTAAAATTTAATGTTATAAATTATATAATTACGTTATTTAAAATTAATGTGGATAATGTTTTAGTTATAGGTAGTGGATTTCTTGGGGGAAATATTGTAAATGAATTTAGAAATAATGGGATTCAGGCAATTGGTACTAATTATAATAAAAACAGTAGTAATGAAATTCATTGTGATATAACAAATGTAGATTCAATAATTTCTTGTGTGAAAAAATATTCCCCCCAAGTAATTATAAATTGTGCAGCAAATGTAAATGTTGATAAACTAGAAAATAATGAAAAGTTAGCTTTTTCAATTAATGGGTATGGTGCAAAGAATGTTGCAAGAGTATGCAAAAATAATAAAATTCGTTTATTGCATATTTCTTCTGATGCAGTTTTTGATGGAAAACAAGGAATGTATGTAGAAGAAGACATAACAGATCCAATTAACATTTATGCAAAATCAAAGATGTTAGGTGAAAAATTAATTTCTGAAAACTTAGAAAATTATGTTATAATAAGAACTAATTTTTATGGTTTTCATAGTCAGGGCAAATTTTTATTTAATTGGATTTTATCTAAATTAAGAAAAAATGAAAAATTTCTAGGATTTAACGATGTTTTTTTTAATCCATTAGAAGTAACAAACCTTAGTAAAATGATTTACGAATTATCAGAAAAAAAATTTTGTGGAATTCTACATTTATCTTCTGATGAAATTTTTAGTAAGTTTGAATTCGCAACAAAAATTTCTAAATTTTTTGGTTTTGATTCAAATTTATTAAAACCAAGTTCTATTAAAGAGCTTGATCTTAATGCAAAACGACCAAAAAATACTACATTAGCAAATAATAAAGCAAAAAATTTGTTAGATACTAAAATAGATAAATTAGATACTTGGTTACTTGAAATTCAAAATAGGAAATATGTAGGTTATGATTATGACTTAAGCCATCAGATGGCGCATTTTGTCTAGCTGTGTTTACTCACATAATCGGGTATTTGTTGAAAAGATAGTTCATTGATATTTGTTTTATATTCTGATGCAAAATAGGAAATATGTCTTAAAAAGCAATAAAAATATGCTCATCGAAAAAATAATAAAATGTGTATAAAACCATGAAAAAAATTAAAACAATTAAGATTGGAAATATTACGGTTGGCCCAAATTATCCGTGTTATGTTATAGCGGAAATTGGTTCTAATTTTGATGGTAGCTTACAAAAAGCAAAAAAACTCATTAAACTTGCAAAAGACTGTGGAGCAAACGCAGTAAAATTTCAGAGTTTTAAAACGGATTTACTATTATCTAAAAAGGGATTTGACAAAAAGAGTGCTTTTCAGGCTAAATGGAAAAAATCAGTTTCTAAAACTTATCAAGACGCGGAATTTCCACGGAAATGGCATAAAATACTAAATAATTTTTCAAAAAAAAATGGCATTCAATTTTTTACCAGCCCATGGGATTTTGAGGCGGTAGATCTACTTACGGAATTAGATGTTCCTGCAATAAAGATAGGTTCCGGAGATATAACATATTTTGAAATGTTAAGATATGTCGGTAACACCGGCAAACCTGTAATTTTGGCAACAGGTGCAAGCAATATGAAGGAAGTTGAAAATGCTGTAAAAATTATCAAGTCTACAGGAAATAATAAGATCATTCTGTTACATTCAGTTGTACAATATCCATCACCAATCCAAGAAGCAAATTTGAAAGTTCTAGAAACCCTTCGCAAAAAATTTAATCTAAATGTTGGGTATTCTGATCATTCACCCGGCTCTTTGATTGCATTATCTAGTGTTGTACTAGGTGCAAAAATGATTGAAAAACATTTTACAATTAATTCAAAATCTATAGGACCAGATCACCCACATTCAATGGAACCAAAATCATTTAAAAAAATGATTGATGATATAAGAACTATAGAAAAATCAATAGGTGATGGAAAAAAAATTCCAGTTTCTAGTGAAACAGAGACACGAATTATTCAACGAAGGGGTATATGGACTGTGAATGAAATTAAAAAAGGTGAAAAAATAAATAAAAAAAATATTAAAGCTTTAAGACCATATTCAGGAATATCTGCTTCAAAATATGAAAAAATAATAGGAAGACGAGCAGTAAGAAACCTAAAATCATATCATGCTTTAAAAGAAAGTGACTTCAAATGAAAATTTGTACAAATTGCATTCAACCTGATACCAGACCGGGTATTTATTTTAATGAAGAAGGAGTATGTGGTGCGTGTTTGTGGGAAATGGAAAAAAATGGGATCGATTGGAATGTTAGAGAGAATGAATTACAAGAAATAGCTGATGAAGCAAAACAAAAAACAACCTCAAATCATGATTGTGTGATTGGTGTAAGTGGTGGGAAAGACAGCACATTTCAAGCCATTAAGGCTAGAGAAAAACTTGGACTAAGATGCTTACTGGTAAATTGTGAGCCATCTGGTCTTACGGAAGTAGGAAAACACAATATTGAAAATTTAAAAAATTTGGGATTTGATGTGATAACAATTAGGCCTAATCCAAAAATACTGAAAACCCTAATACAATATGACTTTTTTAACTATCTGAACCCAATAAAAATTACTGAATTTCCACTATTCGCATCTACATATATCATTGCAGAAAAATTCGATATACCACTAATCATACAAGGTGAAAACCCAGGTTTAACTCTGGGTACAAGATTAACTGGGGTGGGTACTGATTCTAACGCGTTAAAAGCCAACGAACTCGAAACTTTATCAAAAGGAATAGAAGAATACTTGACAATTGATGGAATATCAAAAAAGGATCTTTTTCTTTATCAGTATACTCAATCTAGTTTAGAGAAAAAAGGAATTAAGGCAATTTGGTTACAATACTATCTGAAGGAATGGTCTCAGCATGGTAATGCAGAATTTTCAAAAAAATATGGTCTGTGGTGGAGGCCTGATAACTTTGATCCTGCCTCTATAGGTACATACGTACCATATAACGCACTTGATACTGATTGGCATCAAGTTAATCAAATGCTAAAATGTGTTAAATTTGGATTTGGGCAATGTGTAGATTGGACATGCTATGATCTAAGAGAAAATAGAATTACAAAAGACAAGGCTATTGACTTGGTTTTAAAATATGATGGAAAATGTGACAACAAATTCATAAACAAATTTTGTGATTATTTTGAAATACCCACTGATAAATTTTGGACTACAGTGGAAAAATTTAGAGGTCAGATGTGGACCAAAAAAGAAAATGGTGAGTGGGTGAACGAATACCATGAGAAATTAAAAGAACTTTAATGAAACAATCAGCAATTATTCAAGCAATATTTTTGTCCAAAAGATAATTTTGGTATTGATTAATTTTTTTAATATGTTCATCTGCTAGTTTCTCAAATAATTCTTTATGTTTATCTAAGAATTTTTCCACTTTATCAATTGGTGTATAATGATCAAAAAGAAACCCACCATAATAAAATTCATTATTGAACAAAACATCTGTTTCTTCTTCATCAAAATCGAATGAATTACTGAATATCTTATTAATGAATGAATTTACATCGTCAAAATTAACCTGTTGTTTCAATGATTTTCTTATTGCTGATGGTAATTCTTCATAATCTGTTAATTCATAGACTGAGGGAAGTTCTGAAAAAATTGTATTTGAAAATACCATAGATGGCTTACCATAATACGCTGCCTCTAATCCTAAAGTGCCAACTATTGTAACTATCATAGAACACTTCTCAATCAATGTTTTATTAGGAAAATTAGTATCAATTAATTCAACATTTGGTAAATCAATTATTGTTTTGTAAAATGAAGTATCTCTCCACCCTAAGACGATTTGCATTGGGTGCTCTTTGACATATAATTTGTATTCAACAGGTAGTGACCTAGCTATATTTCTGATTACTTCAAGTTGGTTAGTGTGATATGGGGCAGGAATAAACAAAGTTCTCTCTGGCTCTAATTGTAATGGAAAATACACAAATTTTTCTTTTTGAGTAATGTCTTTTTTGGTATGTTTTTCTAAAAAAGATCCCCTGATTTTTTTTTTGAATAGAAATGAAACTTCATTCTTTATCACATTTCTAATATTTTTCCCATAGTTTACATAATATGTTTGATATTTTGGATTACTTATCATTTTGATGTATTGGAATGCGCCCTTTACCCAATTGAATCTAGAAGTTTTGTAGTGCTCACGAAAGAAACTTTCTTGTTTTACATATTCCTTTGAATAACTTTCTAGCTCAGTAAGGGAAAATTCTTTATCTGTTTTATTAATTACGTCTAAATCCAAAGTGTCTAATTCTGATGATATAATAGATCTTGAACCCAATCTGCTAAATCCAAGACATAGAACTTTGATTCCACGAGCTTTACACATTAGATGTAAAAGTTGACTATCACTAGAATCTGTGACCCTAATTATTAGAAAATCAGGATTAACTTCATCTAAAACAGTTTCAAAAAACGAACATTCCTGTTCAAAAATTGAAAGAATTTGATTTGGTGTAAATTTGTAGTATTTGTTATATTTTGTAAAATTAATATCACTATACGCAACCTTCCATAGGCTGATTTTATATTTTTCTTCAAATTTAGAAAGATAGTCAAGATCTGGCTTTTCAAGCCCTTTCTTAAAACAATCTCGAATGTACCAACTTTTTTTAAATTCTATAAATTTTTGTTTTTCATAAAACTTTCTTTCTTCATTTACATTGATTAATCCATATAACTCATAATCTGTCTTTTGCGAGATACTATTAACAATTGCAAAGTGAGGAGAAAATCCGTCTAACCAACATAAAATTTTGGTAGCCATACCTAACCAATTCATAAAATTATGTATTAATCATTCTTATGGTCGTGTAGATCTTCCAAAGATAATACTATACTATTAGAAACTATGCTTTTATTAAAATCAGAAATATCAAACATCTCAGAATTTTCAATGTGTGATAAGAAATAATCAAGTGATTTTTGTAATGAGTCTTGGATCATAGAATTAAAATTGAATTCTGTTTTAATCACACATTTTGGTTTGATGAAAAGACCTTTTTCATCAAATGAATCTCTTGGAGAAAAAATTTGCATTGTGTCATCACCAAAAACTATACTGCCATTTGTTCCAATTATTATTATGTCATTCACCGATGGTGTTGCATATGAATTAAAAATTGAAGCAACTAAACCATTCTCAAATTCAATATTAACCAAGCCTGTGTCATATGAAGTACCATTTTTTGAAATTAATCTTGGAAAATAGCTTGATTCATTATTCTTACCAAAATAATAATTCACTAAATCAATCCAATGTATTGATACATTTTCAATTATATTGTGCATGTTGTGCTCCCCATCCGATCTCCAATTTTGGAGATATTTTTCTTTAAATGCTAATCCCATTGACGCTACTATGTTAATCTGAATTGGTTTTCCGATTAGATCTGAGTTCAAATATTTATCCAGTATTTTTTTCAATTCACTAAAACGTAAATTGAAATTAAAATGAACTCTTTTTTTTTCATCTAATGATAAATTTTCAAGTTGTTTTATACCATCTGTTGATGTCACAGGTGGTTTTTCACAAAAAATATAACATTTTGAATTGTCAATAAATTTTTGAATATATTCAAGATGTGTTGAATTTGGAGATGCAATTATTATTCCATCACAATCATATAATTTTTCTAAATTGTTAGTAGTACGTTGATCATTAATTTCCTTTGTTGGATGAAAAATATGAGTTATGTCGAATTTTTTATTTGCGTCAACTATATCTAAGATCTTCTTTGCATGATTTCTATATCCAATTATACCTATTTTATGTGTCAACTGGACATCTGTCACAGGGGTATACTTTATTTCTTTTACCACTCAAATGTATTTTTCTCAAATCATTGTATTTTTTACTATGCCATATTTCTCTAATTGTTTGTTCTTTAACTGTTCCAGCACTTAATTCACTTTTATAATCTATATCACATGGATTGCATAATCCATCATACCAAATGTACATTCTTTCCCAAAGATAATTACAAGCTCCTGGTGCCATAATCTCTTTTGGATTATGATAGGTATCCCACCTATTTTCCATTTCAACCATTACAACATTATCTACATAGTCTTGCCAAAAATTTTTGAATTTAACTGGATCTTGTTTTTTATCTACTTTTACTCCACTTATTCTGGTTTCACACCTAGAATTAGGATAAAACTTTTCTTTTATCTCTTTAAATTTTTTTATGTTATTTACGATTTCTTCAAAAACTCCTTTTACTCTTATTGATTCGTATTCATCTTTTGTATACGAGTCTACAGAAAAAACCATATTCGTGATTCCATTTTTAAGAATTTGATGTATTAGTTTCTCAGATAATTTTGTAGCATTAGTGTTAATTTTTAATTCAAAAAATTTTCCAGAACAATATTCTAGCATTTCGCCTAATTTTGGATGTAAAGTTGGTTCACCTCTGGATGCAAAAGTAATCGCCTTTGTTCCACCTTTCACTGCATCATCAATAATTTGTTTGAAAAGTTCAAAGTCAATCATTCCCATAAAATTACTATTTGATGTAAAACTTTCATCTATCTGAAAGCACATAATGCATCGTAAATTACATGCTGACACTGGTTCAATTAGTAAATAAATTGGATAATCATAAATAATTTTCTTTTTTGGGAAATAATTCATTTTATATCTAAAAATCAAATATTCTGCCCAAACATCTTCACTATTAAATTTTAAAAAGTGAATTTCTTGGGGGGATAATAATGAAAAATCTTTTTTTCGTAATAAACTTATAATTTCGTTTAATACTTTTTGGTCTTCAACAAGTTCTACTGATCCAGAATTATTTTGTAAGTTTTCAATTAATAATTCAACATCAAAATCTTTCTCTGTTAGAAATGTGACTTTGTCTCTCATAATACTACGAATTTATTCCATTATAATAGATAATCGTTATTAGAAAAAAGTTGATAATACAAAATAAATTCATTACAATTAAATCGTTAGAAAATACTCAGAAAATTATGTTTAGTAATGATATCTTAGAAAAACATGATCCTAGTGGGATGCATGCTATCTATGATAGATGGGCACACATTGCAAGAGATGCATATAATTCAGATCTTGATTCTGTAGATTTCAATGATATTGACCATGTTGTTTTTTCCGGAATGGGTGGATCAGGAACTGTTGGTGATCTTTTTTCATCAGTACTATCAAAAACTAACATTCACACAACAGTAGTAAAAGGATACGAACTTCCTAACACTATAGATAAAAACACTCTTGTTGTTGCAACAAGTGTCTCAGGAAACACAATTGAAACCATCACTACATTAGAATCTGCAAATAAAAAAAATTGCAAAGTAATTGCCTTTTCATCAGGCGGAATGATAGAATCTTTTTGTACCAAAAACAATATTGAATTTAGAAAACTTCCTCAAATACATTCTCCTAGAGCTTCATTTCCGAGTTATGTATATTCAATTCTGAAAACTCTAAATTCAATCATACCAATAACAAAACAAGATATAATCAATTCTTTAGAGCAACTAGAACATACCTACGAAGAAATTTCATCTACAAATCTTGATGATTCCAACCCATCTGTTAATTTGGCTAACTGGATAACTGGAACTCCTGTCATATACTACCCACATGGATTAGAGACTGTTGCTATTCGTTTCAAGAATTCCTTACAGGAAAATGCAAAAACTCATGCAATATCTGAAAATGTAGTTGAAAGTAGTCATAACGGAATTGTTTCATGGGAAAGACCTTCAAGTATGGTTCCTATAATGATTGAGGGTAAGGATGATCACATTAAAACCAAAGAGAGATGGAAAATACTACGTGAATATTTTGAGGTAAATAATATCAAATATAACGAAATTCAGTCTGTCGATGGTAATATTTTATCAAAAGTTATGTGTCTAATTTACACGCTAGATTACAGCACAATTTATTATGCTGTACAATTAGGCATTGATCCATCTCCTATACGGTCAATTGATTTCGTTAAAGACAGATTGTAAACAATTCATTAAGATTATAATTTCATAAAAATATACAAGAATAATGACAAATAGTAATCTTGTCTCGGTTGTAATTCCAGTTTATAATTCAGAGAAATACTTGGAAGAATGTTTAGATTCTATTCTTAATCAAACGTATGAAAACATTGAGATTATAGCGATAGATGATGGATCAGAAGATTCATCCTTAGATATTTTAAAAAAATATTCCAATAAGATTCATATTTTTCCACAAGAAAATCAAGGACTTGCATCATCTCTAAATCTCGGAGTAAGCAAGATCAAAGGTAACTGGCTTAAATGGTTTTCACCAGATGATATAATGTATCCGTATACGATTGAAACTCTAGTAGGCGAAGCAAAAAAACACAGTGATAATACAATCTTCTATTCAAACTGGAATATAATAGATGATGTAGGTAAGATTCTTCGAGAATTTCATGAATCTAACTATAACGAACTTTCTGCTTTCGATTATAATGTCCGATTATTAGATGGGCAACAGATCAATGTGAATACTACATTAATTCCAACACATTTGCTTGAAAAATGTACAATAAGGGAACTTGATGATCCAGTTGCAATAGACTATGATTTTTTTCTACGTTCAGCAATATTATATGGTACCAAGTTTCAATCAATTTCAAAACCACTAGTAAAATATAGAGTTCACATAGATCAATTATCTCACAAAAACATCTCAAAAACTTTAGATTACATTGAGGAAATCAAAAATGAAATTTTGACGCAACTTGATGATTCACTCCAAAATAAATACACTGATGAATTACTGCAATATCAAAAAATAAAACCTGTAAAAAGGAAGACAATTGAACTTGGAATGAAATTGCTTACCTCAACTCCATCTTGGGCTTCTGATAAGATTCTTACCTTTTATCTGAACAAAATTCGTCAAAGCCGTTAACAATATTCAATATAGTTTTTATGTGCAAAAAAATCATTCTACAATATATGTCACACCCAAAGGTATCAGTTATTATTGTAAATTATAACGGAAAAAAATTCCTTGAAAAATGTTTAGAATCACTCTGTAAAGTAAACTATGAAAATTTTGAAATAATTGTTGTGGACAATAACTCAACTGATGGAAGTATAGAATTAGTTACAAAAAACTATCCTTCAATCATTTTATTAAAACTTAATTCAAACAAAGGTTTTGCCGAACCAAATAATATTGGGGCAAAAATTGCAAATGGTAAATATTTATTATTTTTAAATAATGATACTATTGTCACTCCAAGTTTTATCTCTGAAATGGTACAAGTTATAGAAAATGATAAGAAAATTGCCATTTGCCAAAGTCTTTTGCTAAAACCTGATGAAAGTGTTGATTCTAG
>Ga0310121_10000511_pt1 | contig 42495 bp, 36 predicted proteins | sample CB27_Tmax_986_MG_FD_203504 | JGI IMG/M metagenome (GOLD analysis project Ga0310121, IMG submission 203504) | Marine microbial communities from Western Arctic Ocean, Canada - CB27_Tmax_986 | ecosystem: Environmental > Aquatic > Marine > Oceanic | place: Canada: Western Arctic Ocean | collected...
AATGACGCGAAGCAGCGAGCAAATGCAGTCCCTGCTCAAAGGTTCCAACCAAGTTCGGGGGAATTGGGGAGAACTCCTACTGCGAAATGTGATTGAGTTTGCCGGTATGGAAGAACATGTTCATTTCGATGAGCAGATCACCATCACCGATGGTCAGCGTCCAGACATGATAATCAAACTGCCTGGTGGAGCCGGTATTCCTGTCGACTCCAAATGCCCATTTACCGCTTTTCAGCGAGCAAAGAACGAAGAGGACTCTTCCAAAGCGAAGCAACTCCTCGAAGAACATGCAAAAGCGGTCCGTAAGCACGTTACAGATTTGGGACGAAAGGACTATTCAGCCACGATCGATGGAAACATCGATTTTACAGTGATGTTTCTGCCAGGAGACCATCTCTTGGAGGCCGCACTTGCGATAGAGCCAACCCTTCAGGACGACGCCTTACGGAAAAGAATTCTTATTACCAACCCTGTCAGCCTCGTGGCTCTGCTTCGGACCGTTCGAATCTATTGGCGACAGGACGAAACCGACCGCAACGCGGAGCAAATAGCCGTTGCCGCAAGAGAACTGTACGATCGCTGTTTCACATGGATGGAACACTTTAGCAAAGTCGGAAAAGGCCTTTCCTCGGCCGTAGATTCCTACAATCGAGTAGTTGGTAGCTGGCAGCGAAACGTCTCTCCCGCCGGCCGTCGTCTCCAAGCATTAAAGATAGATGGCCAAGTAACTCGCTCTTTGGAGGACACAAAATCATCACCCACAGAAATTCCGTTGGAGCTTCGGGAATTAAATAAGTAAGAATCTTCAAACAAATTTGACTTCAAGATTTTTGGTCGTAGTGTGTTTCACGCCCTTTCTCAAAGCTGAGTCTCAACGGCGAGCATCCGCTGAAATGTCAGTTTGAGCATTGACATCCTATTCTAGCCAGTCCGCATCATCCTCTGCGACAAAACACTTATCCTTTGAACACCAACCAAGGGCAAAACACAGGAACGGCTCTATTTCTATTGTCTCGAGTTACAACCTTCCAGTGAAGTTACATTTGCGGAATGTGAGGTCTGTCAGGGTAGGCCGCGTCTTCTCAGTAGAACATCGCTACGAACTCACAGCAATATTCCGTCATTATGCGTTCGGTAGAGACTCCTTCGATAAAATAGGACTGGTTGTGGGTATCACTTCAGGAGACAGATTTCACCGTGCATAAAAATCTGGATCCGAAACTTTTCGACGAGCTGTCACTAGACACAACATCGCAGATAGAGACGGCAGTAACTGAACATGTCTTAAGAACAGACAATCAATGTTTCCTCTTCTGTTAAGAGGACAGAAAATTTACACAACTGCTCAATGCTCTTCAACACACTTGCATTTCTGTTTTTCTACCCCGCCGTAGTGGTCTGCTGTTTCGTCCTACCTCCTAAACGACGGTGGGTATGGCTACTCAGCGCCAGTTACGCGTTCTATATGACCTGGCAACCAGGTTACGTCGTCCTAATCATCGGCTCAACATTGATCGACTTCGTCGCCGGATTAGTAATGGGAAAATACACTCATCGATCCATTCGCCGGTGTGCATTGTCGATTAGCATCGTGACGAATTTGAGTCTGCTATTTTTCTTCAAATATTGGAATTTCGTTGCCACATCACTCAACAACCTATTTCTGGGACTTGAAGTTACGGAAGCCTCTTCTGCGGCGTCGTTTGGAACTAGCGGTTTGCCATTGTCAAATTACCTGCTGCCCGTAGGTATTTCTTTTTATACGTTCCAGTCGATGAGCTACACCATTGATGTTTATCTCCGTCGAACAGAAGTCGAAAGGCACTTTGGAATCTTCGCTTTGTACGTCTCGTTCTTTCCGCAGCTTGTGGCTGGCCCGATCGAGCGATCGAAAAACTTGCTTGTTCAACTCCGCGGACAATTTGCCTTTGACTATTCACGAATGACGTCCGGCCTTCAATTAATGGCCTGGGGGATGTTCAAGAAAGTCGTAATCGCTGACCGCCTGGCCGTCGCTGTGGACATGGTCTACAGTAACGTTCCTGCATACACTGGTCCTACGTTCGTAATAGCCACGGTCCTTTTTGCCTACCAAATTTACTGCGATTTTTCTGGCTACACAGACATTGCTATCGGCGGGGCACGTGTACTTGGCGTAGATCTAACAAAAAATTTCAATCTCCCCTACCACGCGCGGTCGATCCCGGAGTTCTGGCGGCGTTGGCATATTTCGTTGTCCACATGGTTTCGAGATTACGTGTACGTCCCACTTGGTGGCAACCGAGCCGGTCACAACCGTTGGCTTTTCAATCTCTTCATTACCATGCTCATCAGTGGACTCTGGCATGGCGCAAACTGGACCTTCTTACTCTGGGGAGCACTACACGGCACATACATGCTGGCCTCGATAATGACACAGTCAGTGCGGACACATCTAACCAAAACATTCAGGTTAGACCGTTCTATCTGGTTCGGTCAGCTTCAAGTTGTATTGACTTTCTCTCTTGTATGTTTCTCGTGGATTTTTTTCAGAGCGAATTCAATAGGCGATGCCTGGTTCGTGGTAACGCACTTGACCACAGGTTGGTCAGATATTCTGACCGGTGAAGACTTCTTGAGTAGCGTTCTTGGTCTTGGATTGAATCTACCAGAGATGCTATTCGCCATTGGGCTAATCATCTTTCTGGAACTAACCCAAACACTGCATGATAAGGGTGTTCGGATCGCGTATTTGACTCAATGGCCTACGGTTCTGCGCTGGCCGATCTATTACCTGCTAGTATTGCTTGTCTTCCTGCTAGGCGTATTCGGCACTGACGAATTTATATATTTTCAGTTCTGATTTCGGGGCAACCGAACAGCGGACACTATGTATAAACGTTTCTTGTTCAGACTGGCAATACTGACCTTACCGTTCTCAATATGGCTTGGCCCACCATTGGCCGTCATAATTTTGTCCGGGGAATATGAAGATTTAGATCGCATTATCCAGAAGCAGGCGGATAGTCACCGGAACGGCGGGACAGACGAAGTTTTATTCGGTCCAGCGTTCACCAACCCGATGCAGCTCTACAAAATGCTTGCATCGCAGTCGAGTAAAGCTGATTGGATCGCGCTGGGAAGCTCACGCGTGATGAAATTCCGCGGTCGATTCTTCAAAGAACCAAACCGCTTCTATAACGCTGGAGGTGCGATCTGGAATGTCTATCACCTTGAGCAATGGCTCGAGCAAATTCCTGTTGATACTCAGCCTGAGCTAATCCTTTTGGGAATCGACCAGTGGAATTTCAATGCCAATTGGCATCCTGGAGCAGAAGGCCTAGCACGAATGAAATTGTCGCCCTGGGACAACTATGACCAACAGCGCCCGCTGCACACCTTGCAAACAGACTGGCAACGACTATGGCAGGAAATCCGGTTGGGCTATCTCAAGCCAAGAGAACTGCTCTTTGGCAGTATTCGTCTAGGTGGAACGCGAGTCACTCGTATCGGCCTTCAGGCAATGAAATCCAACAGCGGTTTTCGTCAAGATGGAAGCCGAGCATATGGACGCTTCGATCTACGAGGACAACTGGACCCACAGTCACCAGACCATTTATTCAAGGAAACGTTGCAGCGCCTAGACACAAGTAGTAGCCCGTATGATTACTCGGACCACATTGAAGTATCACATCTCGATCCATTGGACCGATTTCTTGAAGCTTGCAAAAAGAGAGGTATCGCGGTGATTACGTTTTTGCCCCCCTTTGCGCATGCTGTACTCGAACGCATGAGAAGTATGGGCGAAAAGTATCCATGGGTGTTAGAGACATCGAAAATCGTAGAACCCATGGTAAGGAAACATGGTGGTTCGTTCTTTGATTTCACGGACATCCATTCAGTTGGTTCAAGTGACAAGGAAGCCATCGACGGTCATCACGGGTCGGAGAAAACCTACCTCCGGATAATACACGCCATGGCAGAACACGACTCTCGACTGCGCACCGTAGTTGACCTAGACGAACTCCGTCGGCAACTAGCGAACTCGTTCACGGATTGCAGTATTTACCCGGACGTGATGCTCACAGAAACCGACCAGCAATCTATCTGAAACTTATTGCCGACCGATTCTCACGCTCGGTAGACACTCCGAGGGAACTCGTCTAGGTCATTACGAGAAAATTACGATCGAAGATTGCCTCGGTCGTATGTCGAAAATACAGTCACGGCCAGACTTGAGGAAAGGTGTCCATAAGCGTCCATTCTTGAGCACCAACACCTGCACGAAGCCACATATAGACTGGTGACTTCGCCATCACGACAGAGCAGTTTATGTTTTATCCGCAGCATCCGCCTCAACCCGTATAAAGAACATCAAACCTGTAATGTTAACCGCAGCGATTAAAACGACTGCCACCGTCAAAGAAACCAGATCGAGTGAACCAATCCCAAGCAACCCCCACTTGAAAGTTTCCACTAACGCAGCCATCGGATTCAACATCACCCAGATACGCCATTGTTCTGGAACGGAACTTAACGGATACAAAATTGGCGTCAAGAAAATCCAAAACCCAAGTATGAAACCAAGAGTAAATCGTACGTCACGAGCCGCCATCGCTGGCACGGATGTCCAAAACGCCAGGCCCATCGCAAATATCACGGTAAGGACAACTGCTAGCGCAGCCCAAATAAGGCCAGTGCCAAACACAATATAATTGCGACCGTCCCTAATCCCGAATGCGATAACCGCCACCGTGAGCACCGTCATATAGATAAAGAATGTCAAATAGGCAGGTGTCATCTGTGAAATCGGCAAGATGAGGCGTGGCACATAAATCTGCTTAATAAGACTTCGATTAAGTTCTAAGCTTCGAGTCCCCCACATAAGCGCGCTCGCAAAGAGTTCCCACGGCGTCGTTCCCGCGACAAGAAAGAGAAAATAAGGCACTCCCTCAGAACCCACACCAAGTAATCCACCAAAAATAAGGGTCCTCACGGCCAACGGAAATAATGGACGAATAAATAACCACGCCCGGCCAAGTTTGGTCCGGCGATACAGTTTCTGGAGCGCACGTGATCCAAAAAATTTCGTGAGTCGTCGATACCTCCACACCTCTCGCAGCCGAGCCTCCCAACCTGCGCGGCGAGGAACAATTACCCATTCCGGAGGGTCGACAACACCAGTAGTAGCTACTTCAACTTTCTTCTCAAAGGATTCAAGCGAATCTTGTTCAAGATTTTTAACGCTCATTCGAATCTCTAGGTTGATATTTCTCGGTATAGGCTCAAGTCGATCTGGAAACGCTCCTCAAGACGATGCGTCAGGTCTTCAAGCTCTTGAACAATGCGCTTCGACTCCGACTCCGATATCCGTTCCTGCCAATCACCTGTCACGCCTTTCCGGAAATGACTCGTGACATCTTCCTCACCTTGGACACGACTACTCAGACGCTCGAAACTCGCGGCATCGACAATCCGTCGAATTGTCTCCTGGTCCGATGGTACACCGAGGAATCGAAGAAGTTTCTCGGTTTCCTCCATTGGTGAAGTAAGCAATTTTTCGTACATAACGACAAACACCGGTTCTGATACATCGAGTAACCCCTCGTAATCTTTCCTGACCCGCTCTATATACTCAGTCACGTGCTGCTCGGGAATATGCGAATTGAAGACCGCTGGCGCCCGTATACGTCCCTTTCGAATTTGATGAAAGAAAAATGACACGGTTCGGTCACGAGGGTCTCGTACGATACAAATTTTGCTCACACCCGGGTACATGGTTTCAACGAGGCCGAGATGATGAACAGTTTCCGTCGTCTTTTCTCCGACAACGGGCTTGCCGTAACGTAACCGCTGCTGATGACAGTACGCATTGAAGTGGATGCGAATGTCATCAAACATACGCTGGCGTTCCTCTTTGGTGTTCGGCTGATTTTTTGGAACTATAGATGCGAGCTGCCCTTCAAGTTTGCGTTGAAATGATTTATGCAGCCCCTGATAGTCGGTATCAAACCTCGCCAGAATGTCAAACAGGTGTGCCTCTCCCGTACCATCCGCATGACCGGGACGCGAAGGAAAACATCGAATGGAAGGGTGTGCGTCGAGCAACGCCGTCAACCAATAAGAACCGCTTTTCTGCATTCCAATAATAAAGAAGTTCGGAGGGGGACAAATATGGGGACGTGTTCGCTTCAGTAATGCTGAATCTTCAGGAAGGTCCAGAAACGTCCGCGCAAGCTCAATATATTCTGGAGCATTGAACGTAAGAAACACTTCGGCATGAGCCCTTACACGCGTTCGAGCCCCCTTTAGGTAATAGGAATTTGCGATATCCTGTCCCATCGCCAAATGTGAATAATCGAGGTAGGTGTTTTGCGACCGCCACATCTTGTTGATTTGATATTTCTTTTTCCAGGTGGAAGTGATGTCAACGACACTATTGCCAGGAACCCGCGTAGTGATTTGGTAACCCCAAATTTCTACTGATTCAGAGATTGATTGAATGGCGTTGGCGCGACAAAGCACTTCGTTGAGGCGCTTATGTTCGACTGGCTGCTCGAAGAAATTTGGAAGAAAAATAGCCGTTGGACGAAACTCCGCTATCAAAGCTACCAAACGATCGGCTGCATCTATAGCCACCTCATCCGACCGATTCGGATAGCCCCAAAACAATGGTTTACAGCTTGCTATTCGCTTCCAGATCCGCTGCGCTTCGTCGTAACGAACACGGGTCGTCTCCTCCGATGTGAAATTACCAAACGCTGTCGCACCGTCCGTATAGTAAGCAACGTTAAAGTTAGCTCCGCTGGCCGCTAAAAGTAAGAATGTCCCGCCAGCACCAATCGTCTCGTCATCCTGATGCCCTGCGAGCACAAGAATTCGTCCGCCACTTGGCTGGACTCGCCGCCTTGGCAAATCAGCGCCGATGACCCCGCCGTCAAGCAGCATGCGAAGTGCCTTTGGATGACCGACTTGCCTAATTAACGTCGACCATGGCACTCGAGTCTGCCCCCGTCGTTTATCACGCTTGGAGGGTTTTCGAGATTTCGTCTTCGCTCTTGCGAGAGTCCAATTTCCCGCCTCGACCAGCGTCCCAGCTAACCATCGAAGCACCTTGGTACGTGTCGACTGCCACAGTGTCCGGAGGCGGAATATGATTCCGACGGCTTCATTCACGGCGGGAACATTTCTTCTTCGGCTGGCAGAAGCGCGTACCGCGCAGCAGGAGAGAGCCAATTTGGCACCATGTCATTGTCAACCGAGAATCTTCGAGGCCAGACAGAAGACGGTGGCACAAACGTCCACGCACCCAGCACCCGCCGATTGGTCGAAGCTCGACCGCCACGGTGAAGGCCACTTGTGTCGGCAAACACCAGAGTTCCTGCAGAAAACGTACAGATCTCAAAAGCGGACATTGGCACGACCGCGTCAATGCTTCCAACAGGAGGGACACTGCCTCCGAGCGGAGGCTTCTGAGGCCAGAGGTGTCCATAACGGTCACCTTTACGACTCTGGCGAACGTAATACATTGGCCCTGAATCTCGGTCCACATCCGAAAAATAGAGAAATACTTTGAGCATGCGCGTGGCCTCTGGGTCTCGATGCCACCGTTGCGAACCTATGTCTGGGCCGTCATGAATCCTCGGAACAGTATCCCAAACATCAACCGTGTTAAGCCTAGACATTAATCCGAGGTACGAATTCACCAAGTCGAGAATTTCTGGCATAACCGCAAAACGAAGCCATTGGGATGACCAATCGATGCTTGAACCCTTACCAAACATCGTCACTAAATACGCCTTTCCACTCGTCGCCTTTCCACTGAGGTAAGCGTCTTCTCGAGCCTGCGTCTCCGGGGTTCGTAGCCATGTATTCACGGTATCGCGTAACTCCCGCCAATGGGTGTTACCAACCAACGTCGATACTTGCGTCGAAGCTATTCCGTTTTCCTCCAATTGTCCAAGCAGACCATGCTGCACAGAATTCAGTTCAGGTCGAAGCCGTCGGAACACTTGGAGAGAGGGGGCATCTTCACGGCAAATCCGCTGTCTGTCACGGTGTTGGCGAAACCATTCGTGCAAAGCCCGAACGAGCACGCCAACACCTAAAAACTTAAATTTACCAAATACTCGTACTAATTTCGGACCTTCCGTACTAGCGCGTAGCGAAGTTTTGTCAGGATTAACGTCCATTAGCCTCAGAATCAAGCAACTGCTCCGAAGTCACCGTCCATTCGAGCCTTGGACTCAAGGCTCCGTGGAGTTTTCCTGGATAATCTCCACGCGCAGAATCAACGTCGTCCGTTCCGTACACTTGAAAAGCAAGTGCGTTGTACTGAATGAGATTAAAATTCGCTTCACCTCGACGAATACTCATCGTCACATCCACGTTATAGACGGTCTCTGCAAGAAGGTTCGCTGGAAGCCGAACAATCGCGGTAAATGCACCGGGTTGATCGACTAGAGTTCGCGTCGGCGCCACGGAACGGAACGCACGTGTGCCGTATGCATGGACATCAACTTGCGGCCTCACAGTAACGTTCGGCTCAAATATGCGAAATCCGACCAATATCTGTACGTCGTCCGTCACTTTAGTGGCACCAAGTTCAGTCAACTCGGAGTTCACTAATTTGACAAACACAATTTCCCCACCCTGGCTGACATGCGAACCCGAAGACCCCTGCTTCGCCGCCCGGGCCGCTACGGCCCATGCTGAGTTTTCGTATTCATCGGCAATGTCTTCGGCGGGTCCAATCTTTACAATTTCCCCTGCATTGATCCAAAGCGCTTGATGGCACAGTCGTCGAATCGATTCCATGTCATGCGACACGAAGAGCACTGACATACCTGCTTCACCCTCCCGTCGAACGCGCTCAAGGCAGCGTTCTTGAAACTCGAGGTCGCCGACAGCGAGCACTTCGTCTGCCAGCAGGATGTCAGGTTCCATATTGATTGCCACTGAAAAGGCAAGCCGAAGGTACATGCCACTGGAGTAACGCTTGACCGGCTCATCAATGAAGTCTTCAATCCCAGCAAACTCAACGATCTCATCCATGCGACGTTCCACATACGTCGATTCGATTCCGTACATGGCCGCATTAAGAAACACATTTTCCCTGCCAGATAAATCCGGTTGAAAACTCGCACCAAGGGCTAAAAGCGGAATGACACGCCCATGGCCAAGAACTTTGCCTTTGGTGGGTGGCGTCACGCGAGAAAGCACCTTCAATAGGGTTGTTTTACCTGCGCCGTTTGGCCCAATGACTCCAAGAATTGTTCCTTTTTCAACATTAAAAGAAACATCACGCAGCGCCCACAACTCACGTCGCTGTCGAGTGCCAATTATGTAGCGCTTGCCGATGCGATCAACCGTGAGTACTCGCATTACGTTAGTGCCGACAATAACATGCTGATGGTATTGTACTTCGGTCATGAAGCGCTTCACAGCGACTCCTCCGGCAATTTTTTTGGCACTAGCATTGTTCCTATGTGTGTCGCACTTAGCGCTCAGCGGCCTCCACAACAGCCGTTTTGGTGCGGACGACGACCGCCTCTTTCTCTACCTAACCGGACTCGCTCTCACGGACTCGTCAGAGCTTGAGTCCATGGAAATGACTGTACGCGACGTACTGGAACGGTCCGACCTTGACGATGCATACCTTGAACGATTTGAACACCGAAGCAACTACGGGCCAAACTATCTACTCGGCTCAATTTTTTACAGAATCGGTTCTTGGTTGACTGAAACTAGTGGCGATTACCCTAGCTATCTTGCACGGGCATTGTTCGCGGGATTCTCGCTAAGCTACGTCTTCTTCGGAACCATCATGCTCGGCATATTTTTCAGGATCGGCAACCTAAGATTCGTTGCAGCGCTCACGACTGCTGTCAGCGTCATGGCCGGTCTCGACATCCTGTTTGTCGCTCTTGGTGACCCGATCGAGGGCACCATCTATCTCATGCCGCCTAATGACCGGTTGGAACAACCGCTAATTGGCTACTTAACGTCTGGGGTACTAGGCGGAATATTTAATCCGCATACTTCAATTTCACCGTTCGGTGATACACCAAGAGGCCACTTTATTCTGCTCACACTTGCACTCTATGCGCTTCGCTGGAACGGACATTTCACTTGGTCGTACGCCCTGCTGTTCGCACTCTCATTTCTACACCAGAGCTTGACCGGACTACTCTTCGGTTTCTTGGTTATGGCGGACATGTTTTTAAGACCTCATCTGTTCGCTCAAAAGAAAATCTTGTTACTGATCGGAGCCATCCTAGTTACCTTCTTGGCCCGAGACAACGGACTTGATCTCTTTGTCGGATTTGGCCAACCTGCGGTGACTGTCGCTCTAGCTTCCGGCATCACAATCGCCTGCATCATGGCGGCAACCACGTTCTTACGCGGTCCATGGAATGCACGGGTCTCAGTATTGCGTAGACAAGCAATGGCCCTTGGTCCTATTGCTGCTGATGTGATGACGGTCGGAGTTCTATGGGCAGCAAGCTATCCTCTCGCCTATTTCGTCAATTTCTTCGTTGACGTTGATCGGAGTGTCTATTTTTGGGCTCAAATCCATGGACGTGCGCTTTCCGTTATGCGCCCAGGACTCGTCCTTGCTTGCTGTCTTTTTTTTATGCGACAGACCGAGTGGACATCGTTGCGCGGCATGCGAACAGTGATAATTCAACTTCTCGTCGGCGCGTTACTACTCTTGCCTAGCGGCTGGCTAGCTCTTAGTTACGACCGACAACCGATTGCCCGCGTTACAGCCCAATTACGTGAACTTGATGCTGAGGTTGGACGCGGAACGCGTTGGGATCGCCTCCTCGATCCGTACCGGGAAGTCGCTGTGTTGTACTTGATGGCAAGAACTTTAGAGAAAAATTCTCTTCAGCAAAGCAACTCAACACCGTAGACATGAGATATTTTTCAGAATCTAGTTATATCAATTTGTTCAGATCTAACGACACCTAAGCAAAAATGGTGCACCTACTCTGGATCGTAAACTTCACATTATCAACGAGACCAGTGAAGTCAGATCGACGGCCGAAGAACACCAAAAGCAAGTAAATCTCTTAATCGTAAAAGCCGACGATTTCTCGCTCTCAACTTCTGGTACGCCGACAGCGTAGGAAACGAATACGTTCGTGCATTCCGTTCATTTTGCGGAATCAATACCAACTTCACTTTTGGTGACCATTCCTTGAAAAGTTTTTCCAGACATGGGTCGGACAACTGAGCACAGCGTGCGTGAAGACTGTACACAGAATCGTTGTTTTCGATCTGTAGTATCTCCCGAGCCGCTATTGCTCCACTGTCAATACCCGTTTCGATTAGGTGCACAGTCACGCCGGATGTAGCGGCACCATTGACCAATGTCCAAAAATTTCCAGCAAACGCCCCACGGTATTCCGGAAGGAGTGCATGGTGAACGTTGAAAAGGCGCCCTTCGAAACGGGAAACGATCTCGCTCCTGTAGATCTGCGGACTCATCGTAATCAATAGATCTGGGTCAAGTCGATCGAGTTCATCTATAAACGCTTCATCATTTACGTCTGGCAATCGTCGGATCGAAATCCCGGTCCTAGAACCAAGCCGATACACGCTATCCCATGAGAAACAAAATCTAATACCACGATAGAGATATACCTCAACCATCTTGTAGAACATGTAGAACAAAGGGGCTCGTCGAACCATTGACGTTGTTTTCCTCAATAAGCGAAAGCTTGAAAACCAGACATAGGGCACCACGAAAATGGCCTGAACCGAATCTCGGTGTCTTTGAATGAACGGTAAAAGCGCTAAGTCAGACGCCATGCTGTCGGAAAGGATAAAAACCATCCGAGGCACCGGAGAGGTGGCGTTCGATTCTCCGATCGACCTATTGATCAGATCTTCATTGTTAGCGTTCAAAGTCATTTAAATGAAGAAATCAACTTACTGGATCACTCTCAAAAATTTCTTGCACATCTAACACTTCCGACAACGAAAACAAGCTCAGCTACTGCATTCGCTTGTCGTCATCTGAATCCCATAGAAGCGAAACTATCATCCGGAAATTGTCCTCACAAATTGATCTGAATCCTAGACGTGTCATAGCAACAAAGCATCGCGCAACCATACCGTTCGAGCGAGCACGATTCAAGGAGACCCACCTAAGTCGAGTATCAAGCGCATGAAAATCAAAAGCGATTCTTCGTCTTCGCTATCTCCGAAAGTCACCAGAGGATCTAGCCGTCTCCATACCAATACGAAACGCGTTAGCCATGATGGTGTACGTTGGCGGAGCTGCGGGAACGGTCGTCATTACCGATCCATCTACAACGTGAAGCCGACGAAAACTCTGAAGTCGACCTAATCGGTCCGTCTCGAACCGCTGGGGACGGTCGCGCATCGGAAATACCCCGCCGATGTGATTACCATCACCGGGTTTCCCTTGCGTAAGCATCGGAAAAATGGGAAACAGGCCCGTACGACCACTCCGCCTAGCTAGATCTACCACTAAACGCCTGATAATGCGGGACGCGCCGTGATGGACATTCCCAATCAAACGAAGATGCCCAAACTCGTGACCAAAGGATTTCCTGTAAGAAACCGAAATCTCGCCTCCTTCATTTCCGTGGAGAAAACCCTGAACAGCAGCTAAGCGACCGAGAACAACAGCCTCAACCGGACGAGACATAATCCGAAGTGGCCCAAGAATCTGGCTGAGACGAGACTTCATCAATTGGTCAAAAGAATAATACGAGAGATGCATCGCATGGGACGATTCTGCAGGCTTATGCACTTCGAGAAACAGCTGTGCCAACGTATGACGCCGTTCTTGGTCAGGTCGATCCGTGTTGTGAAAACTCATCATTGGTAACAGAAAGTAGGGTGGGTATGGAAGCCTCAGATCTGCGCCAGGAATGTCCAATGAATCCAAAACGATTTGAACCGTCGACAGTACACCGCACGCCAAAAACACGCGCCCACCTCGTAACCGCCGAACTGCACCGGTATCATCTTCCCCTACGATCACAATCCCATCGGCATCTGGTTCCTCGATTCGACGAACCTTGAAACCAGACTGATACTTGAACAAATTCCTGGCACGAAGAAGTTGAAGCGTCTCGTCACAGCGATAGATGAGACCGTACGGACACCCTGACAAGCAGAGTGAGCAATAACGACACCCTTGCTCAAAGTGGTCAGCCGTCGAGTGAACCGCAAGACGGGCAACACCCCCGGTGTATCCATGTGCGCTCAGGTACTCTCGGTTGGTCTGCAACCTTCTGTGCACGAATTCCGCTTGCTCGGAAAGTCGAAGAGCTGGACGCGCCTCGCCATAGAACGGACGTGTTGTGGCTAAATCATCGATTTCTCCAGTCACGGGGATCAACTGAGCAACCGATTTGTAGAACGGCGCAAGGTCTTCAAGTCCAATCGGCCACTCCGCTAACTCATCAGGTGTGAACGGAAGTACCCCGCCACCCCAGACATTACTTAAACCTCCGCGTGCAAACGAGATCGTGCACTTGGTCCCAACCTGTTCGATCTCTGAGAGACGGTCAAGAGCGTAGGGAAAATTTGATCCGTAGGTCCGCTTTAGGTCAACAGCCGAACTTCCGTGCCGCTGTATATCCCGTATCGCCGCCACTTCCTCGGGCTCCCAATCCTCAGGTTCACGTACCTGCAAAGCACGCACAATATCGAAACGTTCGGGCTCGAGTCTTCTTCCAACGTCTAAGAGTGTTACAGGTTCTCCAGCTTCTAAAAGCGCAGCAGCACACATCGTACCGGCCGGTCCAGAGCCAACCACGTAGTTCATCCGCACGTCACTAGCGGCGCCTGTTGCCATCACAACGAGTCAAGCTCCAAAAAACTTTCGAATAAGCCGGCAGTTCATTCTGGCCTCATGTTCACCGTACCCCGGGTATGTCGGAAGTAACAACACTTGAGAAGCCGTCCGAGCCGAAACTGCACACGTTCGTGCAAACGGTTTAAAGCAAGGATAGTTTGCCGTATTGCCCATATGTTGCACAGCGAGGTCACGTCCTTCTCGCACAAGATATCGTAATAACGCTTTCCGATCCGAAACCTGAATCGGGTAGGTCAGGTACACGTGCGAACCACCGTTGTCGACCGGAGGACATTCGACTTCCCTGATTCCGTCGAGTTCAGCATGATAAATGCTGGCGATGGTCTGGCGCTGCCGCTGATGATCCTTGTAGACGTCCAATAAACGAGTCACCAATCTCGCTTGGAGCGGCGTCATACATCGCAAATAGTCTTCCGGGATCGTCTGCACTAATCGTGGTTGGTCCTCACCGCGAACCCGCCTCCGAATAGCCTCAACTTCATTCAGCTCACCATAACGAAAAATCCAGTACGTTATTAATCCGAACAGCGGTGGCGCCGTAAGAACCTCGCCAACCGCACAGAAGCCCACTCGCGCGAGAAATCGTGATATTTCCATTGGTGGATAGCTCGCCAACTCCGATCGGACCTGTGATGCGAGACCATCTTCCCCAGTGACAACAAGGCCTCCATAGAAACTGTTGATATTCTTCGCCATACCGAAGCTATAAACACCGGCGTCTCCGATGGTTCCAACCGGACGATCACCCGCGGTCGCACCGAAGGCCTGTGCGGCGTCTTCGATGAGTGAAATACCCCTAGACCTACAGATTCGAACAATGGCTTCAACATCACACGCCAATCCATGAAGATGCGTAATGAGAACAGCACCAGTATCGTCATCAACCAGTGCATCGATCTGTTCCGGGTCAATATTGCACGTCCGACGCTCAATATCCGCAAACACCGGAATACCACCGGCACTCACTACCATGTTAATGACGTCGTGTATGGTGTATGGAGAGAGAACAACTCTTCGACGCTCCCGAAGAACAGCACGCAGCACCAAATAGATTCCCACTCGCCCTTGTGGTACAGCGATCGCATGCCGCACACCAAGTTCCCTAGAGAATCGAGACTCAAGCTCTGCAACGTCATCACCTCGATTCGCTCGACCGAGTAACACGTCCCGACCGACGACTCCATAGTGACCAGGTGAGCCATAGAAACGCGAACGGCAACGTGGAGACGAAAAACTCCAAGACACGTGATGAACCTATTTCTCCAGGAGAGACTTCACACCGAATCCTCGCCAACTGTTTCTCGTTTTTTGAGAAATAGTAATGGCCTGCAGGCCTTCTGCAGCAAACCAATCGGCAAATTCCTCTCTGCGTATGTAGGCTGTAAGTTGAGGAACAAGATGGTCAAAAATCATATGGGCCTGCTCTCGAAAATCAAACCTTCTAAGAAAGTTCAAGTATTCGGTGAATTGAACTTTGCCCGACAGCCATCCTGTAACGTGTTTAGGGAGCACTCCGACTAACCTGCTTAATACATACAATGGAAGTCCCAATACAAACGACAGAGCGACCAAGAGATGACGTGGCAACCGGCTTGTGACATAACGCAACGGATTAACGAACGCGATTATCCATCCATTTCCCTCGCGGCCATAGACCCACGCACTGATCGCACCATCCGGCACAAGCGTAACGACGAGCTTCGCGAATGAATGTTTTGGATCATGGGTATGATGAAGCACACCAAGACTAAACACATAATTGAAAGCTTCGCGCAAAGGGAGCTGAAAAATATCAGCTTGGACGATTAGTACATTCTTCAGATGGCGAGTGTTCTCCAGAGCGACATCGACCGAACTGCTGAGATCGACGCCAACTACTAACCGTCCTCCGAAATCCACCGCGTGCTGGACGAATCTACCTGTGCCGCAACCAGCGTCAAGCACAACCTTGTCTTTGAAGTACTCAGGGGCTATCGGTTCGATGTACTCAAGAAACACCTCCGGCGAACTTAGATGGCCATCTCGAACCAGTGATTTGGCACGGTTCCACTGAAACCCGAACCCCTCGACCGTGTCATTAACGTTATGCGCCAGTGAGGCGGGAACAAAGCGAGGAACACCATCAATAATCGGATACGTCTTTTGGCATTCGCGACAGCTCAATTGACCGGCTTCAACGTGACCATCCTCATGGATCTCAGACTCGGTCAAGAAGTCCAAACCACCTTGACACCTTGGACAACAAAGGAGCGCGATCAATTCTGGATCGCACCTCACGAATTGAACCTCGGCGTCATAAATTGCTCGTACCACAACATGAGGACAAGAAGCCCCCATAACTGATGGCTCCGATCAGTCTTTCCAGAAAAATGCTCAGCCAGCCACAATTGGACGACCTCGGGATCGAGCACAGCAGTGCGTTGAATACGTGCTGGGGCCAAATGGTCATGTACGAACTCACGCATCTGCCCCTTGAACCAGATTCCTTTTGGAATGTTAAATCCAGCTTTTGCGCGACGAACTACCTGTTTCGGCAATCTATTTGCAAGGATACGTCTCAGGAGATACTTACCATTACGAAAACCGTTCAATTTCAAGCGAGTCGGTAGTCGTGCAGCTAATTCCACCACGCGATGGTCAAGATACGGAACTCTGGCTTCCAGACCATGTGCCATTGTCATCCGATCGGTCTTCACCAACATGTCTCCGGGAAGGTATACACGAGTATCAACATCCAACATCTGGTCAAGTGGATGCACTGCCTTCGTGCTCCGGAACGCCTCCAAAAACAAGTTCACGGCGTCTGCGTGTGCATCAGCGTCGTCTCCGATCGGACTGAGCAATGCACGTCGCTCGATCGGATTGCAGATCAACCGCCACGAAGCATGGGCTGATTGCCAAGACAGATGCGCCGCGGAAACAAATCGTTTCGCCTTGGCCGTCCATCCAATCTTAGAATCTGTGTCCGGAATCTCAGATACTAACTTTGTCACCACCGCCTGAAGCCAGGCTGGCAGCCTATTGAAGACTTGCCACACGTCGTATGCGGAATACGTATCATAGCCCGCAAAAATTTCATCGGCCCCATCACCACTCTGTACCATGCCCACATGTTCTCGGGCGAGTCCAGCTAGATAGAACACGGCAAGCATCGACGAATCGGCGGTTGGCTCTTCGGAATGCCACACGAGCTTAGGCAATATCGACGACACCGCATCCGAATCGACAATCTTTTCGTGGTGCACCGAACCCATCGAATCAGCGACGCGACGAGCGTACGGTGTCTCGTCATATGTTGATTCCTGAAACCCGATCGAAAAAGTGTTAATCGGTTGATCGTGATGCTTCGACATCCAATACACAAGACCACTGGAATCAAGACCACCACTCAAAAACGCGCCAAACGGCACATCGCTCACGAGTCGTTTTTCGACTGCATCCCCAAGTAACGACTCAAGCTCATCTTCATAATCGGAATCCGTTCGTTCAAGATCCTTGTCATACGGTAGGTCCCAATACTCAACGTCTCGAATATCGCCATCTTCGTCAATCTCCAAATAATGCGCTGGTCGAATTTGACACACGCCAGTAAACATCGTGTGGGGCGATGGCAAATAGTTTAGAGCGAGATAGTAAGCTAACGATTCGTGATTCAACTGTCTCGGCACGCGGGGATCCGAAAGCACAGCCTTGACTTCTGATCCAAAAGCCAAGCCACCCGGTATTCGACAGAAAAAAAGAGGCTTGATTCCAAGCCGGTCTCGAACCAACCACAACCGGCGCTCGACAGTGTTCCAAAGGGCAAACGCAAACATTCCGTTAAATCGTCCGAGACAATCTCGTCCCCATTCCTCATAGCCATGCAAAATGACCTCGGTGTCAGAGCGAGAGCGAAAGGTATGACCAAGTGCCTGCAGCTCAACTCGCAACTCACGAAAGTTGTAGATCTCTCCGTTGAAAACGACCCAGAGCGTGCGGTCCTCATTTGTCATTGGCTGATCACCGGCAGCCGTCCGGTCAATGATCGCAAGCCTTCGATGCACCAATCCTATAGAACCGTCGACAAAGTGCCCTTCTCCATCAGGACCGCGGTGCAAAAGCCTATTGCTCATCCGTGTGAGCGTGTCAGGAGCTGGCGTAGACCCATCAAAATTAAACACACCAGCAATTCCACACATTATTCGTAGCGCTCAAGGCGAAGCTGAGAGATCTGGTCACAAATGAGTCCCAGGCTAAAAAGCAACACACTCGTAACAAACGCCAGCATCGCTCCAATACTGACCCCACCCCCGGTCAACACATACGGCGTCCCCCATAACACGCCAACTATGCCAATACAGACGCTTAACGGCAGAAACACGCGAAGCGGATGAAACAATGACATCAGACGCAGGATGAGCACTACCGTCTCAAGGCCAGTGGCGACCGATACCGTGCTCCTTCCAGCACGAGGAGACACCTCGATTGGTACCCACTCAACACGCCACTTACGGTTCAACAGTGCCAATGTCATCGTTGTCGATAGAGAGAATCCGGATGGACAGATGTGCAGATACTTGAGGGCAACTTCCCGGCGGATGAGACGCAACCCTGAATTCAGGTCGGGAATCTTTTCACCCATAAGGTAATTGGCCATTGCACTTAGCAGCCATTTACCCGGCATCCGCCAAATAGGGCTGTGCAGCGCCTTCTTCCGAGCGCCAACAACCATGTCGGCATTTTCGTGTTCATGCCAAAGCGGTATCAATTGACTTCCCGAATGCTGGCCGTCCGCGTCCATCGTCAGCACAAACTCTGTTTGCGCACGGCGAATACCCAGTTTGAGCGCCGCACCATAACCCCGGTTTCGTACATGCCTGATGACGGTTGCTCCTAGGCGCGTAGCAATTTCTCCCGTCTCATCTGTCGACCCATCGTCTACGACAATAACCTCCTTGACGAGAGTGTCGACATGTTTCTGCAGCTGCTCTACTACAGGCCCAATCGTTTCTGCTTCATTAAATGCAGGAATGACAACTGTTACCGGAGCATCCGCTACCGATTGGTTAAGACCTGAAGAATCGCCAGTCCCCTCATCAACCACTGTTGTCACCACCTCACTTTTACCTGACTCAGAATCCATGCTTACCGGCACACGCGAAAGAGAATTACAGAGTTCAAACCAATCGCCCAAATACAAGATCGTGGGACACAATTGAGACTCTTCCTGAACGCTTTCGGCGTCGAAGATTCCGATGAACGATATCAAAACCACGTTCATTCATCTTACGAATAAGTCTTTGCCCCTTTTCACTGTTCTCATGTGCTTCAATCTGAATTTCTTTCACACCCTGCCGGGAAAGTGTCTTTATTGCCCCGTCAAGTATCTCGTGAGAAAGGCCCGGAACATCTATCTTGATGTAATTCGGACAAGGAACGTCGTAGTGAGCGATGAATTCGTCGATGGACCATACTTGCACCGCTTGCTTACCTGAATATGGTTTGTTCGGCTGCTCTTTGAAGCTAAACGAACGACCCAACAACAGCTGAGACACGTTAAGGAAGGCAATTTCCGTTCGGTCACTGAACCCTAACTGCAGACATTGAACCTTCTTGCTATACCCGTTCAGTTCGCAATTCGCGACTAAGTTGTAGTAATTGGCTGCTGCCGGCTCGAAACTCCAGACCCTTAGTGTCTCTCGGCTGGCGGCATACAGCGTGAGGGTGCCCACATTGGCACCGATGTCCCAAAAAATACTGCCCGGTTCAATCCGATCGATCCACTTTAACGAATCCGGTTCCTTAGTCATAAGGGCACTCGCTCGACCAAAACTCAACAGACCATGGCCGAGGAACCTGATAGGTCCATGTGGAGAATCAACAACAACTGGCTCATCCAAAAGCATTTCAACTGTCGCAGCACGCGATCGCGTCGTAGCAAAATTCAGCGCCATTCGACTAACAACCGCAGGAAGATTACGAGCGTTTTCCATAACACTATGAACCTGACGCCTCCAAAAGCGACGGACTGGCCGAGGAACGAAATGGAACCGTTTAGCCGCGCGATCCACCATTCGCGTTATTGCCCGAGAACAGTGGCGTTCGAATTTGACAAGCTGCTTAAATCGTTTCAAGGCACGCTTCACGATTCGCGTCTCTAGTGCCAACATCCAACGCACGTTTCGACGAACTCCTAACCTCATGCGTTTTAGAGAACGAAAGTAAAGATGAACAAGAGATCTCATCAGGTTGTCCTGAACAAGCGCTGCTTCCCTCGAAGCTTTATCATTTTGCTTTGTTGCCTAAACAAACTCGATAATCAATTCGCTCGCCTATCGAATCGAAATTTTCACGCCTACTTTATTTGCCAAATTCGAGCATCTCGACTAAACACCGAATCGACAGACCCCAAGTCAAGCCGTCTTTTCGAACACCAGGTCTCTCTGAACAGCAAATACCGTTCCGCCGGTTTTTCGGTACTTCAGATTGTGATAAGCAATTTCAAAACCACACGTTTTCAAAATTTGCACGACATGTGTACCCTTTTTCCCGTGCTGCGAAGCTATCTTGATTTGAATTTGTTTAACCTCTGGGCGTAATAGGGTATTCGACGCTCCCTCAAGAATCTTTGCGGCCAGACCAGGAACATCGATTTTGATGTAGTTGGGGCATGGAATTCTGTAATGCTCAATAAAATCATCGATCGACCATACTGGAACCGCTTGCCACGTGGACACGTCTTTCTTTCGCAAAAGTCGTTTTTCTTTTCGGTCACTGAAACCGAAAGAAGCGCCGACCATAAACTGGGATACATTGAGGTTGGCAATTTCCGTGCAATCACTGAAACCTAATTGCAGACACTTCACCTTATCGCTGTAGCCATTTAATTCAGCATTGGCGACCAGGTTGTAGTAGTTCGCAGCCGCTGGCTCAAAGCTCCAGATATCTAGTGCTTCACGACGTGCCGCGTACAGGGTAAGTGTGCCGACGTTACCGCCGATGTCCCAAAAGATACTGCCTGGTTCCATGCGATCGATCCACTGCAGGGTGGCAGGTTCTTTCACCATGAACGTTTCTGCGCGTGTGACGCAATTCACACTGTGGCTGAGAAACTTTATAGGGCCGTGAGATGTTTGCACGATGACGGGTGCTTTCAGCAAAAAGTCAACTAATGAAGCTCGCGATTCTCTAGTCGCATAGCCTAGTGCGATCTGGCCTATCGTCTCAGGCATTCTTCGAATGCCGCCGGAGATCTTCAGGTTACAAAACTGACGTTGCACAGAGCGATGAGTCCTTCGAACAATATCCTGTGTCCAACTCACGGTTCGAAGTGCGCTCTTTTTCGTAATGCTCAACGATCGGCGCCATAAGTTGCCAAACTGTTTAAAACGTTTCGCGAAACGTTTTACAACTCGCGTCAGTGTCCGGGAAAAACTACCCAGCTTTCGACCGCCTTCGAGCCTCACCCGCTTTGCAATGCGGAAGTACACGCGTCCAAAGGGTCGCATGCACACGCGAGCCACATTGTTCACTCTCGCTCACCTTTCATCCGTCGTTCATTGAAATCTGAGCAACGTCTATTCCAAAACGATTCTGTCACTAGTGACAGTAATCGATCGGTGTCCGATAAGTCTGAGAGCACAACATTCGCGCCACTCTCCCTTAACACATCTTCATCGAATGCACCTGTTGCCACGGCAACCGAACGTGCGCCAACCGCGGCCGCACATTGCACGTCAAATGGCGTATCTCCGACTATGACGTAATCGCTCATCGACCCAAAATAGAAACCCAATTTTCGCGCTCTCGCAGCCGCCACTGGGACAAGTGCATTTCGGTCTGAGGCATCGTCACCATAGGAACCACACACAAAATAATTCCAGAGACCGAAGTGATCGAGTTTTATTCTCGCCGCACCAGCATAGTTTCCCGTCAACAACCCGCACACGACGTCAGTCCGCACCGTGAGTCGATCGAGCAATGAACGCACGCCCGGCATCACTCCCTTTCGCTTGCCCGGTTGCAGAACTTCCTGAGCAAGAATCTCAAGATAACGGTAAAAGAATCGATCTCGCGTGCAAGTACGAGCAGTCAGACGAGCAAGTCTGAGCGCATCATCGAGAACCAGTGGGTCAGTTCGGCCGGACATCGCCACTTGATCGAACGCGTCTGGCACTCCGAACAGTTCCTCGAACGCCTGCGTCAACCCTCGCCGACCCGCTCCGCCAGAATGGAGCAATGTACCGTCAACATCAAACAGAAGTAGCTTCCGTGAAGCGTCGTCGTAAGTGACCACGAAGCTCTTAGGTAACCGACTGATCAACTCTGACGACAACGTCAGCTGCAACGACAAATGCCAATAACTCAAGCCGAAGTGTCATGAAATTTGTCACAAGCCCTAGAATCGCAAGCACAGCGTGAAAACCGCTCGCAACAGTACCCGCATCAACACCGCCACCAAGAGCAGCGGCAATGATTGTGAAACCCATCGCCAACGCACCCATCGAAAACACTGGTCGCCTTGCCCGAGCGACTCTCGCGTAAAGATCGGTGGACAAACCGCTTTCAGCGACCGTCTCGCGGATAGCCTTACCTTTCCCTATCAGATAGAACATCGTCATCGAGTGCGCCAGTAACGTGATCAGTGTCGAAAATATTGCGATTGACACGTGGTGCACCACGTCGTCTGACGTCTCGGCGACAAAACCAAGAACGGTGCTATAAGTAAGCCCACCAATCCCTAACACGATCGCGGTAATCAACGCAGCAGTCATAACGTTACTATCTCTTAGATGGAAGTTTCTGATGGGGTCACATTGTTGTGAGCCTGCAAAACACGTTGATACAACAGCTCAAATTTGTCACGTGGCAGACCGACTTGACCGAAGCGTTTTGCTCTCGGGTGCTGGTCGCCATGGAAATCCGAGCCACCGCACACCGCGAGACCATGTTGCTTGGCCTTTTTAAGATAACGAGACTCAGCCGAAGCATCATGATCACTATGGAAGACCTCGATTGCTCCAAGGCCGACCGTTGCAAGCTCTGGAATCAATGCATCTCGACGGAGCAGCCCGGGATGCGCCAAAGCCGAAACGCCACCGTTACGCGCCACAAGAGTGACGACCTCAGCCGGAGACGCACCCTGCCTAGCGACGTATGCCGAACCTCCATCCGCTAACCATCTGTCAAATGCTTCTTGAATGGTTGAGCAGTGGCCCTCTTCAACCAACGCACGAGCCACCGCAGGACGTGCCACGGCTTTTCCAGAGGTAGAGGCTTCCTCAATCAAACCGTCAATCTTGATCGGCACCCCAAGCGCCGACAGTTTTTCTGACATTTCTTTCGCCCGGCGAATTCGGTCCGCACGTTGTCGCACCAAGAACTCTCTTAACCCTTGCGGCTGCGGGTCAAGAAAATACGCAAGCATATGCACGTCTCGACCATCAGCGACAGCCGTAATCTCAATACCGGGCAAAAACTCCATCCCATGAACTGAGGTCGCGGCCGCGGCTTCCAACACGCCGGCCATAGTGTCATGGTCAGTAACACTCATCGTGCGGATCCCAGCGGCCCGCGCACGCTCGACTAACTTCGTCGGCGAAAGCATCCCGTCCGATGCTGTAGTGTGCATGTGGAGATCGATCATGACCAATTCTCTAAATCCGTCGACCAATACTCATGAATCAACCAGAGGCTAAACCGGACTGTCCTGGAACCCGGCGCCGAATCTTAGGCTTCGATTGTCTTTTGACCAGTAACCGATACTCTCGAAGTAACAGCTCGAGATGTTGACGTTCCTCACTAGCGAACTCTAGAAATATCCGTCTTCCCTCCGAATCTTCAAACCGCTCGCCGTATCGCTTAAAGAAACGATGGGAGCCCCGTTCGCACCGAATACCAATTTTCAGGGCCTCCTTATCGTCCGCTGCCTTGCCGAGTGCATCGGCACCAGCAGCGAACAATCCATCCGCCGCCCCCTTAAAGAACAAGAAAGTCGGTCTGGACTCCAGCTGTGGGTCTTCGGACAGAAGTTCCGCGTAGCGTGTTTCGAGCGTTGCCAGGTGCTCCTTTTCCTCTTCAGCTAATTTCAGAAAAACACGCCGACCACGATCATCCTTGGTGATTTTGGCGGCCCGTGTGTAGAAATCGAATCCACTCCGTTCGGTCGCAATTGCAATCCGAAGAGCGTCGCGTGCAAAGACTAGTTCCGTCGTGACCGGTTCATTTGGCTGCGCGCGTCCTGTCTGGCACTCATCGCACGTACCGTATATCTGCAGAACACTTTGACGCGCAGCAAACTCACGGGCCGAAACAATTTCCTCTATCAGCGCCTCTATGTCGGACGAAAGAAACTCATACGACTGGTTGCAACTCTTGCAGATCAAATGAAAGTGTCTCGGATGGCGATAGGAGTGCTCATAACGGGAACGACCTTCGCCAAAGTCCACTTTTCTGGCAATTCCCGCTTCAACCATCCACTGCAAAGTCCGATAGACCGTAGCCCGGCTAATCTTTTGGTGTTCACGCCGAATAACGTCGACGAGATCATCGGCGCTTAGATGGCCTTCTTCGCGGAGGAAAACGTTGACAATAAGGTCGCGTTTAGCCGAACGCTTGCCTCCTGGTGGACGCAACCGCTCAACGTAAGCCGCTTGGGCTTCCTTAGCCATCACAAAAAGGCCAAGCGAAAGTAACAAAAAAAGTAGGCCGACACAAACAATCAGGTGCCGAAACGAGGGGCACGCATGTGTCTATCGAGCTTAAACGCCAAACGACTGACCGCAGCCACAGGTCGATTTGGCATTAGGGTTTTTGATGGTGAATCCGCCGCCCGTCAAGTTATCAACAAAATCTACCTGAGCACCATTAAGATAGCGAATGCTTATTGGATCGACAAAAAGCGTCACGCCGTTCGACTGAAACACTCGATCGACCTCGGCATCTCCCGATCCGTCCTCAAGCATTAGCCCGTACTGAAATCCTGAACAGCCGCCGCCCTGGACAAAAACTCTTAGTCCTGCCTCATCTTTTTTCTCCTCGACGAGCAAGTTACTAATTTTTGACGCAGCCGCTTCGGTCACACTAATCAGTTCTGACAACGTAGTATCCCCCTTGTATGATTATATCGGTCGCGCACCGACCACTTCAAGCCACGATAGTCGCATCCCCAAAAGGGCCTTTTAGTTTCAAAATCGCAACTATTGATTACCGGCTTCTTACTTGAGGCCAAACTAGGAGATACTGACATTCGTGAATAGAGATGCATTATTTTCGAAAGCCGAAGCCCTCTGGGCAGATTTGCGCCGAAAACGTCCCGATCTAAGCGATGCGATCGATCTGCAGCGTTCCCTTATCCGCCGAAATTTAGAGCTCAGCACAGAACTTGACCGGCAACGGCCGCCCTACCACGTCCCGAGTATCGAGACTCAATCTAATCGCCTTGGGAACGGTGAGCCAGTGATGTTGGACGTGTCGATCGAATTTGACTCGGTGGCGCTTCGTCCATTTCTGTTCGGCTACTGCGAAGATTTAGCTGATGGCGGCGCGGGAAATCCAGCCACGCGTGTTCGTACTGCGCTAGAACGAGGCGAGGTGGATATTCCGTCGCTTCTCACCGCTTCCCTGAGGAGACAACAAACGGCAATTCGTACGCGTGCACAACACATCTCGATTTCACCAGATCTGCTATGGCTCGTAGCCGAACTATGTGTAGGTCCAGTGGCAAATCACCTCCAAAACGAATTGCTTGCAGAACGCACCACCGACCCAATCATCCTTGGAGCATTGAGGAAATGGTCGCACGGATACTGTCCTGCCTGCGGCTCTTGGCCAGCCCTTGAAGAATCACAGAGTTCCACTGTACAGCTGAGGTGTTCTTTCTGTGGCTTAGGTTGGCACTTTGACCAACAGGGATGCATCTATTGTGGAGAGCAAGGGGATTCGTTCGTCTCTGCCTCTACCGATGTCAAGGAGACCGGCCGCCGGGTAGATTTTTGCCGTGCCTGCCACGGATACGTAAAATGTATTGAAACGAAGGCCTCAACGCCGTTTGAGCTTCTTCCAGTAATCGAACTTGCAACAAGTGATCTTGATGCTTTCGCGTTCGAGCGAGGCTATAACCGACCTTCGATGCGAGAAATAGAGACAAACGTTCTACCCTGTCCACCGCAGTAAAATTCTGAGGGCTGGTATTTATGCACACGAAATTAGACCACAAACGTTGCCCAGTTGGGTCTCAAAAGCAGACGAAACAGCAGAAAAACAAACGAGACATTTAACGACGAGAGCCTTTTATTTCAATAGTTTAAATGATCTCTGCCTAAGATTCGTTGAACTCGTTTTAAACACCCTCATTGAGCAATGAAATTACCGGACGTCGCTAACACTCGACACCGTATGTTTCGCGACAACCTCTCTCTCATAGAATCGAAAACAGTCGCCACCGTCGTCGTTAGAGGACGATCTATGAAAGTTGTGTTGACCATCGCCGGCAGCGACTCAAGTGGCGGCGCAGGTATCCAGGCCGACCTGAAAACGTTCGCAGCCTATGGCGTTTACGGTGTCAGCGCCGTTACCGCAGTTACCGCTCAAAATACAAAGGGCTTAAGCGCGAACCATACGGTACCGCCAGAAGTCATACGAACTCAGATCGAATCAAGCCTCCTAGACTTTCCCATCGCCGCCGTGAAAACCGGAATGCTCTCAAACGAGTTGAGCGTCGAGTCTGTTGCGACAAGCATAAAAAAACATCGCATTCCAAATCTCGTCGTTGATCCAGTCATAATGACCAGTACTGGCAGTCCCCTCATGAGTACGGTCGCTATCGATCTACTCAAGCGAACACTATTGCCACTAGCCTGCGTCGTAACACCGAACAGGATGGAAGCCGAACATCTATCCGGAATACCGATCACATCGATAGCCCATCTGCGCGATGCCGTGCGTTGTCTCTACGACCTTGGACCCAAAACAGTAGTCATTACAGGCGGACACTTCAAAGAAAATGACGATCAGGTGATCGATGTAATCTACGATGGCAAGGACTTGATAGAACACCGCGTATCTCGAGTCGAAACATTGAATTCTCACGGAACAGGATGTGCCTTTGCGGCAGCGGTGACAGCAGCGCTCGCATTGGGAAAACCTGTTTTTGAGTCAACCCGACTCGCTCAACGATTTGTTGCTGGCGCCCTGATGCACTCTAACCATCTCGGGAACCTCTGCAGCCAACTCAATCATTTTTGGCAGAGTTCCACCCGTATCTCGGCCCCGTAAGCGGCTGTTATACTCTCGACCAGTGAAAACTAGTGCTTTCGTCGTCACGACTGAACCGCTCGACCTCATCGGACTCACAGACCTTGTCGCCGATTCTTTTGCGCCGACAGAAGTAAATGCTGGTGCGATCACCGCTTTCGTCGGAACGGTACGAAATGAAAATCGTAAACGACGAGTTGATTATTTAGAGTACGAGGCCTTTGAACCACTTGCAGTTAAAGTATTTGAAAACATCGCTAAAGAAGTCTCGAACCATTGGCCACAGGCGCGTCTTGCGGTTCATCATCGGCTAGGAAAACTCGAAATTGGAGAAGCGAGCGTAGCTATCGCCGCCGCATCACCTCATCGGAGCGAAGCGTTTGCTGCATGCCGTTACACCATCGAACGGATCAAGCAAATTGCTCCGATTTGGAAACACGAATTCTTCAGCGGAGGGGACATCTGGGTCGAAGGTGCCACGGCCGATCCAGACGACAATGAAGCCCGTCAGCATGCGCTGGAACAATCATGCGTGTGACAGTCAGACTTTTTGCTCGCCTTCGCGAGATCGTTGGCGCTAATGAACTGACACGTAAAATCCCAATCGACTCAACGGTTATCGTCGTGTGGAATGATCTTGCGCGTGAATTTCCTGACTTAATGGCGTATCAAAATTCCATCTCGACCGCTGTAAACACTGAGTACGCTCGCATGGATACTGCTTTGATGGAAGGTGATGAAATCGCGTTTTTGCCTCCAGTTTCAGGAGGTTGAGAGAAATTGTCTCCACCCATTTGAACTACGCCTTTGATCACACTCTTTAAATATCTATTCTAAGAATCACGCTCACTAAAGCACTTGGCAGTGAATCAAAGAAACGATGCCGAGGGGAAACCGCGTCATGTTTGACAAGTTACAGGCGATCGAAAAACGGTATGAAAAGCTGATGACGCTGATCAGCGATCCTTCGGTGCAGTCAGACCAAGTTGAATATCGAACGCACACGAAAAATTTCTCTGAAATCCAACCGCTGATCGAAAATTTCAGGGAGTACAAAAAAATTGTCGCTGAATTAGCACAAGTCAACGAGCTGCTAGATGGCGACGATGATGAACTTCGAGAACTGGCGCAGCAGGAAGTTGCTTCACTTAATGCTCGAAAGGACGCCTTACTTGCCACTATCAAAATCTTGCTGTTACCCAAAGACCCAAATGATGAAAAAAACGTTGTTCTAGAAATTCGAGCTGGCACAGGCGGAGACGAGGCAGGCCTTTTCGCTGCAAATTTGTTCCGGATGTACACCCGCTTTGCAGAAACACAAAGCTGGCGCGTCGAAGTGCTCTCCGTGCATGAAACCGGTGTCGGTGCCATCAAAGAAATTGTGGCCCTCATAGAAGGGCCTCGCGCTTATAGCCGCCTAAAATATGAGAGTGGGGTTCATCGCGTCCAACGCGTTCCGGCAACGGAAGCGAGCGGGAGGATCCATACTTCAACGGCTACTGTTGCTGTATTGCCAGAAGCTGAAGAGCTTGATGTTCACATTGAGCAAAAGGATTTGAGGATAGACACTTTCTGTTCGAGCGGACCAGGCGGACAAAGTGTGAACACAACCTATTCCGCCGTTCGCATTACTCATATACCAACCGGGCTGGTTGTATCTCAGCAGGACGAAAAATCGCAGATCAAGAACAAAGCGAAAGCAATGAAGGTATTGAGATCTCGGCTTTACGAGATCGAATTGCAGAATCAACAGGAAGAAATTGCAGAAGATCGGCGAGGTCAAGTCGGAACCGGCGAACGATCCGAAAAAATTAGGACTTATAATTTTCCGCAGAACCGTATCACGGACCATCGTATCGGTTTTACCACACATAAACTTCCCGCAGTACTCGATGGCGAACTGGCAGAAATCATTGAAACCGTCGTGACACATTTTCAATCCGAAAAACTAAAAGCCACTGAAGGCGATACGGTAAAGTGACGGTCCTAGATGAAGTCAACGCAGCACAGAAGAAACTAATTGCTGCGGGTATCCGTCCGAACGATGCAACAAGTGACGCAGAGTTCCTGGCTCGTCACGCTCTGGGATGGGATCGGCCCACCTACTTTTGCAGACGCCAGGAACCACCCCCTGCTGAATTCAAAACCGACTACGAACTACTTGTACTTCGACGAACCCAGCGTGAACCGGTATCAGCGATTACCGGACGCCGTGAGTTTTGGGGCTTGAGTTTCGTCGTAAGCCCAGACGTGTTAACCCCAAGACCAGAAACCGAACTAATTGTCGAACAATCTCTAAAATTCTTCGACAATCCGTCTCGTGTTTCGATCAGAATTGTTGACGTTGGTACAGGCTCTGGCTGCTTGGCAATCGCCTTGGCACACGAGTTTCCAGCGTCTCAAGTCATCGGCACAGACGTCTCGGCTGAAGCCATAAAAATCGCAAAACTTAACGCGAGTTTCCATCACCTTTCGCGTCAAATCGCCTGGGTCCAGTCTTCTTATCTCGAGGGATTTGCCCCGAATGACCATGCAGTTAGTGAAATCGATCTCATAGTCGCAAATCTTCCATATGTCCCCTCGGCAGCAACTCAGGCCCTAAGCCCAGAAGTCAAGGACCATGACCCTTTAGTTGCGCTCGATGGTGGCATTGACGGTCTTAACCCACTTCGCGCACTAATGGCCGCTGCGCCAGATCATCTCATCTCAGGCGGTCGACTCATTGTCGAATTCGGAGCCGGTCAAGAAGACGAAGCAAAAGCCCTGATCGCTAAAACGCCGCAGTTGACCTTACTGGAAATTGTCGGTGACCTCAGTGGCATCCCACGAGTTGCTTCAATCCAAAAATCTTATGACTAATTGTTTATTCTGTAACATTGCTAGTGGAACAATCCCATCGAGTTTCGTCTATGAAGACGAAACCATTCTTGCGTTTAAAGATATCAACCCAAAAGCGCCGACTCATATTTTGGTTATTCCCAGAAAACACGTCAGCACAATAAATGAATTATCAGAAGACGACGACCTCACCATTGGGGGGATGATTAGAAGGGCAGGTCTAATAGCCGCCGACCTAGGGCATGCCGACGACGGATTCCGCACCGTAATCAACTGTAATAAGGATGCCGGGCAGACAGTTTTTCACATTCATCTTCACCTGCTTGCCGGTCGCACATTGACATGGCCACCAGGATAGATCACAGAACATAATTTAAACCGACGATTCAAACCTCTGGATTAAACTCGGCAACTCAGTCAGAGTCCGAATAATTTGAACGTTATCCACAGCGGTCGTGTGACTTCCCGAACGGACCAAGAGCACGGCGCACATACCAACACGTTGAGCGCCAACAACGTCGTGGGCCATGCTATCGCCGATCATCAATCCATCAGGGGGATCTATCCCGACCGATCGCAATGCTTCATGAAAGATCGTAGGGTGAGGCTTCAAATAGCCATGCTCATATGAAGAAATAGCGTATGTAACAAACGCCTCAAGAGCGAAATGACTCTGAAAAGCGTCTAGACATCGGTGTGTGTTAGAAATAAGTCCGATACTGAGTCCCATGAGCTGAAGTTGCCTAAATGTTTCAATGACGTCGTCGTAGAGATCAAAGTGCCGACAATCAGCCCATTCCTCATATATCTCCTCCGCGCACTTCCTCAAATCGGAACCTTCACCTCCCATCCCACGTAGAACGTGCTCTGCGTAACGTAGAAAAGGCTCCGCCCTATAAATATCATCCTCAATTCCGTCAAGTTCCATCGCCGCTGATGCCACAGCCAAATCGAATCGAGCTGCATCAACATAAAATCCATGGCGCAACGCAAAATGCGTATATCCTTCCGCCGTAAATGTCGGACCTGGATAGATAAGAGTGAAGTCAACATCAAAGAAAACTGCTTTCATAGCTGTTAATGAATTCCCTATCTATTGAATCCGACGAATGCAACAAACACGGCTGCTTTTGAGTATTGCTTTGGTCTCAAGTCACGCAAACAAAATCCGTCCAAATCTCGACAACCACTCCAAGCTGCAACTGTTCTCTAGAAATACTGACTACGTCCAATATTAGCGTTCATCAGTTCCAGTGCTAACTCGTCACAAATTCATTTCACCAGTCTCTTCTCAATTATGGTGAGAGGCACACTGAATGCATGGCGCCATGTCCGGCAAAGAAAATGTGCGCCTGGAATCTACGTCCATCTAGTATCGGTATGCGTATACTTACACTACAATTGGACTTTAGACTCATTAATCGGTTAGTCGACTCGAGCAAAGTCACCGCCGGCGTCCATGCCTGACTGGAAAGAAACTCTTAATCTGCCGAAGACAGGCTTCCGGATGAAAGCCAGTCTCCCTCAAACTGAGCCACTGGCTATCACGCGCTGGGAAAAAATTGATCTGTACGGGCAGATCCGTCGCGCACGTGAGGGAGCAACGAAATTTATTCTTCATGATGGCCCCCCTTATGCCAACGGAGAAATCCATCTTGGCACGGCACTAAACAAAATTCTCAAAGACTTTGTGATCAAATCACGAACAATGGCCGGGTTCGATGCACCTTATTTGCCGGGTTGGGATTGCCACGGCCTCCCAATTGAGCTCAAAGTTGATCGGAAACTGGGAAAAAAGAAACGCGACATGAGCATAGCCGACGTGCGCAGAGAGTGCCGTCATTATGCCGAGAAACACGTTTCGACGATGAGGGAAGACTTTAAGAGGCTTGGCATTCTCGGAGCATGGGAAATTCCCTACCTCACGATGAACTATGCCTACCAAGCCACAATCGTTCGAATGCTTGGCATGTTTGTCGAACAAGGACTCATCTATCGCGGGAAAAAGCCGGTTCATTGGTGTACACGCTGTCGAACCGCACTTGCCGAAGCGGAAGTAGAGTACCGGACACACGAGTCTCCGTCTATCTTCGTCGAATTTCCACTAGCGAAAGATGAACGTAACTCTGTGAACGCACTACAGTCCAGACTTGGTGGTGTAGAGACGTCTGTTCTGATTTGGACCACGACCCCATGGACCATTCCTTCAAATTTGGCCGTTGCATTTCATCCAGACCTCGCCTACGCGGCGTACAAACTGGAATCAGACAGTGGTAATGCACGGGCAATTATCGTCGCCGAACAACTTGCTGACCGAGTCGCGTCGAAAATCGGAGTTCCTCTGGACAGAAAACTGGCCTCGTTTGCAGGTCGTGAACTTGAAGGCATTATCTTTCGTCATCCACTATACGATCGGGACTCCGTAGCGGTGCTCGGTGACTATGTAACTCTTGAGCAAGGCACCGGAGCGGTTCATACGGCTCCTGGACATGGTGCCGACGACTTCAATACTGGAAAGCGCTACGGACTAGATATCTACGCACCAGTTGGACCCGGCGGTCAGTTTTTTGACGACGTGGAAATGTTCGCGGGTCTCGACATCTTCGACGCCAATCCGAAAATCGAAGCAGCTCTCTCGGAACGTGGCCGATTATGGCAACGTCAGAACATCGAGCACTCTTATCCGCACTGCTGGCGATGCCACCGGCCGGTGATTTTTTTAGCTACTTCCCAATGGTTCATCAAGATGGACCAAAGCAACTTTCGACAACGAGCGCTGACATCAATCAGCCAAGTTAAATGGTTTCCGGCATGGGGTAAAGAACGTATTCAAAACATGGTTGAGAACCGGCCTGATTGGTGTATCTCTCGCCAACGTTCCTGGGGCGTACCTATCCCGGCGTTATATTGCACGTCGTGTCACGAAGCAACGCTAAATCAAACCTTAACAAATAAGGCAGCAAATATCTTCGCCAAGTACGGTGCTGATGCTTGGTATGAAAGCCCACTTGAAGATTTTGTTCCGAAAGATTTTCAATGTCACTCATGCGGCAATCGCACGTTCCAACGGGAACGTGACATTCTCGACGTCTGGTTCGATTCAGGTTCCAGCCACGAAGCTGTCCTTGCCCAAAACCCAACACTCAAATGGCCGGCCGATTTATATCTTGAAGGTTCTGATCAACATCGAGGATGGTTCCATAGCTCATTACTCGTGGGAATCGGCTCTCGAGATGCCGCCCCTTTCGAGCAGGTCGTCACTCACGGTTTTGTAGTGGATGAATTGGGACATAAGATGTCTAAGTCGTTGGGTAATAGTATTTCTCCCAAGACCATCATCAAACGAAACGGCGCAGAAATTCTTCGACTCTGGGCGGCTATGGTCGATTATCGCGAGGAAATGCGGTTTGGAGATGAAATTCTCGCACGGGTTATCGAGGCATATCGAAAGATCAGAAATACGTTACGTATTCTTGTGGGCAATCTCTACGATTTTGAGCCCTCAACTGATTCGGTGGCTACACCTGACCTCCGAGAGATCGATCGATACGCACTGGCCCGCTATGGGAAAGCGGCCACGAAAATCTTAGACGCATACGACCGTTACGAATTTCAAACCATTTCCCATACAATCAACCACCTTCTCACTGTCGATTTGAGTGCGTTCTACATCGATATTTCCAAGGACAGTCTCTACACTCGCGCTGCGAACTCAATCGAACGACGGTCAACCCAGACGGTTATTTACACAATAACTGACGGATTGACTCGCCTTTTAGCGCCGATCCTTCCAATAACTACGGATGACCTTTGGAGTTTCCTGCCCGGAACTCGAGAAGCCAGTGTCCATATCGCTGAATTTCCGGCGAACAGTAAAGCGCTTGTCGATCATGAACTTCTAGTTCGCTGGGAGCGGCTCGAAAGTCTTCGAGAAACAGTTAATCTAGCACTGGAGAAACTCCGAAACGAGAAAATCGTGGGAACTTCCCTCGAAGCAGCTGTTCACATTCAAGCGAGTGGACGTACCAAAGAACTCGTCGAGCATTATGAAGCTGAACTCCCTACATTATTCATCACATCAGAGGTCACAATCGGCTCAACTAGTGGTCTCCCTACCAGCACAGATGCTGCACAAACGGCTAGAGCAGAATTTGCAGAGAATGGCGGTTCGGCCATTGTCACGGCACGACGGTCGAGCGGCATCAAATGTCAACGCTGTTGGCGTTACGTGCCCTCGGTTTCCTCGGACGAACCCACTGACTTATGTGCCAGATGCATTAAGGCACTCACGGAGAAGACATAATAGTGTCCGCTGACAAAACGTCCTTTGAACCGGCTAGAAGCAGCGCTGCGAAAGCCGCCGCAGTATTTCCGTCCATGCGATTTTGTGTTGGTCTAGCCATCGTCATCATATTACTAGACCAATTTACGAAAGTGCTGGTACAAGAGAACATACCTTTACATTCGAGTGTCGGTGTCATCGATGGGTTTTTCGATTTGACGCACATCAGAAATACTGGCGTGGCTTTTGGATTTCTGGATACTATCAATATTCCGTTCAAGCCTGCGCTTATGACTGCGATCTCGCTAATTGCATTGATTGCCATCGTATTTTTCACTAGTCAGGTCTCCCAGCAAGAGCGGATCTCCAAACTTGGCTTAACGCTCATTCTTGGTGGTGCGATCGGCAACCTCATTGATCGCGTCGTCAATGGTTACGTAGTCGATTTTATCGATGTCTACTGGGGAACCTGGCACTTCTGGGTATTTAACGTCGCAGATAGTGCAATCTCAATCGGCACTTGTTGTCTAATCATCGATATGGCTATTCTGAACAGACATGCATCCTAAGTTATTTGAGCTCGGCCCCATCAACTTGTACAGCTACGGACTTCTACTAGTAGCTGCCTACCTCATCGGATTGCAAGTGGCCGTAGTCAGAGGCCGAAATTGGGGCCTCAACAGTAATCGGGTAATGGATCTCGGAATTGCAATTATTCTTAGCGCTTTAGTTGGCGCCAAACTCTTGTTGTTGATCGTTGATTTCGACCATTTCAGCAGTAATCCGGATCAGCTCTGGACCCTCTTGCGTTCCGGTGGAGTGTTTTACGGTGGGCTTGTAATGGCTGTAGCTGTTGCATTCTGGTACATACGACGTTACTCATTGCCGCTATGGAGAACATGTGACGCTTTTGCGCCAGGTATAGCGGTGGGCCAAGCTGTCGGCCGCATGGGCTGTTTTCTAGCCGGATGTTGTTATGGTAAACCGACGACCTTACCGTGGGGTATCACATTTACCGATACGCTTGCAGCCAGCAACGTCGGAACACCGCTCAATATTAGCCTTCACCCGACCCAACTTTATGAATCGATCATCACTCTCTGTATTCTCATGACACTTCTATTCTTCGAACGGCGTGGCAATACTTTCGCTGGTCGTACGTTTTGGATATATATCCTGCTCTACTCAACCTCCCGCTTCTTTGTTGAGTTTTATCGAGGTGATCCGAGAGGAATTGCTTTTGACTTTCTTTCAACTTCTCAGTTCGTATCGGCCCTACTCGTCCCTTTGAGCATTACGATGCTGATCGTGCTTTTCCGAGGACGAAAGTCCGGAAGGACGCAAGCTATCACCGTGTGAGCTGGGTTGACGACAACGAAAAAAATCAGTCTCGATGTTCCTGAAGAACACTCCGGCATACGACTTGATCGGTTTCTCGCTATCCATGTGGCAAGTCAGACACGGTCCCAGATTCAGCGACTAATCAAACATGATTTAGCCTCTGTCAACGGTCGAGTAGCTCAAGCCAGTAGACAGATTCACACCAACGACACTGTGATTCTGGAAATCCCTCCACCGAGAACAACAACGCTCACACCCGAGGCACTACCGCTCGATATCGTTTACGACGATGCAGACCTTCTTGTCGTAAACAAGCCAGCGGGAATGGTCGTGCATCCTTCGGCTGGCCATTTCGACGGCACCCTCGTTCATGGACTTCTGCATCACGTCAAAGACCTCAGTGGGATTGGTGGCGAGCGTCGTCCTGGAATTGTCCACCGATTGGACCGCGGGACCTCTGGCCTTATAGTTGTTGCGAAGAATGATCTCGCTCACGTGGCATTGGCGCAGCAATTCAAAGACCGAAAAATCGAAAAAGAATACATCGCTTTAGTTTGGGGGGTCGTCCAACAAGGACGGAGAATCGACCTACCTATCGGGCGAGATCCCGTCGATCGAAAAAAAATTTCAACCCGGGCTCGTCGAACTCGTGAGGCTGTGACTCGCATAGCAAAGGCTGAACAACTCGATGGTGTTTCGCTCCTTCACGTCGCGATCATCACCGGAAGGACTCACCAGATCCGCGTACATTTGAGCGGTATTGGACATCCGATAGTCGGTGATTCTCTCTACGGAGGAGTCCGACGCCATCCAGCGCCCCACTTACGCGTCGTTCAGCGTCTTGAACGACCTTTTCTCCATGCGCATCGTCTAAGTTTCACGCATCCCCGCGATGCGAGACCGGTCGAGCTCAATTGTCCTTTACCGGATGATCTCCAGTTTATTCTTGATGCCGTCCGTTCCATAACAGTCGAGAGACGTGAAAAGCACCGGTAATCGCTATCGACTGACCGACCATGCGTGACCACACAGACGCTAAACTGCGACTCTACCTACCGGGAGCAATTAAAGAAAGGTATGAAAGGTGAAGGAAACTAGCGCGATCCTACTCAACCAGCGCCGAATATTTTCAGGCCGTACGTTTGACGTTTACTCGGAACAAATCAAACTCCCAAACGGCCAAAAAACGACACTTGACGTTGTGCGACACGTCCCTTCCGTCGTTTTGGCCCCAATGCCTGATTCAAAACATGTCGTATTAGTTCGACAATACCGATACGCGCTCGATCGCTGGATCTGGGAGCTACCTGCCGGACATGTAGAACTCGGTGAAGATCCTGTGGACGCGGCCCGCCGCGAATGCGAGGAAGAGACAGGACACCTCCCCGGCCAAATTGACCGTATCGGTTCGTTCTTTCCTATCCCTGGCTACTGTGATGAAGAAATGATCTATTTTCGACTTACGGACCTCAGGCCAGCAAACGGTCGGCAACCAGACAAAGACGAAGTATTAGAACCGCATCTGATAGAGCTCTCTAAGGCTAAACAACTGCTCGCAGATGGGAACATCGTTGACATGAAAACGGCCCTTGGACTAACCCTGCTCCTTTAACGCTGTTAGCGAATTCGTCGGACCAGAGATAGGGAATTTCTTGATGTCGTGAATCAAAAAATCTACTGAACAGTCTCATGAATCGGCACCCTATCGTTCTGAGAATCGGTGTGTGGAGGCGACTTTGCAACTGGCGTCAAAGCGAGTTCCAACACTTCATCGATCATAGAAACGTAGTGAACGTTGATTTCTCGGCGCAAGTCTTGAGACAGGTCCTCATTGACGTTCTTCTCGTTTTGTTTCGGCAAGACTACATCGAAAATCCCTAACCGTCTCGCCGCTAATACTTTTTCCTTAATTCCGCCAACAGGCAATACATTTCCGGACAAGGTAATCTCACCCGTCATCGCAATATCGCCTCTCACTGGGCGTGCAGTCAATTCTGAGACAAGCGCTGTCGCCATGGTGACACCTGCAGAAGGTCCATCTTTTGGGATCGCTCCAGACGGTACGTGCAAGTGTATTTCAGCGTCTTTGTAAAACGCTGGATCAACATCAAAACGATCAACGTTTGTTCTAAACCAAGAAAGTGCAGCCCGCGCTGACTCTTTCATTACATCACCGAGGTGTCCTGTTAACGTCAAAGTGCCAACACCCGTCATGCGTGTCGCTTCAACGAAAAGCACTTCCCCTCCAACGGGAGTCCAAGCCAAACCAATCGCAACGCCAGGTTTTTTAGTTCTTTCAGTAATTTCCTCGTCGACAAATATTGGCGCACCAAGCATGTCGAGAACTGATCTGGCTCCGATTTCAACAGAAGCAACATCTCCTTCCGCATGTTTCCTCGCAATTTTTCGACAAAGCGCACCAATTTCCCGATCCAGGTTTCTCACACCCGCTTCTCGCGTGTAGTTTCGAATTACAGAGCGAAGCGCCTTTTCGGTAAAACTGATTTGTTCAGCGGTCAAACCATGATTTGTAACTTGGTGTCCGACAAGATGCTCTGTTGCGATGACAAGTTTTTCTTCCTCGGTATACCCAGGAAGTTCAAGGACTTCAATTCGATCTCGAAGTGCTGGCGGTATCGGATCGAGAATATTTGCCGTTGTAATGAAAAGAACCTCGGAAAGATCGAATGGAACATCAAGATAGTGATCTCTAAAGGAATTGTTCTGCTCCGGGTCTAGGACCTCCAAAAGCGCAGATGCAGGGTCCCCGCGAAAATCTGTTCCTAATTTGTCAATCTCATCGAGTATGAAAACAGGATTCCTGGTTTCCGCACGACGGAGTCCCTGAATGATCTGCCCCGGAAGTGCCCCAATATAGGTGCGCCTATGACCGCGAATTTCGGCGTCATCACGAATTCCGCCGAGCGAGATTCTTACGAACTTCCTATCCAGCGAACTTGCAATTCCTTTAGCAAGAGATGTTTTTCCAACCCCCGGAGGTCCAACGAAGCAGAGAATAGGACCTTTAACGTCCGGCTTCAGCTTGCGAACTGCTAGGTACTCGAGGATGCGGTCTTTCGCCTTCTCCAAGCCGGAATGACCAGCGTCTAATGTGTCCTGTGTTTTGTTGAGGTCAATCACTTCGTCTGACCTCTTGTCCCATGGTAGAACGATTAGCCAATCGAGGTACGTGCGAGACACAGTGTACTCAGCCGCTGCCACCGGCATTCTCGACAATCGGTCAAGTTCTCGGTGTGCCTCTTTCTTCACATCATCCGGCATACCACAAGTCTCAATCTTCTCTCGGAGTTCTTCAATTTCCTTTGCCTGCTCGTCTGTTTCCCCAAGCTCCTTTTGGATTGCCTTCATTTGCTCACGAAGAAGATACTCCCGTTGATTCTTGCCAACCTCAGATTGAACTTGTGATTGGATCTTTGATCCAAGCTCGAGAACTTCTAATTCCTTAATGAGCATTCGATTCAAATCGTCCATTCGCCTTCGCACATCAAGTGCTTCGAGCACCTGCTGTTTAACGTTGGTTTGAATCGTTGTCAGGCTTGACGCAATAAAATCAGCAAGCTTTCCGGGATCCTCAATGTTCCCTGACAATGCTTGCAAGTCATCCGATAGGACAGGAGAGAGCGAAACGACCTCCTCAAAGTTGTTCTTGATGTTACGCTGCAAGGCGTCAATCTCAAGTCTGTCTTGATCTCTCGTAAATTCTAGAGCTCTGTGAACAGTCGCAGTGATGAACGGAGTCGACTCGACTATCTCATCAAGTTCAATGCGCGTTAGACCTTGAACGATGAGACGCAGGCTACCATCCGGTAGCTTGAACATCTTATGGACATTTGTCACCGTTCCAACCGAATAAAGGTCCTTCTTGATGGGATCGTCTAGCGCTGCGTCGCGTTGCGTGAAAACACCAACCACTTTGTCCTCAGCTATCGCATGCTCGATCATTCTGATGGACGAAGGACGCGCAACGGCTAGCGGCATGAAAGAATTTGGAAAGAGAACCGTATCGCGAAGTGGAAGAATTGGTAATGCCCTTGGAACTGATATCCGACTTTTCTTGCTCAAGCCAGAATCGATCTCAAACTCTCCGTGTTCGTCACTCATCAACCATCTCCCGCAAACACGATAATCAGGCTCGCACAAGTTCGGTCGAACTGAAAATTACCGGTCAAATCATTCCGTTACCAAAATGACTTATGACAGGCCTTGTCGACGCGCCCGAGAAATCATCATTCGACAACCTTTAGTATCGACGACATCCCGACAATGCGACACCACAATCTAACGAAAAATGAAAAGGTAAGGTAGGAAATTCAATGAATGAAAGACAACGTTGGCACGGCCCAGACCGAAATCTGAACCGTACCAAGAACGCACATACGCATAGAACCGCGTAGACGCGGACGAAAAAGCAACAAAACCAAGAACTACTAATTAGCCAACAGTAACAACGTTCTCTGCCGCCGGACCTTTTTGGCCCTGAACAACGTCAAATTCAACACGCTGGCCTTCAGACAAACTCTTAAAACCTTGTCCTTGGATGGCGGAATGATGCACAAATACATCTTTTTCTCCGTCATCACGGGTCAAAAATCCAAAACCCTTACTGTCATTAAACCACTTCACCGTTCCAGTTACTGGCATTTTCCCGTACTCCTACAATCAAATGGACAAAACCTAGAACCCGCGCCTGCGCCCACAAACGCCGCAACGACTTCCCTTCGGTCGGGATGCTATCCGAGGCTTGTCACTGTTCCATCCCGACTACCTACCACTACCAACGTCGCCGCTACTGCCGACGCAAGAAGGCCGTGTTTCACTTCCTAGCAATTCACTTACCCTCATTAACACGGCCTCCGCATTCAGGACCGTCGAGGCGTTCTTTCTGTCGCATCAAAATCACCCTAGTCACCGCATCGTATAAAAGCGAACCAACCAAGCTGATTCGTCCAACGACCCTCGTCGTAGCTCGACCCCGAATACCCGCTAAGTCGACAACACTATCACGTCACTCCATATAGGCAAGCGCTTTAACGTACTGCAAATGAATCGAGGCTGTAATGCTTGTCGACTCTTGTATATGGGAAAAGCAGGACGATAGGTGAAGCGGAGCCTTGTTGATTAGCGCTGTGTGCACTATATCGGAGCGCCCTCGCTGTTGCAAACCCATGTTTCTGTAATTAGCTATTCCAGTCACCGAAGAATCTCGCTTTCCTTCCAATTTTTCCTCATAGTGCGACAACGAAGGCTATTCAACATTGATTGTTTACAATGCGCTATGCCAAGCTTTTAAAACCAAATGGCCAAATCGATTTGCCCTCTCTGCAGCAACCGCAGGTCCAAACGTGCTTGCCCGTCGCTCGGAGAGCAAATCTGCGCGGTATGCTGCGGAACGAAAAGGAATGTCGAAATCCAATGCCCGTCGGATTGTATCTACCTCCGCTCTTCGCATACAAATCCCCCCGCCGTTGTCCAAAGACAGCGAGAACGGGATTTTCAGTTCATTCTGCCCCTCCTCGGAGGCCTCAGCGAACGTCAACGCGAAATCGCTATGCTCATTCAATGGTTCTTACGTACAAATCGTCCAAACGAATTAAGTTGGACGGACGTGGACATCGAACAAGCGGCCAAAGCGACGGCTGAAACATTTGAAACTTCTAGTCGAGGAATTGTGTATGAGCATCGTGCAGCATCTCTGATAGCCGAACGTCTCTCCACTGACCTCAAAGAAATGATCGACTCAAAACGAAAAGACGGTGCGAGGATAACGGACACTGATACAGCCACCGCTCTTCGTTTCATCGAAACTGCATCCAGAGACGCTCGACACTCATTGGAAGGAAATGACAAAGCGTATTCGTTTTTGCTCAACCGCTTACTTGGTTCAGAAACGGAAAATGCAGAAAGAACATCGCCAAAGAGTTCAGGGAATCAAAAGAATGCAAGTTCTCGACTCATCCTGCCTAGTTAAACCCTAGTGGGAGAATGATATAATCCACCGGCACGGGGAAAAGAAAGTCTAATATTATGGCGAAACGTTGCGAAATTTGTGGAAAAGGTCCAGCTGTAGGTAGGAACGTTAGTCACGCTCATAATGTGACACCGCGCCGATTTCAGGCCAATATCCAGAACGTCAGGGCCGTTGTAAACGGAGGGGTCAAGCGCATGCGAGTTTGCACACGGTGTATCCGTTCTAACAAGGTCACGAAAGCCGCTTAGCTTTTCGTATCTGTTTCAGCTTCATAAAAATCCGTGTCACTAAAAGGCCTTCCAAAACCTCAGGCCTCGAACGTCGACTCTGGCTCGTGCAGCTCTCGTTCGACGTCGAGCACACCAGGTAGAGCCCGAACGACCTTGACTGTGCGCTGCAAATGCTTGAGATCACTGATTTCAATTGTCACTCTGATACGACCGCGTTGAGTCTCATTAGCTGTAGCCTCAACTTTACGAATATTGATCTGTTTTTCCGCAATACAACCAGTCACATCAGCAAGCATTCCTTTTCGGTCCTGAACTTGGATCATGAGGCAAACAGTAAACCAAGACTCCTTGCCGCCGGTGTCCCAGACGACATCAATCCTACGCTCAGGGTCATACAACAGATTGATCACATTCGGACACCGAGCGTTGTGCACTGAAACACCTTTACCTCTAGTGATGTAACCAACAATCCGCTCTCCGCGAATTGGATTGCAACATCCAGCACGAAATACCATCAAGTCATCGCTCCCACCCGCCTTAATGGTCTCTTGGTTCGGACGAACCACTCGTCTAGCAACCGATCCAATCGCGACCTTCTTTTTTTCCATCGGTAACTTCTCAGTTGGCACTAGAGCGGTTACGACATGTCGCGAAGAAATAGCGCCGAATCCTATCGAAGACCAAAGATCGTCAATTTTTTGAGCACCGAATTTGGCAAGGACGCGACCGATTGAATCCG
>Ga0310121_10000512_pt1 | contig 42436 bp, 43 predicted proteins | sample CB27_Tmax_986_MG_FD_203504 | JGI IMG/M metagenome (GOLD analysis project Ga0310121, IMG submission 203504) | Marine microbial communities from Western Arctic Ocean, Canada - CB27_Tmax_986 | ecosystem: Environmental > Aquatic > Marine > Oceanic | place: Canada: Western Arctic Ocean | collected...
GGGGCGCTGGCGCTGCTCTTCATCGTGGGGGTGAGCGTACTGACCGCCATGGGCGGCGCGAGCGTGGCGCTCCAGCGGCCCAGTCACGACCTCCTCCTGGCATCGACGTCGTCGAAGCTGGAGGCACGTTACGCGGCCGACCCCCGCGGCACCGCGCCTGAACTCGTCCCCCTCGAACCCCGAATCATCGAGGAGGTGGCCAAGGACCGCGAAGTCTCGGTGGCGCCGGCACTGGTCCCTCCCCATCTTCCGAGCCAGGCGACACCCACATCGACTGCTGAACCGCCCACGCCCACGCCCCCGGCTGACGGGGCGGCGACTCCTCCCCAGACGGCCCCACCGAGCCAGTCGTCGACCGCTGAACCCGGCGCCGAGCCCTCGCCGACTGGTGCCGCGAGCGAACCTTCGATGACACCTACGGCGACACCCACGCCGGTCCCAACCCAAGCGGGGACCGCCACCGCAACCGCGGCGGCCACGCCGGAGTCAGCGCCCCCCTTCCCCGTGCCCACGCCAACGGCAACGCCGTCGCCGTCGCCGTCGCCGTCGCCAACGGCCACGGCTAGCGGAACGGCGGGGCCGACCAGCACGCCCACCCCCATCCCGCCCCCGGGCGCGACGCCCACGCCCACGCCGACGCCCACGCCCACGCCGACGCCCACCCCTACCTCCACGCCGAGCGCAACTTCGACGCCGGGCCAGAGCCCGACAGCGACCCCCACTGCAACGCCGACGCCGACGCCGACGCCGACGCCAACGGCAACGGCGACGCCGCCGCCGGGCGCGACGCCCACTCCCACCCCGCCGGCCACGGCTACTCCGGCGCCTACGCCGACCCCCACCGCGACGCCAACGGCGACATCGACCCCTACCTCAACGCCGACTCCGACGTCCACATCCACGCCCACCCCAACCCCAACGCCGACCCCTCCCCCGAGCGGGAACTTCACGTTCTACCTCCACAACAACCCCTCCCCGCCATCCGGGGACACGACCTCGCAGCTGAACCTGCCCCTGGATGAGACCGCGCCGCCGTCCGGGCCCCTGAACAACTACGACACCGATCGCGACAGCGAGCCCGGCCTGGTCATCGCCAGGGGTGGCTCGGGCGCCGGCGAGACCGATCCGGTGAAATACCAGGCCTGGCGCACGGCGCCGTTGTCCTCCGCAATCACGCTCGGGAACGACGTCACGGTCTTTCTCTGGAGCGGGATGAAGGACTTCGAGAGCGGGAAGGCCGGAAGCGTCACGGTCTATCTCCGCGACTTCGATGGCGGGAGTCACACGGAGATCTGTTCAGGCTCCCTGACCGAGCCCGACTGGCAGGGCCCGCCCCCGAGCTTCCGCAACAAGAGCTTCTCGTTCACGTGTCCGACCTACACCCTCACCAGCGGTCATAGCCTCGAAGTCAAGCTGATCGTGAACGGGTCGTCGGATGACGATCTCTGGTTCGCGTACGACACGAACCCCTACCGCACTCGCCTCCAAATCAACTGAGGCCGGTGCTTCAGTTCCAGGGCGCGCGCGCGAGCGTCATGCCCAACCAGGCCGCGAACACCCCCGCGATCGTGCTCAGTCCCACGTTCGCCGCCGCCCGCAGGACCTGGTCGTTGCGCAGGAGCGTGAGGGTCTCCCAGCCGAAGGTGCTGAACGTGGTGTAGCTGCCGAGCGCACCCACGAGGAGCAGGACACGCGCCTCCCGGTTGAGGAGCCCGCGCTCCTCGGCGAGGGTGGCGAGAACGCCGATCAGGAAGCAGCCGCTGATGTTCACCGCGAGCGTTCCGTAGGGGAAGCCGAATCCGAATACGGTGTGCACGCGCGACTGCACGAAGTAGCGCAGGGGTGCGCCAATGGCGGCGCCGGCGATGATGAGGGCGTAGGTGCTTACGACTTGGGATCCCGCCGCGAGGGCGCCGCGAGCGTCTCGTGGAGAAGAGCTCCAGCGGTTTCAGACGAGTGTTCGGGCGTCGATTTCGTTACCACGACCACCATCGATCGGTGTGTTGCTTGCGGCGAACCGAAGCCTACCACTGCCGGAAGCAGCCCGGGACCGATCGGGCCACCGTGGCTGCCCTAGAATGGATGTCCTCGCCGCTAGGGACGGACCCGGCGGCGGGCGACAGCGTGGTCAGTGGCGAAGGAGGTCCGGATGGCTCAGTCAGCGATTGGCGTTTCGACGGTAGACCGCGATCAACTTCGCGCCCAGATTTCCGAGAAGTATCGCGATGTCGCCATGGACCCGGAAATGGGATTCCACTTCCACAACGGCCGCCCGCTCGCGCGGATGCTCGGCTACGCCGGCGAGGTCGTGGAGACCCTCCCGTGGGGGACGGTGGAATCGTTCGCGGGCACGGGCAACCCATTCCTCTTTGGCGAGCTCGCTGTGGGCGAAACCGTCGTTGATGTGGGCTGTGGTGCGGGTTTCGACAGCCTTATCGCCGCGCGGCAGGTTGGCGCCGACGGCCAGGTGATCGCAGTCGACATGACGGCCGGCATGCGCGACAAGGCCGCTGCCGGGGCTCAGGCAATGGGATTCGGGCACGTCGAGGTCCGCGACGGCTTCGCCGAGTCGCTGCCCGTTTCCGACGCCGTTGCCGATGTCGTCATCAGCAACGGCGTCGGAAACCTCTGCCCCGACAAGCCCGCTGTTTTCCGGGAGATGGCGCGCGTACTCAAGCCCGGAGGACGCATCCAGATTGGAGACATCCTCGTTCACAAGCCTGTACCGCAGGATGCCCGGGATGACATCGACCTCTGGAGTGGCTGAATCGCCGGTGCTCTGCTGGAAGCAGAGTGGCGCCAGGTGCTCGAACTGACGGGCTTCAGCGAGGTCGTTCTGTCCAACGAAATCGATGTCTTCTCCGGGAGTAAGCACGAGTCGGACGCTGCGGAGTTCGAGACGCGTGGCGTGACGGTCTTCGCCCGCCACCCCTAGCGGCGGCCACCTCTTGTGGGGGGCGAGCGATCCCGCCGCCTCCCCTGCTGAACCTTGAACTCTGAACTCCGTCGCGCCCCCCCCCGGGGCGACACACACCTACGCCGCACTTGGCGTGGGCGAGCGTTGGGAGCGCCTCAGGCGGGGCCAGGGGGGATGTTCGCGTTCATGCGGAAGAAGTTCGTCGGATCGTACTTCGTCTTCAGCGCGACGAGCCGCGTCCACTGCTCGGGGCTGTACGCGGCTGAGCGGACGCGGCCGGCCGCGTCATCGCTCGTGAAATTCACGTAGACGCCGCTGCTGTGCGGAAGCAGGTCGTCGAACATCGCCCGTACCCAATTGATGTGACGCTCGGGCTCGGGGTCGTCAGGCATCCAGGCGGCGGCGATGTTGATGTCGTGGAGAGCGCTCCGGTTGGCGAAGGCGGTCGCGTCGTTCGCCACGTCCATGACGGCGCCGCCAAGACAGAAGATAGGCACGGTCGCGAGCGGGGACGTGATCCTCTGGCAGTGGTCGACGATCAGGCCGATTGCATCGTCGGAGAGCTCCGCGAGCTTGTGCGATTTCCAGTAGTAGTGGCGGCCGTGGGGAAGGGCCGCGTCGAACATCTTCTGATGCGCCGGATAGGGCTTCGGGGCGACTGCATCGAAGGCAGGGGCGCCGAACTCGCGCAACGGGCGGAGGGCCTTCTCGGCCTCTTCCACCGGTCCGGCGTAGTCCATCACCAGTGCAACGATGGGCTCGCCGTGCAGTTCGCTCGGGATGGCGGGCAAGCGTGGGGCCAAGCGAAGATTCGCGAGCACGCCGATCTCCCTCGGCGCAGCGGGCAGGAACTCACGCAGGAAGCGTAGAACCGCGGGCGCTGCGCGCATGGGCCAGGCGACCATCCCCGCCAGGATCTGCGGCGGTAACGGATGCAGCCGGAACTCGAACGAGGTGACGATGCCGAAGTTTCCCCCGCCGCCCCGGAGTCCCCAGAACAGGTCGCTGTTCTCCCTCTCGTTCGCGACGACGAAGTCGCCGTCCGCGGTGACAACGTCGGCTGAGGTGAGGTTGTCGATAGCGAGCCCGAACGCCCGCATCAGGTGGCCGATCCCGCCCCCGAGGGTGAGGCCGCCAACGCCCGTGTGACTGACGATGCCGCCCGTGGTGGCCAACCCGAAGGCATGGCTCTCGCGATCCAGGTGTTCGTTGAGCGCGCCGCCCTCGACCCGAATGGTTTCAGTGGACGGATCGACGCGGGCGGCGGTCATCGCGGAAAGGTCGATCACCAGTCCGTCATGGCTGATGGCGTGCCCCGCGACCGCGTGGCCCCCGCCGCGGACCGAGGAGGGGAGGTTGCGCTCGCGCGCGAAGCGAACCGCGGCGCGCACGTCAGCCAGGCCCTGGCAACGGGCGATGAGCTGAGGCTTGCGATCGATCTGTCCGTTCCAGATCGCTCTGGCAGCTTCGTAGGTGGGCCCCTCTGGGCCGATCAGCTCGCCGAGAAAGTTGTTTTCGAGGCCACCAGCGAGCCCTGCTGCGTCTGAACTCATCGCGGTCCCTTTCCCGAGCGCATTACCTGGGGGAAGCTGCCCGATCGCGCTAGGCCCAACGATAGGCCGTCCCTCGACGGTGAGGCCAGGATCGAAGCTCCAGCACAGAGCGTATCGGGCGAACCGTAGGGCGCCCCGTGGCGGTCACGGTGAACGAGGGTTGGACGGCGCCACTCCCGCGTAGCCACGCATCGAGGGCATCCCGCAGCCGGGCCGCGCTCTTGCGCACTGCGCGAGCAGGCTCCATGGGGTCCCTCGGGCAGGACGCACCAGGCGGGAGACGAACACACGGTTCGGCAGTCTGAGCTGCCACGTCTGATCTAGGAATCCGCGCTGGCGAGCAGCTCGATCGTCTCGCGCGGGGTGGCGAAGACGAATCGATGGGCCTGCGGGTGACTGAGGATGTAGTCCAGCCCGGCAGTCATTCGTTCGAGCGCGTGCGGAGCCGCGAAGATGGAAGCGCGGATCGAGAACAGGAAGTGCTGCCGCTGGCGTCTGGCGAGCTCGTGCTCGAACGTTCGCCGAAAGTGCTGAGGGCCGCTTCGCAACAGGAGCCGGGTGGATCTGGTCCGGGGCCTACGTCCGAGGAGTTGAGCAACTTTGGCGCGCGGCGTCCCGCCGGGCCGCGTTCGCCACCCGGGGATGATCGTGCTGAGCGGGATGGCGAGGATGCCGTCGCCACGACCGTCCACTGCCGGGAGCCGGAAATCTTCAACGGACGGTCGCCAGGGGGCTCGTGGCACCTTGCGATAGTCGGGGCTCTCGCCGGTGTACTTCCCGTGAGGCCCGGCGAGCGTTCCGGCGGGCGTGCCCGGCGGAATCGTCAGTTCGTAGCGGACCCCCAGTGACTCGACGAGCTGCATCGTGTCATCGTTCATCCAGTTGCCGCCCATGCTGAACGACTGTGCGGCCCGCCCGCGGTGTGTCCGGAAGGTGGCGAGGGCACCGCGCACGCAGGAATCGACCCAGGCCTGGTCGCCATAGTCCTCGATCCAGCTCTGCGCCTCTTCGCTTCAGCGGTAGGGGTGGATGTGTACGCCGAGTTCGTCACCGATCGCCTCGTCCGCGGAAAGACGGTCTCCGTAGCGCATCAGGGGCCACTCGGCTGATCCGTAGGTTTCGGCGATCTGCGGATCGAGCCGAACGAGCCACGTGAAGTGGGCGGGCGAACCGGTCACGCTGGCAATCCTGCTCCGTAGTCGCTGCAGGTACTCCGCGGAGCGTTCGTACCCACGCCATGGCAACGGCCGCTCGCGATCGATGAAGAGGCCGTCGGGCTCGGCATCGATGTTGAGGATGATGGGAATCTTGTCGGTCCCCAGGGCCCCACGCTCCAGGCGATAGGTTGGGGCCGGGGCTGTTGGAGTCACCGCCTGCCCTCCCGACGGCTTGCCAGCCGCGGGGCGGATTGTGTTGGCGACTGCACTGCGGCGTCAATTGGTCAGTCTGGGAGGTTCACCACCTGCGGGATCGTGCTGGGGCCCGGGCCGCGGTGCACGTACACAACGTTGCTCGGAACCCCCACTCCCGCCCCCTCTCTGAACTCTGAACCCTGAACTTTGAACTCCGTCGGGCTCGGCATCGATGTTGAGGATGATGGGAATCTTGTCGGTCCCCAGGGCCCCACGCTCCGGGCGATAGGTTGGGGCCGGAGCTGTTGGAGTCACCGCCTGCCCTCCCGACGGCTTGCCAGCTGTGGGGCGGATTGTGTTGGCGACTGCATTACGGCGTCAATTGGTCAGCCCCCTCTCGAGGCTGCTCGCGACCACTGGGTTTGTCATCCCGCGCCCGGTGATGTAGTTCTCGAGCGAGCGCACCAAGTCGTCCTTCGGGAGCCCGACCCAACGCGTGAGGTCTCCGATCGAGATGAGCCCAACGAGCTTGTCGCCTTCGATCACCGGCAGGCGACGGGTGCGCGTCTCGGTCATCAGCGCCATCGCCTCGACCACCCTGGTATGAGGCTCGATCGTCACAAGGTCCTTGGTCATGACCTCGTCCCCTTGAACATCGTGGGCAAGGCCGTGCTAGTCGACGCGACGATCATCCGCGCATTCCTGCTCCCGACAACCATGAAGCTCCTCGGCGACTGGAACTGGTACCTGCCGTCGTGGCTCGAGTGGCTGCCGAACCTGCCCATGAGCGAAGAGGTGACGCCAACCGCGCGGTGGGGCCGTGCCTACCGAGGATCAGGATCGGCAGTCCAGTCAGCGGTCCTGCGGCTCGGCGCCGCGGGCAACGATGAAGCACAGGACCGCCATCACGAGTGTGATCGGTCCCCATGTGTATCGCTCGACCTCGCTTCGAGACGCCCAATTCATCAACGAGCCGAGAAGTATGAGGCCGAACAAGATCCACGTTGCTCGCTTGACGAGCGTGGCGCGGAGGTGCGCGTCACCCAGGCCAGAGCGTTGAAAGACGATGGCTGCCGCGAGCGTCCATATGAATACCGCAACCCCACTTCCGATACGGAGCCCTGCCGACAGCTCGGCAGCGCCTCCGCCCCAGGCGGCCTTGCCCCACGGGACACCAAGCGCCAGCACCGCCTGAAACCCAGCGATCCCCAGAAACCCCACCGTCGCTGCGACGCCCGCTGCTCGGACACGTGAGCGGGACCTGTAGGGGGCCATGTCCACTGATCCCTCACCAGTATCAGCCTACACCCTTGGAAGGTCAAGTGGTCTCCTCTCAAGCTGTGCGAAGATATTGAGAAATATTTCACTCGTTCTGTGAAAGTAATCACGATCATCTTGTTTGTGAAGAGAGTCACAATATGTCGAAAGAACCCTCGCTCTGCTGGTTGAAATCGTTCCATTAGTGGGCTAGTCTTTAGTTCTAGTCTGACTTTGGAGGGTGCCTGTATGAAGATCCGGACTCACCTTCTCTTTGGAGTGCTCGAGGTCGATCAGCTCGGCCCGCGTTAGCGGGCCAGGCAGAGCGGCCTCGCGATGATCCCAGGTTCAGACGCGAGGCCAGGCAAATCACTGAGGGGACCGAGTTTTCGGCCCCCTCAGTTTGTCCAGACCGTGAGCTGCGCTTTCGGGTACCCGCGGAACCGTCAGCCTTGGTCCGTCAGCACACGGACCGGCCGGATGACTCCGGGCCGCATTGGCAGTCGCAGGCCGGCCGACCAGGATGAGTTGCTGCAGAGCCAGCCCACAAGCACGACCTTCGCCCGTGAGCCCCACTGCCAGCGCCGACCCCCTGGGCTTTGAAAATGGGGCAGGTCCTTGCCTCTTCAGAACGTTTGTTCTATCCTCGCTTTCCTTTCACCCCCAGGAGAGTTCCGGATGCCGATGGCCTGCCTCCTCGTCCCTGCTCTGCCCCTCGCCTGTGAGCTCGCGCAGCGGCCGGATCTGCGCGGGCGTCCGATCGTCATCACCGATGAGGCTGGGCTGCGCGTGGCGCACGTCAGTGGCGAAGCTCTGAGCCGTGGTGTGCGGCCGGGGATGACGTTGCGCGAAGCGGTCGCCTTCGTGCCCGCGCTGGCGGTGCTCGAGCCCCGCCCCGCGCTCGTCGCCCGCGCCGCCCACGCGCTCATCGATGCGATCGGCAGTGTCAGCCCCTGCGTGGAAGAGGCTGAACCAGGGGTGGTGTTCGCCGATCTCGCCGGTCTCGAACGGCTCTACCCCCGCCCCGGCCTGATCGAGCAGGCGCTCTTCGATGCCACGCCCGCCGCCCTCGGCCCCAGGGTTGGGATCGCGGAGACGCGCTTCACGGCGTTTGCGGCTGCGCATCAGTCCCCAGCGGGAACGTCTACGAGCGTCGGCGAAGATGAAGCCACGGCCTTTCTCGCCGAGAAGCCTACGGCCTGGCTCCCTCTGGATGAGGACGCGCGTGAGCACCTCCATCTCCTCGGTATCGAGACGCTCGGTGGCTTTGCTGCCCTCCCCCGCCACGCCGTCGAGGCGCAGTTCGGCGTCAGCGGCGGTCTCGCCTGGCTGGCGGCGCGCGGCGAGGACCCCACCCCGCTGCGCCCCCAGCACCTCCTGCGCGAGCGCGTCATCGAGCGCTCGCAGGCGCAGCCCCCCCTCATCAGCCACGAGGCGATCGCGCGGTCCTGCGAACAGCTCCTCGGGCGGGCGCTGCGCCAACCGCGCGCGGCCGGCCGCTTCGTGCGCTACTTTCGCATCTCCGCCACCGGCGAAGACGACGGCCTCTGGGAGCGGAAGCTCTCGATGAAGGAGCCGACCGGGGACCGGGGCCGGCTCTGGCTCGCGCTCCGAACCGTTCTGGAGCAGGCCGAGTACCCCGGTCCGATCGCCGAGCTCGAGCTCGAGCTCGGCGGCCTCACGAGCGAGAGCGCCCGCCAGCGTGGCCTCTTCCGTGATCGTCTGCGCCGACGCGAAGAGCTGGACGAGATGGTGCGCCACCTCAAGCTTCGCTACGGCCAATCGCCGCTCGCGCGCATTGTCGCGCTCGACCCCAGGAACCGCCTCCCCGAACGCCGCCACGCACTCATGGATTACGACCCGTGAGGAGGAGTTCAGAGTTCAAGGTTCAGAGTTCAGAGAGAGACGAGAGCCTCGGCTCTGCCCCCGATGAGGAGTTCAAAGTTCAGCGTTCAGAGGGCGCGGTCCGGGCGGCGGCCGCAGGCCGCTCTGGTCAGCCGCCAACGGCCAACGGCCAACGGCCAACGGCCAAGCGCCAAGAGCCGCGCGCCTCGCTCCGCCCCTTGGCCCTCCCGCGCCCCGTACAGGTGCGCACTGATGCCGCGGGGTTGCCCGTCGAAGTTGAACTGACGCGCACCAGCGGCCAATGGCCAGCGGCCAGCGGCCAGCGGCCAACGGCCAACGGCCAACGGCGGCCGCAGGCCAAGAGCCGGCAGACCGTCGCGCGGGTCGAGGAGGTCTGGCGCGTCGCCGAGGAGTGGTGGCGCGAAGAGCCGGTCGCGCGTACCTACTACCGCCTCGTTCTCGACGACGGCCGCCCCCTCACCCTCTTTCACGATGACGAGGGCGCCGGCGGCGGCTGGTTCAGCCAGCACTACGGATGAGAGTTCAGCGTTCAGGGTTCAGAGTTCAGAGGGAGACGGCGGTAAAGCCACGGCCAACGGCCCGCTGATGAGTTCAGAGTTCAAGGTTCAGAGTTCAGAGGGAGACGGCGGTAGAACGGGCCAGCGGCCAATGGCCAATGGCGGGCCACCGTCCCCCAAGAGCCAACAGCCACCAGCCAAGAGCCGCCGCTGATGAGTTCAGGGTTCAGAGTCCAGAGAGAGACGAGCCCCCCGGCCCCCCAAGAGCCAAGAGCCAAGAGCCAAGAGCCAAGAGCCAATGGCCAGCAGTAGAACGGGCCAACGGCCAATGGCCAACGGCGGGCCACCGTCCCCCAAGAGCCAAGAGCCAAGAGCCAACAGCCAACCGCTCCTCGCCCGCCGCGCGGCCATCGAGAGCGCCATGGATCCCGATACGCCCCGCTCCCGTGCCCCCCGCGACCCCGCCCAGCCCGTCTCCCCTTCGGTCCTCGACGAGGCGCCGTACGTGGAGCTGCACCTGCACTCCAACTACTCGCTCCTCGAAGGCGCCTCCAGCATCGATGAGCTGGTCGCGACGGCCGTTGCGCAGGGTCACCGCGCCCTCGCCCTCACCGACCACGATGGCCTGTTCGGGGCGATGGAGTTCGCGCGGACCGCCAAAGAAGCGCAGCTGCGGCCGATCACGGGTCTCGAGATCACGCTCCTTGAGGAGGACGGCACCCGCTCCCACCTCACCCTCCTGGCCGAGACGCAGGAGGGCTACGCCCACCTCTGCCGGCTCTCGAGCTACGCCTTCGGTCTCGAAGAGGAGGAGGCAGCGGCGAAGGAGGAGCGCCGCCTCGACGCGCTCCTGCCGGTGGGGCGGCTGGAAGAGCATGCCGGCGGTCTCATCGTCCTCAGTGGCTGCCGCGAGGGGCGCGTCCCGCAGCTCCTCGCCGCAGGCAAGGAGCGTGAGGCGGAGGAAGCGCTGCGCCGGCTCGTGCGTTGGTTTGGCTCGGCGAACGTCTTCGTCGAGCTGCAGGACAATTTCGTCTACGGCGACCGTCCCCGCAACCACGCCCTCGTGGCCCTCGCCGAGCGTGTGGGCGTGGGCGTGGTCGGTACCGGCGACGTGCACTACCACGTCCCCGCGCGGCATTGCCTGCAGGACGTGTTGGTCGCGATCCACCACCGCAAGACGCTCGACGAAAGCCACCAGGAGCGCCGCCCGAACGCGGAGTTCTACCTGCGCAGTCCGGCGGAGCAGGCCCAGCGCTTCGCCGCTTACCACCCCGAGGCGGCGGCGAACTCGGTGCGCATCGCCCGCCGCTGCACCTTCGATCTCACCGAGGACCTCGGTTACCGCCTCCCCAACCCGAAGGGGCTCGACGGCACGACCCCTCTCGAACGGCTCGAGCGCATCTGCCGCGAGCGGCTCGAGGAGCGCTACCCGGATACCGTGGTGAGTTCAGTGTTCAAAGCTCAGAGTTCAGAGAGAGACGAGCCCCCTGCCGCCGGCCGCGGCCGCCAACGGCCAACGGCCAACGGCCAACGGCCAACGGCCACCCCCCAAGAGCCAAGAGCCAACAGCCAACAGCCGCCACCGACCGAAAGGGAGGTGGCGCAGGCGCGGCTCGAAGAGGAGCTGGCGCTCGTCGGGCGTCACGATCTGGCCGGCTTCTTCCTCATCTATCACGACATCATCGAGCTGGCCACGGAGGTAGCCGCCGAGGTGCGGGGCAAGGCCGGGCGGAGCGCTGCCCTCCAAACCCTCCCCCCTGGGCGGGGGCGGGGCTCATCTGTCTCCTCGATCATCTGTTACCTGATCGGGCTCTCCCACATAGATCCGATCCGCAACAACCTCTTCGTCGGGCGCTTCCTCAACGACGTCATGCGCTCGCTGCCCGATATCGACCTCGACTTCCCCCGCGACATCCGCGCCGAGCTCATCGAGCGCGTCTACAAACGCTGGGGCAAGGACCATGCCGCGCTCGTCGCCATCTTCCCCACCTACCGTCTGCGCAGTGCCATCCGCGACGTGGGGAAGGCACTCGGCCTCCCCGCTGCTGAGCTCGACCGGCTGGCGAAACGCGCCAGCGGCCACGACAGCGTTCGCGATCTGCCGGCGGAGCTTGCGCGCCAACCTGAATTCGCCGACCGCCTGGAGGCGCGCGGCTGGCGCGACCTCTCCGATCTCGCGCAAGAGCTCGCCGGCTTCCCTCGCCACCTCTCCCAGCACGTGGGCGGCATGGTCATCTCCTCCGACCCCCTTATCGACTACGTTCCCTGCCAGCCCGCCGCCTGGCCCAACCGCTACCTCTGCCACTGGGACAAGGATTCGATCGACGATGCGCGCATGGTCAAGATCGACTTCCTCGCGCTGGGCATGCTTTCCTGCGTGGAGGAGACGGTCGACCTCGTCGCCCGCCAGCGTGGCCACGCCCTCGACCTCTCGCGCATCGATTTCGAGGAGGAGGCGACGTACGACGCCATCTGCGAGGGCGATACGGTGGGCGTGTTCCAGATCGAGTCGCGCGCCCAGATCGCGATGCTGCCCCGCACCCAACCGCGCACCCTCGAGGACCTCACCGTGCAGGTTTCGATCGTGCGGCCCGGACCGATCGTCGGCGGCGCCGTAAATCCATACGTTCGCCGCCGCGAAAAGCAACGGGAGAATCCGCACTACGTGCCCGAGGTGCCGCACGAGTGCGTCCGCGAGATCCTCGCGGAGACGCTCGGGGTCGTCATCTATCAGGAGCAGGTGATCCAGGTGGCGCAGGCGATGGGCGGCTTCAGCGCCGGTGAAGCCGATCAGTTCCGCCGCGCCATGAGCCGCAAGCGCTCGCTGGAGGCGATGGAGCGCTACCGCCAGCGCTTCATGGCGGGCGCCCGCGAGCGCGGTGTCGACGAGGCGACGGCCGAGCGCGTCTTCGAGAACCTCCTCGGCTTCGCCGAAGTCGGCTTCCCCAAGAGTCACGGCGCTGCCTTCGGTCTACTCGCTTATCAATCGACCTGGCTCAAGCGCCACTACGGCCCCGAATTCATGTGTGCTCTCTTCAACAACCAACCGATGGGCTTCTACCCCCCGCACGTGCTCACGAACGACGCGCTTCGCCACGGGATCCAAGTGCGCCGTCCCCACATCAACCACAGCCTCGCCGCCTGCACGGTGGAGGAGCTCGACGAGGGCGAGGACGGTGTCGGTGCGGTGCGGGTCGGCCTCGGCTACGTGAAGGGCGTGGGTGAAGCCGGGGGCACGCGGATCGAGGAGGAGCGCGGGCGGGCGGGCGACTTTCAGTCGCTCTTCGATTTCGTCCAGCGCGCGGGCATCAGCCGCCGCGCCACCACGAGCCTCATTCGCATCGGCGCGTTCGCGCCCTTCGGCCTCAACCGCCGCGAGCTGCTCTGGCAGCTCGGCCTCTTCGGCGGTGGCTTCGAGCGCGCCATGCTGAGCAAATCACGCGAACGCCAAATGCGCCTCCCCCTGCCGACCGCTCAGGACAACGTCACGCTCGTGGACTTCGACGCCTACCAGCGCATGTCCGCCGACTACGAGCTGCTGTCGCTCTCGCCCGACAGCCATCCGATGCGCTTTCTCCGCCCCCTCCTGCACGAGGGCGTCGTCTCCAGCCAGCACCTACGCTCCCTGCCTGGCGGCAAGGTGGTGGAGGTGGCGGGGCTGGTGGTCTGCCGTCAGCGCCCAATGACGGCCAGGGGCATCATCTTCCTGCTGCTCGAAGACGAGTTCGGCCTGATGAACATCCTCGTGAGCAAGGAGCTCGCCGAGCGCATGCGCGACACGGTGCGTACGGCCGCCTTCGTGCGCACGCGCGGCGTCCTCGAGAAGCGCGCGGGCGAGCAGCGCACCCTCGTCGCCCAATCGCTCGAAGAGATGCTGCCGCACGAAGCGCTGCAGATGCCGTCGGGGAAGTCGTGGGGGTAGCGCCCAGCGACTAGCACCCCCCGGCTCGAAACCGCCTGCCCCGCAGGCGGCAGCGCCCTGGAATCGCTAGTCGACCCAGACCACCTGGCCGGCGATCTCGAAGTCCGTGGCCAAGATCGGCTCTCCCTGCGCCGCGGTAGCTGGCTCGGTGCAGGTGCCCTCGCCGCGCAGGTCGTAGATCCCGCCGCCCGTCTCATCGCTGACCAGTTCCTGTTCGGTGATCTCGATCGTGCAGCCGCCGTCGGGCGTTGTATGGAAGAGGAGGTTGCCCGGCTCGAGTTCTCCGATGATTGCGACGTTGAGCGTGGCATCGGTTCCGGTCTCGCCCGCCTCCAGTTCCCCAATCTGGAAGGTGATCAGGATCGTCCGATCGTCTTCGTTGTAGACAAAGACCAGCTCCACGCCATCGGCGGCAAAACCGAGGCCGGCGCAATCGACCTCGTCCTCATCCCAGTCGATATCCTTCTCGATGCCCTCGGAGAGGGTCATGCGAAGAACACACCCCGCGGAACCCGAGCCGCTGGCCCCGCCGCCCCCATCACCGTCCTGGTTCGTGGCAGCGGTCGGCGCGGGCCCTCCGCCAGCGTTAGCAAACGGACCTCCCCCACCGTTATCACTCCCGCCGCAGGCGGCGATGACGCTGCTGCAAGCAGCGTCATCGAGAAGAGAGCAAGCCTCGTGCGCATCGAACGCCTCCTGGGGGACCGGGCCAGGGGAGAATAGCCTACAGACGCCAGCGTCGCTGGAGGCCTGCGGGCCCTTCCTCAGTGCGTTCCCTCCTTTGCGAGCACGGTCGGCATCCCCTGCATCCCGCGGAGTGTGTTGATCTCTCCCCGGTGCCCGTTGAAGTGGCCGAGCATGTGCAGCGAGATTCCCTGTCCCACCGTCTCCGTGCCCGCTCGGGCGGGAACCTCCCGCTCGAGGTCGGCGTCGGTGGCGCTGCCGAGGAAGCGCTGGGTGGCGTCCCAAACCAGGGCCTGGTAGCCCGCGAGCGCCTCCATGTCGTCCACGTGGATCTGCCTGGCTTCGTCGTCTGACTGCCCGGTTCCGAAGCCTTCGGCCGGGAGGCCTGTCCGCCTCGCCCACTCCTCATCCCAAAGGGCCGCCTTGTCGAGCGCGCGGACGTTGATGATCAGATCCTCGATCCGGGCTGTGTGCCAGAGGCACCACGCGATGGAGTGGCTCCCCCCGGGCGGCACGAAGTGGAGTTGTTCGTCGCTCCCGTTGCGCGCGTCCGCCAGCGCGCGGTGCGCGAATCCAAGACTCTGCTCGATGAAATCGACCGTGCTCATCACCCACCCCCTCAGGTTCGAGCGCATCCTACCGCCGTAGCCCGCTGCCCAGCTCTGCAACAGGGACGGGGTCGCAGGCATCGGACGCTGGCTGCGCCGGCAGATGGTCTCCTGCTCGTCATCGCTGAGAGCGAGCATTAGTCTCTGCGTCGCGATGGCTACCTCAGCGCGAGGGATAGGGCGATGCGGATACAGACGGGACAGCTGATAAGCCTCGGCTACGGCAAATACGTGCGCTCCGATGAGGTCGTGGCGATCGCCCCGATCGAAGAGGAGCGCGGGCCCGGGAAGCGCACACACGTCTGGGTGCGGGGGGTGGCGGATGCGCTTGTCGCCTCGCGCTCGGACGGTGCCTTGGCAGATGACCTCGTCACGCCGGCCGAGGAAGCGGCACGAATGCGAGAGTTGCGGGCGATGCTTTCCCGCCTCGCGGCGGCGCTCGACGACGTTCCGCCGGTCTTGCGCCGTGTGCTCCGCGAGGAGTCGAGCGTCGAAGTCGATGCGCTTCTGGAGGAGACCCGGCGAGTCCTAGGCTAGCGCTGTCCGGCCGCCCCCCGACGTCACGGCAAGGGCGTCGTGCGGCTGCGGTTGAGCTCGCTGCGCTCGGTCGCTCGACTGCTCCGCTGCGCTTCGCGCTCCCTCCGTTGAGCTCGCTGCGCTTGATCGCTCGCTCTGTTGAGCTCGCTGCGCTTCGCGCTCGCTCTGTTGAGCTCGCTGCGCTCGGTCGCTCGACTGCTCCGCTACGCTCCGCGCTCCCTCCGTTGAGCTCGCTGCGCTTGATCGCTCGACTGCTCCGCTACGCTCCGCGCTCCCTCCGTTGAGCTCGCTGGGCTCGGTCGCTCGACTGCTCCGCGCTCGCTCCGGTTGAGCTCGCTGGGCTCGGTCGCTCGACTGCTCGCTGCGTTTCGCGCTCGCTCCGTGCGCCCCGATCGCCACCGGGGGGCCAGCAGTGCCTGCGCGCCTGCGAAGCGCCACCAGGGGGCGGTGGAGTTCGTGCTCGCTGCGCTTCGCGCTCGCTCTGCTCGGTCGCTCGACTGTCCGCTGCTCTTTGCGTTCGCTCTGTCCGCCCCTATCGCCACGGGGGCCCAGCAGTGCCTGCGCCTCTGCGAAAGCGCCACCCAGAGGCGGTGGAGTTCGTGCTGGCGGTCCGCCTCACGGATTGAGCGTGCGTTCGCTCCGTCAGAGGGTAGGCCGATTCCTACTCCACGACCCCGCCACCGCTACCGACACTCCGCAAAAGACATGGTTCGCAGGTGGGTTTGGTCCGTTGTGGTCTGCTTGGCCCTCGCGGCGTCCCTGGCGCTCCTCGTCCTCCTGCTGACTGTCCCCAGCCTCGACGTCCGCCTCCATGCGCCAACCGGCCACTTTTTTATCGTCTCCGTGGCCACCCTCGCATCGGCTCTGATCGGGCTCCTTCTTCTTGTCTGGGTCGACAGCATCCGCAGCACCTAGACGGTCTTCTTGGGGCTGGGGTTCGTGGCGGTTGCGATCATCTTCGCGACACACGGCCTCTCGACTCCGGGGTTCATCGTCGGTGGCGGCGCTGTGGCCGCGCCCGAGGGCGCGAGCGAACTCGGCTTCTACGGCTACGCTGCGCCGGCGGGCGAAACGGCCGCCGATGACCACCAGGAACCGTTCGCCGTCATCGTCTCGGCCGGGCTCAGCCAGCTCGTGGGGGCGATGTTCATTCTGCTCAGCGTGCTCCCCGCGGGACTGCCGGGGATTCGGTCGACGACGAGGGTTCGCGGCTGGTTCTTGCCGGCGACCCTGACCGCACTGGTCGGGTACTTCGTCGTCGCGATGTTCATGCCCAGTTGGCTCCGATTCGTCCCCACCGCCGGTTGGTGGAATTGGGCAGTGATGGGCGTGACGCTCGCGATGCTCGGCTACGCGACGTGGCGCTATTGGCGCGTGTGGCGACTGACGAGCTTCGCGGGGCAGCTCGGGACGGTGATGGCGCTCGTCTTACTGATGGAGACGCAAATCTCGATGCACCTCGGTGAGGTCTGGCACGCGAGCTGGTGGCTCTATCACGGATTGATGCTGGCCGCGTTCCTGGTCCTGCTCGGAGGTTGGCTGGTGGAGGCACGACGTGCGCATTCGCTGCTCCTCTTCCCCCGCTCGCTCGCGCTGCGTGACGGTATCAGTCGCGTGCACGTGGCGCGGCCGGAGACGCTCGAGATCGCCGTCGCGACGAAGGACACCTATACCAGGGACCACATGGGCCGGGCCGGGTCGGGGAGTACGCGACCGCCCTGGGCGAGGCGCTGGCGCTCGACGAGGCGACGCTCAGGCGTATCGACCTTGCCGGCCGCATCCACGACGTCGGCAAGATCGCCATCCCCGACGCGGTGCTGCTGAAGCCGGGGCGACTGACCGAGGAAGAATTCGAGCAGATCAAGCACCACGCGGAACGCGGGGAGCGGATAGCCCGCGCCTCAGGGGCTCTCCGGGAGGTCGCGCCCATCGTGCGTGCCCATCACGAGCGTTTCACCGGCGGGGGATATCCCGATGGCATCGCCGGAGATGCGATCCCGCTGGAAGCGCGGATCATCTCTGTGGTCGATACCTTCGATGCGCTCAGTTCGCCGGGGGTGTATCGGGCCGCGCGACCCCTCGAAGAGGCGCTGGCGGAACTCGAGCGGGTCGCCGCCACGCAGCTTGATCCGGACGTCGTGCGTGCGTTCCTGGATTACGTCGTTCTCGACAGCGATGAGCACGAGCGTCGGCGAGCCTCCTGAAGGAGGCCGCGGCCGGGGTGCTGGGGACCGGGGTGTTGGTCTCGTCCCGATCGTCAGCGGGGGGCCAGGGGCTTGCTGGGCGAGGGGGCATCGCCCTCGAGGGTCCAAGTCGAGATCGACACTTCCCGCGGAGGCCGAGACTCGAAGCGCGATCGGCAAGGTAGAGAGACTCGGCGGAGAATTCAGAAAAGGCCAATCGAGTCGAGCGTAGCGAGCAGATCCTCCCGCCGAGTCCGCGTCGTTGAGCCTGTTGCCGAGAGCTTGAATGCCGAGGCTTGCCGGATGGGAGTTCCTGCCCGCGTACGATGGCAGAGCACCGATGGCCAGCAGCACTGAACCCGTCGAGCCCGCTGCCTCCGTCAAGGCGCGTTCAGGCGGACTGAGCCTGCAGACCTTCTCAGCCTTCGGTTCGCGCCCCTTCCGGCTGCTCTGGCTGAACACCTTCTCGTTCATGATCGTGAACGGCGTCCAGCGATTCGCCTTTCTCTGGCTGGCGCTCGAGATCAGCGATCGTTCGATCGTGCTCGGTGCCGTGAGTTTCGCCCTTGGGGCTCCGATCCTGCTGTTCTCCCTCCCGGCGGGCGTCCTCATCGACCGGCTCGATCGCCGGCTGGTGCTGTTCGGCAGTCAGATCTTTGGACTGGTCGGCTCGCTCCTGGCGGCTGTCCTCATCTGGGCCGGGGCGATGTCGATCGGCCTCGCGCTGGCGTTCGCCTTCGTTCTCGGGGCGGCCGTCGCAATCGGCCAGCCGGCGCGCCAGGCGATCGTGCCAACGATCGTGGAGCCGCGCCGCCTGATGAACGCGATCACGCTCACGAGCACCAGCCAGAACCTCTCGCAGCTGGCCGGCCCAGCGATTGGCGGCGTAAGCATCGCCATCTGGGGGATAGGCGGGAGCTTCGCTGTCCAGGCCGTCGTGCTCGCTGTCGGCCTCCTCGCCCTGATTCCCCTGCACCTGCCAGCGGTCACTACGCAGGCGGCGACGCTGAAGAGGCGCTGGCTCACCGATCTGGCAGGCGGCCTCCGCTTCGTCGCCGAAACGCCCAACATCCGGGCGCTCATGATCCTTCTGGTCGTGAGCGCTCTGCTCGCCGGCGGCCCCTGGGGCACCCTGCTGCCGAAGCTCGCGAAGGATGAACTCGGTGCGGACGCCCTCGGGACGAGCATGCTCTTTGCGACGATGGGGGTGGGCACGCTGGTTGCCTCGCTGGCCCTCGCATCAATCGGCCAGCTCAAGAACGCCGGTGGCTGGTTCATGTTCGCGCTCATCATCGCCAGCGCGATGATGGTCGGGCTCGGTTTGATCAAGGTCTACGCCATCGTCCTGGGCCTCATGTTCATCACGGGCATCAGCGCGGGCTGTTTCATGAACCTCAACCAGACGCTGATTCAGGCTCACTCACCCCACGTGTTCATGGGCCGGGTGATGAGCATCTACACGCTGTGCTTCATGGGCGGAATGCCCCTCGGGGGACTGCTCGCGGGTTTCGGCGCGGAGTTCGTGGGCGCGCCGACGTATTTCGCCGCGTGCGGAGTCGCCAATGTTGTCGCGACGACGACGGCGCTCGTCACCCAACGCTCCATGCGGCGCATGAGCACGGTCCCTTCGGAGTCAGCGCAGCCGGCGCCCGCAGCCGCGAACGTGCCGGCCTAAGACGCAGGCGGGCAGTTGTCTGGGTTGAGCGTTCGAGCGAACTTGGCGCCCGCTAGCACCGTGGCCTCGTGCCGACCGTCCCGCGCCGCCTCGCCTTGTCTGACCTGGCATTGACCTGCCGCTTGAGGCGAGCGCTCGGCCTGGCCTGGGAAGGATACTGAGGTTGTCGAGGCCATTGCGCCGGGTTGTGGGCGGGAGCCTAGAATCGCCCCAGCGATGACAAGCCCAGCCGAGTTGCCCGAAGGCACCGTTACGGTCCTGTTCACGGATGTCGTGGGCTCGACCGAGCTCACGAACCGGGTCGGCGATGACGCCGCCCGCGGGGCGATGCGAACCGTCGAGGACCTCGTTCGTGTGCAACTCGGGGAGCACCGCGGCTACGAAGTGAAAGGCACAGGCGATGGGCTGATGCTTGCCTTCCAGTCCGCTCGCCGGGCCGTGACTTGCGCGATCGAAATCCAGCGTGCCCTCGCCCAGCATCCCGAAGCGAAGAAGCTCGGTCTGAGCATTGGGCTAAGCACCGGCGAGGTGGTGCACGAAGTCGAGGACCTCTTTGGCGCGACCGTGAATCTGGCCGCTCGGGTAGCGGCGCAGGCGGCTGGCGGCGAGATCCTCATCAGCGACAGCGTGAGGGCGGTACTCGGCTCGGCCCCAGGCATCGAACTCGAAGACCGAGGTGAGGTGAAGCTGAAGGGCTTCGACGAGGCGGTGCGGCTGCACGAGGTTGTCTGGCGTGAGCTCGAAGCAACCGGCGTCCTGGCCGCCAACGACCCAACGCCCCTTGTCGGCCGCGGCGATGAGCTGGCCACGCTTCGTGGCCAGCTCGAACGCGCCCGCGACGGAACCGGCTCGCTCGTCATGGTCAGCGGCGAGCCCGGCGCAGGGAAGACGCGGCTCTGCCGCGAGGTCGCCGCCGAGGCAGAGGCGCTCGGCTTCGCCGTCCGCTTTGGGCACTGCTACGACAGCGAAGGTGCGCAGCCCTACGCACCCTTGGTGGAGATGTTCGAGCGCGCCATGGCCGAGCGCGGGCCAGACCAGTTCGTCGAGATGCTCGGGGACGAGGCGCCGGAGATCGCCAAGGTCGTACCAGAGCTGCGCCGCCGCTTCCCCGACCTGCCACCCGCACTCACCCTCCCGAAGGAGCAGGAGCGCCACTTCTTCCTCAATAGCATTCGGGCAGTCCTTACACGTGCCTCGGAGGCCACGCCACAACTGATGGTGTTCGAGGACCTGCATTGGGCCGACGAAGCCACGCTCGCGTACATCGACAACCTCGCCCCGTGGGTTGGTGAGGCACGGTTGCTCGTAATAGGGACCTACCGGGATGTGGAACTCGACGTGAGCCGGCCTTTGGCGGCCACGCTTCGGGAGCTCCTGCGGCGGCGTCAGGCACAGCGCATCGACCTGCCGCCCCTAGGCGAGGATGGGGTTCGCGAGATGCTCCTGGAGCGTTCCGGGCAGACCCCGCCACCCGAGTTCGTCGCGCGCGTCTTCCGCGAGACCCAGGGCAACCCCTTCTTCCTCGAGGAGGTATTCCAGCACCTGTTCGAGCAAGGGGCGCTCCTCGACGACGCAGGCCGGTGGCGGGCAGCGGCTGATATCGGCGAGCACGAAGTGCCGGAGAGCATCAGGCTCGTCATTGGGGAGCGACTGGAGCGGGTGAGCCCGGAGTGTCACGCCCTCCTCACCGAGGGGGCCGTCATGGGTCGAGGCTTCTCGTACCCGTTGATAGAGGAGCTGACGTCGCTGGACCCGACTGCGCTCCTGGACGCCCTGGATGAGGCGGAAGCGGCACATCTGATCCGAGACCACACATCCGGGCGCGACGCGCGCTACGAGTTCGTCCACGATCAGATCCGGCAGACGCTCCTCACCAAGGTTTCGGTGCCACGAAGGCAGCGGCTGCACCTCAAGATCGCTGACGCGATCGAGGCGATCGGCCTGGCCGGCGCTGAGCGCGCGCTACCCGTGGCCCATCACCTCTATGAGGCGGGCGCCTTCGTTGACCCGCAAAGGACCACCGCGGCCTTGCTCGAGGCGTGTGCTGAGGCACTCCGGACTGGGGGGTACGAAGAGGTGGTGAGCCTGGCGAATCAGGCACTGGAGATTCGTCAGTTCGAAGGCGCGCGACAGGAGGCAGCCGTTCTCCGACTCCGGGCTCGTGCTTTCCAGAGCGTCAACCAGGTCAATGAGGCTGTGACGGACTTCGAGGGGGCGCTCCAGCTGCTGGCGGAGGCGGGGGATACCGAAACCTTTGCGGAGGGCTGTCTCGAGCTCGCTGAACTCGCCATCTACGCCGATGCTCCGGCCAGCCGGCTGGTGCTCCGCCTGGTCGGCCAAGGGATCGCAATGGCGGACGAGCGCGTGCTTGTGCGCGCAAAGCTCGCCACCGCAGCCACTCTTGTCTGCGCGCACGCTGGCGAAAGCCCGGATCAGGCACGGGCGCGAGCTGAGGAGGCCCGAGTGCGTACAGAGGCTTGCGGGGACGCGTGGCTCGCGGCCCGTGCCGGGGTGGCACAGCTCGCTGCTATCGAACCAACTCTACGAGTGGCAGCGAGCGCTGGAGACTCTCGACGCCCCGATCGGGCCCTTACTCGCCACGGGCGATATCTGGAATCTCGCGTACGCGCGGATGGCCAAGCTATCGAACCTGACGCTCTCGGGGGCTTTTCCCCTCGCCGAGGCCGAGGTTGAGGAGGCACATCGCGTCAGTGCGGCCGTGGGGAACCCCGCGCTCCTCTCGCTTGTTCAATGGAACGCCGCTGCGATTCGTGCACTCCGTAGTGCCGATCTGCCTCGTTTCCTCGAGGATGCCAACGACGCAGCAGGGGCCTTGGGGGGGGGGCGGCGGCTACTCACTAATCTACTGGCACCCTAGTACGGCGGTGATGAGACTGTGGAGGGGGGACCTCCCAGCCGCTGAGCGCGAGATCGAGCTGGGCAACGCTGACGAGGGCAGCCCCGTGTTCGATGGATTCAGCACCGGCCTGAGGCCGCTTCTCCTCGTATACGACGGGAGGCGAACCGAGGCCAGTGAGCTGCTCGAGGACTATCGGGGTGTCCTGGAGGCTTTCCGCCCAGGCGGACTTTGGCAGAGTGGTGCGACGCTGCTATGCAGCGCCATCGAGGCCTGGTCGCTACTGACGCTTACGGTGACGCCGGGCGCTTATACGAACATGCGGAGGTGTTGGCCGAACGAGCGGACATCGTCATCCACCTCGCTCATCTGACGCACACGGTCGCAGGCATGGCCGCTGCCGCCGGAAGGCAGTGGGAGCGCGCAACCGACCACTACGACACGGCGATGCAGCAGGCCGCCGAGATACCGCACGTGCCCGAGCAGCCCCAGGTACGCTATTGGTACGCGCGCATGCTCCTGGACCGCGACGAGCCCGGCGACCGCGAGAAGGCCCGTGGCCTTCTTGTGGAGGCGATCGCGCAGTACCGCGAGATCGGCATGCCCAAGCACCTGGAGCTAGCGGAGGAGCTGCTCAGCGGAGCCGGGCGGGAGTGAGGCTCCCAGCGACGTTCTCGGCGTGGGCAGGACCGGCGCCACGACTGCGCATCGCGACGGTGTTCGCCTTCCTTTTGCTGCTGACCACCGCCTGTGGGAGCAGCAGCGATCCGACCCCGATCGAGCCGACGTTCGCGACGGGAGCACGGGCCGAACTCATCGATATCGAGGGCATCGCCGACTTCAAGCAACGTTTCAACGGGGCGGAGGGCACGCCCCGCTTGGTTCTTCTGCTGTCCCCCACCTGAGGCCTATGCCTTTCCGGCGCCAGTCTGGTGCAGGCGATTCTCGACGAGTACTCCGAGGCCGAACTGGAGGTGCTCGCGGTCTGGTTTAACGTTATCGCCGGCGACTCCCGAGCGGGGTGGAGCAGCACCGTCTTGCGCGACGAGCGGGTGACCCACCTCTGGGACGAAGCTGGCCTGATCGGTGATTGGTTCGCGGAGCGCGGGCCGCAGTTGGGGTTGGGCGAACTCGACTCTCCTCTTTGGGACGCGTACCTGCTCTATGGACCCCAAGCGAAGTGGGGAGAGTTGCCGGTGGCGGTCGCAAGCTGGGGGAGCCCGGTGATCTACTGGGAGGATCGGCTGCGTGAAGCGTTGCTCGTGCAGATCGGCGTCGAGTAGCGTCCATCGAGTCCGAGGGCTTGGTCGCCCCCGCGCAGCTGCCTCACCCAGGCCAACGAACGCTACCGTGAGATCGGTGCGCCCAAGCAGCTCGTGAGGGCGGGGAGTCGCCGGCGACGGCACGTTAGCCGTAGACAGCCTTAAAAGCTTCGATCGCGGCGATGTGCTGGGACACCGAGGCGAAGTCTCCACCCATCGTGTTCACCGAGAGGTGAGTCGCTCCGGCCGCTTCCCAGTTCTTCGCAACCTCCACCGCAGCTTCCGGGGCTTGGCCCGCGAGATTCACGCGGGCTTCGACACCGATTTCGGAGCGGTCGCGTCCGGCGGCCACGGCCGCCGTATGAATACGCTCGAGGCCAGCGGCGAGCTCACTTGGATCACGATATTGCGGGAACCAGCCGTCTCCGATCCTGCCGATGCGGTCGAGCACGGCCTCGGACATACCGCCCATCCAGACGGGGATGCTGCGACGCGGTGGCAGGGGGTTGATCCCCGCCCTTGTGACGGTGTGGTAGCGGCCTTTGAAGTCGACGACCGGTTCGGCCCAGAGCGCGCGCATCAACGCGATCTGCTCCTCCGCGCGACGACCGCGATCGTGGAAGTTCTCGCCGAGCCCCTCGTATTCGACGGCGTTCCAGCCCACGCCAATCCCCAGTCGCAGGCGACCTCGAGAGAGCACGTCGATCTGAGCGGTCTGCTTCGCCACCAGCACGGCCTGGCGCTGGGGCAGGATCAGGATTCCGGTCACAAGCTCCACACGCTCGGTCGCAGCGGCAAAGTAGCCGAACAGCACCAGGGGCTCGTGGAACATCGTCTGCGCGGTGTACGGCCCCTGGAAGCCTCCCGGTCGGTCCGGATCGGCCCCCAAGACGTGGTCGTAGACGAGGAGGTGATCGTATCCGGCGGCCTCGCTGGCCTCCGCGTAGGCGCGGATGTCCGCTGGGTTGTCACCGATCTCGGTCTGGGGAAAGACGACGCCGACCTTCATGCTCGCGCTCCTCGATGCCCGCTCGGGCGGGTGTTCGCCAGCATCCTAGCGACCGCCGCTACGGCCTGCGCAGCTGTGTATGGAACCGGACCTATGGTGCTCGGAACGGCCCTTCGTCGCCACTCGCGATCTCCCGGGCCGCGATCGCCTGCGTAAGGTCGGCCCAGCGTCCGGGATCGAGGTCGTAGCCCTGAAGCCTTGGGTCGTCGGGCGGGTACCGGTGCGCGCGGAAAACAGCCGGCGTCGGACCGAAGCTGCTTGCGACGATAAAGGGGCTCACCCACTCCCAGACGGTCTCTCCCTCACCCGTCACCTCGAAGAGACGGCCGGTCGCCCCCTCCGTGATGAGGGTATTGCCGTTGGCGAGCCGGTCCGCCCCACCCACCATGAAGCTGAAGAAGGCGAGAACCGTTTCCGCCTGGTAGCTCCATCCGATCTCGTTTGTTTTCGGATCGACCTCGACCACGCGGGAGAAGCTCGGGCCGCGCTTGCGATGGCAGCCGTTATCGAAGACGAGGATGCGTCCACTCTCCAGCCAGCTGGCTGCGTGCTGATGCGAGAACTCGTCCGGCCCCCATTTCCAGGTGAAGGAGCCCGTTTCCGGGTCGACGATGGCAACGGTGCTGGTGAGCCGGAAACTGACGAGGTACTTCCCGTCGGGCAGTACCTCGATGGAGTTCGTGTGGGTCCACTCCTTGTGACTCTCGAGGGGGCAAATGCGGTCCTGCTCGAAGTCGAGGTGCTCCCAGGAGCGCCATTCCTGCACCACTTCGCCTGAGGGCGTGATTACCTGGACGACGTCACCCCACATGAGCTCTGGATCGTCTTCGTGACCGTGCCCGCCCTGCACGCGCTGCCCGATGGCCTCTGGCATTGGCCGCCACTTGATGATCAAGTGGTTGCCGTCAGCGAGGCGCTGGTAGTCGTGGTGCATGAAGCGGTCGCGGTACTCCCAGACGGTACGGCTCTGCCAATCGAGTTCGATGAGCGCCCCCGCCGAGCCGCCGATCTGCTCTGCCCCGTCCGCGTCCTCGGGCGGGAGCGTGTGAAGAAGGAGGTTGCCGTTCTCCAGCAGCCGAACGTGCTGGATACCTTCTTCGTGATGCCAGCGATGGACCACCCTCCCCTCCCAGTCGAGGAGAGTCGCATGGTGACCGCGCACGGAGCAGAAAAGCGTGTAGCCGGGGGAGGAGAGGTCGGGGTCGCGGTAGACGAGGCCCTGCGGGCGGTTCCGAATCCAAGTCACCGAGGCACCTCGCTCACCCGAATAGTGGCAGCGCAATACTACCCAGCAACTTCACGCACGTTCTGAGTCGGCCGCCTGCCTTGCGCCCATCGACCTCTGCCGCGAGATCGGAATGCCGAACATCTGAAGATCGGGGAGGAGTTGCTGGCGGGGGCGTCGAAGCCTGGAGTAGCATCCTTCGCTGCTCGGAGGCACCTATGACGGACGACAATCCAGCGGCGACGAAGCCGACGCTTACACCGCGGCAGCAGGAGATCGAGGCCCTCTGGGAGGCGCATCTGGCGGCGGAGTTCGAGACTCAGAGCACCGACGCGGCCCTCCACACGATGAGCGCTGACGCCTACGTCAACCACATTCCGACGATGACTGGCGGGGTGGGTCACGAACCGCTGGCCGACTTCTACTCCAAGCAGTTCATTCCATAGATGCCACCAGATGTCGAGATGACGCCGATCTCCAGGACGATCGGCGAGACGCAGCTCGTCGACGAAATGGTCGTGAGTTTCACACACACCGTGCCGATGGCGTGGATGCTGCCGGGTATCAGGCCGACGGGGAATCGGGTGGAGGTCGCCCTTGTCGTGCTTGTCGGCTTCAGCGGCGACAAGATCGCTCACGAGCACATCTACTGGGACCAGGCGACAGTCCTGGCTCAACTCGACCTGATCGATCCCGGCTCGCTTCCGGTGACCGGCGCGGAGGCTGCGCGCAAGGCGCTCGATTCTTCGCTACCGTCGAATCAGCTGATCGAGCGTTCGAAATCGACCCTATAGCCTGGGGATTTGGGGAGCGCCCCTGGCTTCCGAGCTCCGCACCGCGGCCATCCGCCCTCTATCGCGAGCTCGCCCCGGGCTTCGGGAATTCGTCGCCTGCTACGACCCGGAGGCGGCTCCACCGGACGCTGGAGCTGGGGCCTCCCTCCCTCTCAGGCCGGCCGCTGAGGGCCCGCCCCGCCTCGCCCGGTCATCATCCTGTCCTCAGAGGAACTCAGCCCGAATACCGTCGGGACGCCGCGTGATCGCGTTTGGGTCGCCCGCACCCACCCGGACTGACAACCCGGATGGAATTTTCGCGGCCCACGGGACAGCGCCAACCTCCCATCAGGGGGATCCCCGAGTCCGCGCCAGCCTATTGCAGCGGCGAATAGGAAAGGGGGTTCAGAAACAGGGACTCTTCTTCCTTCAGGCAGTCGTGCCAGCGGTCGACGGTTTCTCCCTCGATCGCTGCCTCTGCTGCTTGGGCTTCGGGGAGCGCGTCCTGACCCCGCGGAAGGATGAAGGTGTCTTTGAGTTCGTCACGCCGGCCGACGATCGATTGCACACCGGTGATGAGCTGGATGGCGCCGCTGTTCTTCTCGACCTCACGGATGATCACGGCCAAGTGCTTTTTCGCCTCGTCCTCCATGCCAAGATGCATGCGGGCGATGCGCTGGAAGCACCTCCGTGGGGTGCCGCCGGACTCCGCAAGTGCGCGATCGATCCGCTCGTCCGGCGAGTACGGGCAGGGTTCCCCGATGCTGATGAATTCGGTGACGTCGATACCCTTGAGCGCTTCGACGATCCCGGACGACGACTCCTTCTTCAGAGACGCCTGGGCCCGCTCGTACGAGGCGAGATCCTCGAAGCGGCTGAGGTGCAACACCTGCTGGGCCGGGCCCCCGGCCTGCGACCAGGCGGCAAACGGCTCCAGCCCGTGTCGCTTCAGCAAGGGCACGGCCTGCTCGGCGAGCACCTCGATGAACCTCGGCATGACGGCCGGGGGGCGAAGCGTGACCCGGGTCTCGACGATGATAGTCACGGTGAACTCCTTATGCGGTTTGATTCCTGACGGCTACGGCCGCCAGGACGAGGAGGCGTGTCGCCAGCAGTGACGAGTGTGCGGCGCCATCGACGCCGGTCGCCCGTGTTCCTCTGGCCGGCGGCGACACTCCTCCAGACCGGTCGCCTTGGCTGACGCGGTTCGACCGAGCAGGCCTTGCGCTCTAGCTCGGCCGCCCCACGCCATGGCGGATGAGCTGACCGGGCGTTTCGCCGCTGCACTCGCCATCCTGGAAAGTGACGTCGCCGTTGACGAGGATCCAGCGATAGCCGTCGGCGCGCTGAACTCGACGCCAGGCGCCCGCCGGCTGGTCGTCCAGACGCTCTCGGTCCCTGATGCCGAGGTTCTCGAGATCGTAGACGACGATGTCTGCGGCTGCGCCCTCTCGCAGGTAGCCCCTGCCCTTGAAGCCCAGGATCTGTGCGGGGTAGGCGCTGAGGCGCCAGTGAGCCTCCTCCAGCTCCATGACCCCGTTGTCGCGTGCGAGCTTCGCGAGGAGATAGGTCGGATACGAACCGAGCGTCAGGAACTTCGTGTGAGCGCCTCCATCTGAGACACCCGGCACGGCAAACGGTGACCGCAGCACCTGCTTCGCGGCGGGAACGTCCGGGTCGGGAATAGGGCTGGCGAAGAGCGACTTGAGATCATCGGCGACCGCGATATCGAGCATCGCGTCGATCGTGTGCTTGTTGTCACGCTCCGTGATTTCTCGAACGCTGAGCCCCACATACTCCTTCAGAGCAGGGTTCTCGACTTCCGCGATGACGAGGTCGTCCATCGTTCCGGTGAACGTGACCTTGGGCGCATCGCCTGCGTCGTACTCAGCCTTTAGGGCCCGTCGCCGCTCCGGATCGGCGAGCTTGGCCGTGCGCTCCGGGACCGTGCCGAGGGTGGCGTCCCGCCAGATGGTGCTGCTATCGAAGAGATTGAAGTCCTCGAAGGTAAAGTCGGGCGAGACCGGAACCGTCACGACCTGACCGAAGACGCGGTTGCCGCGAGCGTTCGCCGCGGCCAGCCAATCGACGGTGTCGGCGTAGTTGCCGTGCGCTATGCCATCAACCCCGGTGAAGAACTCGATGACGTTGTGAATGACGGGTCTGCCGCTGATCTCGGCGAGCTTCTCGTGTCGCGCCCAGATCTCCGGGTACGGATCGGGAGAGCCGTGGCCGTTTATCTGGGTCATCCCTTCACCGCGCTTGGCGAGGACTTCACAGAGGGCGTTCGCCTGGTCGACGGACATCAGGTCGGAGAGCATCGACGTGCCATCGTAGTCGCGCTGCCCGCTGTTCTGGCCGGCCCACTGCGCGGACCAGCCGACGGCACCGGCGTCCAGGGCTTCATCGAGGAGGGCGCACATCTGCTTGATTTCGTCCTCCGAGGCCGTGCGGTTCTTGCCCGCCTCCAGCCCCATCACGGACATCATCAGCGGCGAAACGCCACAGTAGCTTGCGACGTTCACCCCTTTCGGCTTGCCCTCGAGGCTATCGAGGTATTCCGGGAAGGTCTCCCAGTCCCAGGGCATACCGGCCTGGAGCGCCTCGAGCTCGATCGCTTCCGTGCGTGAGAGCATCAGCATCGCCCGGTCCCGCATCTCGGGCGCGACGGGGGCGAAGCTGAACCCGCAGTTGCCCACGACGACAGACGTGATCCCGTGCCACGCCGACATCGTGCAGTAAGGATCCCAAAAGACCTGGGCGTCGTAGTGCGTGTGCATGTCGACGAAGCCTGGCGCGACGATCATTCCGTCTGCGTCGATGTGGTTATCCCCGTCGCTCGGGCTCAGCCGCCCGATGTAGGCGATGCGGCCATCCTTGATGCCGATATCGCCGGTGTAGCGGGGAGTCCGCAGACCGTCGATGATCGTTCCGCCTCGTATCACGGTGTCGAATTCAGCCATTGCCAATAAGCTCCTTCGCTTCGATTTCGGCTGCTGCCCGACGGTCGCCCGACCAGGCTGTTCTCTGGGCTAGGTCCCCTCCGCTGGCAGGGACGTGAGTTGCATGCAATTGCCGTCTGGATCGCACATGACGACGACCCTGCTCCGGCCCTCGTAGTCAACGGGCTCGGACTTGAAGCTCACACCCTCCGCCTTGAGGCGACGATACTCCTCGTCGAAGGAATCCGAGCGGAGGGACATCGAGAACCCGCCAGTGTCGCTGAAGCGCAGGGGGTTCTGCTTGAATCCGTCCGGCGATTGGAACGCGAACAGCTCGAGGTCGTACCCGCCGAGGCGGAGGAATGCGACATCGCCCTCGGCAGTTGGTATCCCGAAGATCGTCTCTATGCTCGGCCCCTTGATGTGGAGCCGCTCCCGATACTCCTCGAAGCCCACGAGCCGGGTGTAGAAGTCGACGGCTTGATCCAGATTGCTCACGCTTATCGAGGTCGCCCCGACTGCCAGGACCGTCAATCGCTCGCTCCTTTCGGTCCTGCGCCGGATGACGCCGAGCGGCGCCATCTGGCGCAGCCCGACTTAGAGGTTCGGCCGCCCGGAGAAGGACGGATCGTTCTGATCGATCCAGGATCGGTCCTCAACCGGCAGCCTCCAAGGGTTGAACGCCATCTTCAGGTACGGCCACTTGAGGTACCGTCCCGTTGCCGCCGCCATGAGGATTGTGCCGGACCCTGACTCCGTCATGGCCAAGCGCTGGATGTCCTTCATGGTGCTGATGGCCACATCCCGATCGAATGTGGATTCTGCGAGATCGAAGAGGCCGTCCATTTCCGGGGTGCTGTACTTCCCGAAGTTGATCGGGCCCCCTGTCTTATACGAGCGGCCAAGTCGCTCTCGAGGGTCGGGGCTCGTCCAGGCGGATACGGGCGTGCTGAAGGCGATCGGGTCATCCCCGGTGAGATAGGGGAGGATGCTTCCCCCCGGAATCCCTTTCACCTCGATTTTGTCCGTGTCCAAGTTCCCGTTCATCATCGCGGTGAACCACTCGGCGAGCTTTACCGCGCTCGGCTCATGCACAACGATCTCAAGCTTATCGAGGTCCTCACCGCCGCCTGCCTGCCAGAGCGCCCGCGCCTCTCCGAGGTCGTCGTCCTTGGTGAGCGCGTACCCCGGCTGCTCAATGAGCTCCTCCTCGGTGAGCGCCCAGTCGGTGAAGGCCCAGGGCAGGGGCCCGGTGATCCTTCCTTCGCCGGCGAAGTCCTGCTGGAGGACGAGCTGCCTATCGATGGCGAGGTAGAACGCCCGCCTGATCATCGGGTTGCTGAACGGCCCCTTCTCCCAACTATAGATGAGGGCTCTGTTCGCGTTCAAAGCGGGTATGTTCAATCTCTCGATGTCGGGGTTGGCGTCCTCAATGGCTTGCATGAACTCTGGTGCGTAGGGTGTCCGCTGGAACCGGCCTCCGATCCAGTCGACCTGCTTCTGCTCAAGCGCGATTCGAACGGCATTCACGTCTTCGCCGACATTCTGCAGCGCTATGGAGTCGAAGAACTGAACTTCTGTATCTTTCTTGAGGAACCAGTTAGGGTTCCTTTCCGCTAGACGACGGCCATCCGGAACAAACTCTGTGAAGACGTAACCGCCGGTACCAACGATTCTTTCCGCTGATATCGGATCCGGGTTTGCCTCCATCTCTTCGGCCACCGACTGGTCCATGAAGCCGACGCCAGCCACTGCCTCGAGCCACGTGCCGCGAGGTTGTTTCAGCTTGAACGAGATAGTTTTGTCATCGACGAAATTGAGTTCATCGATGTGGGAAAAAACCGAATTCGTAAGCGCGAAATCGTCTGCCACAGTGCCATCGGCAAGCGTTTGATTGAGCTGCCTCTCCAAGTTCCAGCGCGCGTCGTCCATCACGAACTGACGTCCGTTCGTAGGCGGCTTGTCGTGCCAGAAGGCATCATCACGAAGTGTGAAAACGTAGGTGACGTCATCGGGCTGCTCGGGAAGGCCAGTCGCCAGATCACCTCTGAAGGTTGGCGCGGTCTGGTCCTCGAATCGGATCAAACCGCTGTACGCGGTGCCTTCAATGCCACCGGCGAGCCCGCCGATCCCGCGGTGCAAGTCCTGTGTCGCACCGGTGAATGCTTCGCCCACTTCGGAGTAGTAGCTTCCGTCCGTGGGAACCAGCGAGGTGTCCGGGGGCACTTCCGTCGCCGTGGCCGTGGGCGCGGACGTGGCCGTGGGCCGCGGGGTCTCCCCGGGCCGGGCAGTGGCCGTCGGCTCCGGCGTGTCCGCCGGCTCGCTCGTGGCCGTCGGCTCCGCTTCGTCGTCATCGCCGCACCCGACGAGGCCGAGGCCGGCGGCCCCTAGTCCGGCCGACGCTGATGCCTGAAGAAAGCGGCGCCTACTCGTGCGCGCTCGCCGAGAGTATCGATCCCAATAATTATTCGCCATTGCGTCCCTCCTCGATCGTGCTGGGTCACTTACCATACGCCACGCCGCCGACAGCGCAACGGACCCCTCAGCCCGTCTTCGCATTCGCTCCGAGGCATTGCCTCGGAGCGAATGCGAAGGCTGGATCGGCCCTGCGCTGGGCGACTATGTTTGTGTCGTCGTGGGCAGTTCGCCTCCTAGCCCTGACCGTGCCGGATGAGCTCACCCGGGGTATGGCCGGTGCACTTGCCGTCCTCGAACGTCGTCTTGCCGTTAACCATGATCCAGCGATAGCCCACAGCTTCGCGTACGAGCCGCCACTCGTTGGCGGGGAAGTCGTAGGCTCGCCTGGTCTCGGTCCGCCGCAGGTTCTCGAAGTCGTAGACGAGGATGTCGGCGGGTGACCCCTCGCGGATCGTGCCGCGGTCCTTGAACCCTGCGGCCATCGCCGGATAGGCGCTCAAACGCCAGTGCGCTTCTTCCAGATCGACCAGCTCGTTCTCTCGCACGAGAACCTCGATGTACTCGGTGGGGTACGCGCCCATCGTCACGAACTTGGTGTGGGCGCCTCCATCGGAGAGGCCGGGAAGGGCGAACGGGGAGTTCGTGATGTCCTTCATCGCCTTCATGTCCATCTGGTTCGGCGGGGAGCCGAAGGTCGACAGGAGGTTGTCAGCGACGCCAATGTCAATGAAGACATCGACGATGTGCTTTCCCTCGCGCTCGGCGATTTCCCGGATTGTGAATCCCTCGTACTGCTGCAGCGCCGAGTCCTCGACAATCTCGACCGTGAGGTCCGCGATACCGCTGCCGGAGACGAAACCCTGGTCTTCGGTTCCAGCCCCAGTCGCGGGGCCTTTGCCTGCGTCGTACTCGGCCTTGAAGACGGCTCGACGCTCCGGGTCGTTCAGCTTCTCGATCTTCTCTTCGATCGTCTGGCCGCCGCCAAGAGCGTCGCGCCAGGACGGGACGTTGTCGAACAGGCTCCACTCGTCGAGCTGGAACTCGAAAGCAATGGCTGTCGTGATGGACTGCGCGAACACGCGGTTGCCACGCTTGTTCGCGTCGGCGATCCACTGCTCCGTCTCTTTGTAGTCGGGGATCGCGATACCGTGCTGATCGGTGCGCGCAGCGAGAGCGTTGTAGACGATCGGGCGGCCGCTCACTTCGGCAAGCCGGTTGACGAGCTCCGGCGTCGCGCGGCCTCCGGCGATCTGAATGAACCCTTTCCGAGCCTTGCCGAGGACGCCCGCGAAGGCGATCAGGTCTTCCTCCGCCATGAGGTCGGTCGCCATTGGTGTCCCGTCGTAGTCGCGCTGGTTGCTGTCTTCGCCGGCGATCTGCGCGGAAAAGCCACAAGCACCAGCCTCGAGAGCCTCCTCGAGGAGCCTGCACATCTCGGCGCGCTCATCATCGTTCGCGGCGCGACTCTTGGCTGTCTCGAGCCCCATCACGTACATCAGGAGGGGATTCAGCCCAACGTAGCCGAGCAGGTTGATGCCTTTCGGGGTGCGCTCGACGCTGTCCAGGAACTCCGGATACGACTCCCAGTCCCAGGGCATGCCAGCCTTCATGCTGGCGAGCGGGACTGCCTCGTTCCTCTGCATCGAGAGCATGGCCCGATCCTGCTCCTCCGGCTTGACCGGGGCGAAGCCGAAGCCGCAGTTCCCGATGACGGCCGAGGTGACACCGTGCCAGCCAGAGATCGTGCACCACGGGTCCCAAAAGATCTGGGAGTCGTAGTGCGTGTGCAAGTCGACAAATCCAGGGGCCACGATCAGCCCGCTGGCATCGAGCACCTTCGCGCCCTCGTGGCTCGAAATGCGGCCGATGTAGGCGACCTTGCCGTCCTTGACGCCGACATCGCCCGTGAACCGGGGTGTCCTGAGGCCGTCGACGACGGTTCCCCCCTTGATAACGGTGTCGAACTCCGCCATGTCTTCCGGTCTCCTTCAGTTTTCCGTCATCCACCGCACCATGCGACGAGGCCCGCATTCTACACGGACTCTTCGATAGTCAAGCGAGACGCGAGGATGAAGCGAGACGCGAGAGTGAAGCGAGACGCGAGAGTGAAACGAGACGCGAGAGTGAAACGAGACGCGACAGTGGAGACGTGCATCCGGCGCCGCGCTCAGGCTGGCGGCGCTCTGCCCGCGGCCGGCGTGGGCTGGTGCCCCTCCGACTTAGTCGCGGCTGCGAGGGGCTACCGGCCTTCGCGAGCCGCAAATCCGACCGCGGGTTGGTGTGCCCGGCGGGGAGAGGCAGAAGCTAAGTTGCAACGGCACTGCGCTGGTTGTTAGCCCGACCTCCGCGTCGGGTCGAAGCCATCCCGAATCCCGTCGCCGAGGAGGTTGAACCCGAGCACGGTCAGCGTGATCGCACCCCCGGCCGCCATGCTCATCATTGGCTTGCTATCCAGAAACGCGCGTCCTTCGCTCACCATGTTCCCCCAACTCGGGCCCGGTACGCTCAAGTTCAGAAACGCCAGACCGGACTCGGCCAGTATGTTCGTCCCCACGGATATCGAGAAGATGATCACTATGGGCGCCACGATGTTCGGGAGAATGTGTCTGAACATCATTCTCAGATCGCTGGCACCCGTAGATCTCGCCGCCTCCATGTACACTTCTCCCCTGACCGACAGTGTTGCCGCGCGCAGCACCCTCGCCGCCGAAAATGTTCCTAAGAATCCTAAGGCAGACACTGTCAATGTCAGATTGCGCTCGCCTACCTGCGTGAATAGCAGCAAGATCACGATACCTGGCATCGCGATGATTGAATCGACTACCCGCTGCATCGCGATGTCTACGATGCCCCCGAAATAACCTGACGCTACGCCGATCACGGTCCCAGCGGCTGTGCCGATCGCTGCCGCAAAGAATCCGACCATTAACGCGATTCGGGAGCCGTGGATAACGCGGGTCATGAGATCGCGGCCGAGGCTGTCAGTGCCTAGGGGATGCTCCAGCGAAGGACCCGCGAGGATCGCCAGCCGACGCACCGCGCTGGGCGACACCCTCTCCTCTACTGGTATATCGATCCAGACCACATCGTCTTTCCCGTATGGGACCAACCCTGGACCGGCCAGGGCGGTCACCCCGACGAGGACAACGATCACGGCACCGATGATGCCCAACAGGCCAACGCGGCCAGGAATCGACCGCAAAAGCGCTATCCGCGGGTCGCGTCCTTCTTCCAGGCCCAGGCCCCACGTATCCGCGCTGGCGGACCCGTTCTCTCCGGTATTGCTCGTCGTTCGGCTCGGTCTGCGTTGCATATGGCTCAACCGCAGCCACTATGACGTCGAGAGCCAGCGGCCTTACGCATTGGCGCCACTCACGCTCACCCGCGGATCGATATAGAAGTAGCAGATATCGATCAGGAGATTGATCGTCACTACACCGACTGCTATAGCGATCACTAAGGTCTGGACCATGGGGAAATCTCTCGATTGCACTGCGCCGACTATAGCGCGCCCCATACCCGGGATATTAAACATCGATTCCAGGATGACGGAGCCATTGACAACCGCGAGAATGACGAATCCTAACACGGTGATGGCTGGAATAAGGGCGTTCCTGACGGCGTGTCTAAGTATTACCGTGCGTTCCTTCAATCCTTTCGAACGGGCCGTACGGATGTAGTCATGAGCGAGCACTTCGAGAAGCTGGGATCTGATGTACCTCATGAGGATGGCGCCGCTGGCGAGGCCGCCCGCTACGGCAGGGATGACGAACAGCTCCAAACTCGAGACAGGGTCCTCCCAGATGCCCGGCGTCCCGACAACGTCAATCGTCCATGCGTCGAATCGGAGGACGAATAAGGTGAGTATCGTGGCGATCCAGAAGGACGGAGCGGCTAGGCCGATGATGGCGATGATGCGGAGAACGTGATCGACAACGGATCCCGGTTTGACGGCAGAGATGACGCCTACCGGCAAGGAGATAAGGATGGCGATGAGGGCCGTCATGACGCCCAGCTGGATGCTATACGGCAAGGCGCGGCCGATCTCATCGAGCGTAGACCGGCGGGTCACGAAGGACTTGCCGAAATCCCCGCTCAGAATGTCTGTCACGTAGTGGAAGTACTGCACTGGAATCGGCCGATCGATGCCGAGTTCGGCGCGCGCGTCCGCGAGAGCCTCCTCGGCTGAACGACTGTCCCCGACACCCGAAAAGAAGCGCAGGGCTACCTGCTCCGCAGCGAAATCCCCGGGCAGAACGCGCAGCGCCAGGAAGACGAGCGTCGCGACGATCCAGATCACGACCAAGTTCAGGAGCAGGCGGCGGAGAATGTACCCCTGCATCCGCTAGCCCTAGCCCTCACCGCGCGGGCCAAGCGTTCGCCTCTGCCTGGCGGCCCGGCCGGCCATCTCTGCCTCGGGTGATCGCAAATGGGTGCCCCTTCCCGAGTGGTGGTCGATGTTCCCCTTGGGCACCCTGCCCAACCCTCGGGCCAGATCTCGCCCGCTAGCGATGGATGAGGCGCGAGGGGAGGTACTCTAGCAGAGATTGACGTCGATCAGCGTCTCCGACAGCGCCCGGGTGATGGTTCGCCCCGGTTTGTGCCAGCGTAGGTCACGCAGGAGCGGCGGCGGCACTCCACGTAGGTGCCGCTGAGCTCCTCAGCGTCCGCTGATGGCTCCGGCTCCGTTCTGGCCGCCTGCGCGGACAGAACGGAGGTCAACGAGCGCGGCTTCGGCGAGCCACCTGCGAGCCAACTATTGAAGGGGCGAGTACGGGAGCGGCTGGAGTCGGAACACGATCTCGTCTTCGAGGAGCGCGTGGAACCGGTCGGCGACGACCCCGCCCTCGATCTGCCGTTCTGCCGCGTTCGCTTCGGGTAACGCCTCTTCGCCTTGGGGCAGGAAGAAGAGGTCGGTGACATCGCTCGTTCGTCCGAAGATCGCCTGGTACGCGGTCACGAGTGAGATAGCGCCGGTCTCCTCGACCGCATCCACGATCTTCCCCAGAAGGTCGGCGACTTCAGCCCGATGGGGGAAGTGCACGCGAGAGATCCGCTGGAGATACGTCAGTGGCGAGCTGCCCTCGCGGCCCTGGGCCCGCTCCAACCGGGCCTCCGTGGCGTAGGCGGTCGACTCGCCCACGCTGCTAACCTCGCTGATCGACATCTCTTTCCCGAGGCTCTCGAGCAGGGCCGTGCTCGCCGGGTCCGCCAGGAGCGATGCTCTTGCCTGCTCGTAGCTCGCAAGGCTTTCGAAAAGGTGGAGGTGCATCACCTGCTGTCCGGTGCCACCAGGGCGCCTCCACGCCCCTAACAGCTCAAAGCCGTGCCGCTCCCCAAGCGCGCGTGCGTCGTTTGCGTAGACCTCAATGAACCGGTTCAGAATGCCGATCGGCCGCACCGTGAGACTGGTTTCGAGTACGAGAGACATGCCATACCTCATTGCGGCTCCATTCAAGAGGAGCCGGTGGTTTTCCTTATATTCATGGACGCCCAAAACGAAGAAGGGCATCGCGCTGAACCATCGGCGGTGATCGCTCGAGGTGTCAAGCCACTGTCCCGCGGAGCCAGGGCAGGCCTGCGTCGATCGACAGAGGCAGGGCTCTCACCGCCGACGGTGAGAGCCGGTGGGCCACGACGATCCCGTCCGGTCAGTCGCGGAGGGGGGTTTGTAACCCCACCGCGGCCTGGATCTGGCGCCAGCTCATCGAGGCGACTCCCTGGGCATGCCAACTCCCGTACCTGATCCGTGATCGCGACCGTTCCTACGAGGCCGACTTCACTACCAAGGCTTGCCGTATCGGGATCAAAACGCAGCTCGCTCCGGTACGAGCGCAGAACGCCAACGCGGTCGCCGAGCGTGCGATCGGGACGCTGCGGAGAAAGTGCCTGGACCACGTGGTCGTCCTCAGCGAGTGACACCCTCGGTGGGTTCTCCATGAATACGTCGCTCACTACAACCGGCTCCGGCCACACCGCAGGCTCGGACTGCACTCGCTGGAAGGCCGCCCAGCGCAGGGCAAGCCGCGATTTGGGCGTGTGCGGAGCCGGCCGGTGCTCGGTGGCCTTCACCATGAGCACGTTTGGGCCGCATGAGGTTTGGCCGCCGCACGACCCCACGAGGCCGAGCATACAACTCTGGTCTCCCGGATTCCGTGCGCCGTCAGGACCGCTGAAAGGCGAGCCTCGTCAGCCAGCACGACGTGGCCTCGTTGCGATCTCGAAGAAAGATTCAGCTTTCCGAAAGCCATCGCTGGCCCCAGTTGGGTCCCCCTTGGATAGGCGCCGTGAGCCGGAATCTTGCGAGGACACGCTGGGCCTTCGTGCTCGGCGAACGCCACGCGCTGGCGAAGTCTTCGTGCAACTCGCGTCACGATCGGCAGCAGCGATACTCCTGGCCAGGGCCCCGCGCGGAGTGGCTCGCCGGTAGGCTGGGAAGGGCCTAGAGCCGTTGGAACTTCGCTTGGGGTTGACCCGATCTGACGGACATCCAGGATGAGGGGCGCAGCCCCAGGAGGATGTCCGGATGGAAGGCAGCCGACGGTCACGGCCACGGGTTCACGGCCGAGTACGAGGAGGAGGTAGTGACGCTCTGTCAAGGCGGCGGGCGCACGGTCGCGGGGTGGGTAGGGATTCTCGCGACCTCGACCTGACGGAGACCGCGGTGCGGCGCTGGGGCGCCCAGGCGGAGATCGACGCACGTCAACGCGAATGGTCTGACCAGCGGCTTTCTTCGCTAATAGGCAGGCACCATCCACGCCACTTCGCCCTCTGCCCTCACCGTCTGGAACCTAGCCGGGCCGTCTCCATCTTTTGGCCACCACACTCGGAGACCAGCGTGCTCGCATGCGCATGAAGGGGACGCACAGTCGTTGCGGGATAGCTAGGCAGGGTTCACGATTCAGCTGGCTACCCCACCTCGAACAGCCGGACTGGCTGCTCGAACGTGGGAGCGCATGGCTGCCCCGGTCGAGAGCGTCGAGACCTCGGTGGGGGTGCCGGGGCGTGCGTGTGGGGACTGAGGGGAGGGATCGCCGCGCCAGAATGCTTGAGCGATCTTGAGACCAAAGTGAAAGGCTCAGGTCATTTTGGGCGCCTCCGCAGGCAAGCCTGGCCCGCAGTTCGACGGGGCGCTGGGTTGAGCCACCTGGCCATCGGCCTCTCGGGATGGCTGCTCGTTCTCTTCGGCATCTTGTTCATGCTCCTGATGATCGCGCTCGCGGGCCTGGTTGCCTTGCTCTTGAGCCTGGGCCTCGCTCGCGCCATCGCCTTCTGGCCGTTCGCTGTGATCCTTGCTCTCCTGGTCCTCGGGGCCGTGTGGGCTGGCTTCTTGGGTGTGACGAGCCTGAGGCGGATAGCCTTCAAGACCCTAGGGTGGGGGCGCCCGCCCAACTCCGATCCCCTCGGCTTCAACCCAAGGGAGCAGTTGATCGTGCTGGCCCAGAACGTTCGGACCCGGAGAGTCCTTGTGACCGTTCTCGCTGGAGGCACGGTGGTGGGAGTTGTGAGCGGAATCCTCGTAGTGCTCTAGGCGCGCCCCGTCGCCGTAGACGCCTCCGGGTAATCGCGCGGAAGACGTCGGGGTGAACCCTCCGGGGGGGCGAATGGGGGGGGCGAACGGGGGGCTCGAGAATGAAGGCGCGAAGGCATCCGGCGGAACGTGCAGGGCGACGCCAGGCTCTCCGATCGCGGTGGGCGGCGCCGCTTGCTCAAAACCCATGCTGTCCTCTGCGTGAGTCCCGGAGTTCCACGACGTGCTGCCGTCGAGAGATGTGGAGGCCCGGATGTCGGCGGGTCCGCGGCTATCGTCCTCTGGAGCCAAGATTGCCCGCCTCAGAGGAGGCCTCTCCACGATGGAAAGGTTGCTGCTGCCGCACCTGGGTCCGGTTGTTGGAGCGGGAGACGAGGTGCGCCTCGGCGCGAATCGCCATCCTGGCGGAGGTGTGGCGGAAGGCGCTGGGGGTGGAGGTCGGCGACCCTAGCGCGTCAGCCGAGGCGGGCGTAGTTGTCGACGAGGCCCCCGCAACCGCTTCCCCCGGTCCGTCCGACTAAGGCGCAGGTCGGACCCTCGATCCCCGCCCCACGTACGGGCGCCTCGCCTAGCGACGGCTGGCAACGCCCCACTCTCGTCCCTCTCTGAACTTTGAACTCTGAACACTGAACTCCGTCCGGGTCGGGCGGCCTCCGCACCGGCGCCGCCACGACCCTACATCGGGGTGCGCGTGACGGAGCGCTCGATAATGAAGCGGACGGCATACCGTCCCGGACTGTCGAAGGAGGCGATGCCGGGCCCGATTTCCTGGGCGCCGCCGCGATAGCGCCCAAAGCCGATCGCGAAGCGGGTCACGTCGACATCGTCGTTGCTCAGCTCCACGCGGCCGTAGATCGTCGTCGATCGCTGGCGGTCGTCGGAGACGATGACGAACGCGGCGCGAGGGTCGCGCAGCATCGCGTAGGTCTTCCCGCGACCCCGCGTCGTCGTCGTCCAGACCTCGCCGTCGAGGACGCCAAAGCCGACGTAGGCGGAGGCGACGCCGCCATCCTTTGTCGTCCAGACGATCGCCCCGCCGTAGGCGTGGGTGATGCTGTGCGGCTCCCGGATGACCGCCCAGGCGTCCTTCAGTTCCGTGCTCACGCGCAGCGGGGGCGCCGGCGACGTCGAGGGCTGAGCCTGCTTCTCGGCGACCCACCGTTCCACCTCGTCTTCGCTGACCAGGTGGTCGTCGCTGGTCACGCGCTGCCCGTTATCCACCGAAGATCTTCTTATGCGTGAAGGTGACGAATCGCTCAGGGTTGAGGCGGACCACGTAGTCGTGGCCGGGCCGGGCGGCGCGGACGCGCTCAGCGACTTGCTCCTCGCTGAGGCCGTTGCGCCTGGCGACGGCCAACACGACGCGGACGAGCGTCGGGAGGTCGTCTACGAACGCCACGGCGCCGCGTACGGTCACGGCGCCGACGCCGTCGCCGCCGTCGAAGACGACCGACGCACGCGGGTCACGGCGGAGGGCCGGGATCGCCTCGTCGCCCTCGAACAGGAGCAGGTAGGCGGCGCCGTTGAGCACGGCGTGCTTCGCATGGGTCCCGCCGGGCGACCCGTCTTCCGCCACCCAGGAGAGGCTGCAGCCCCGCCCCAGGGTGATCAGCTCCCACGTTTCGTCCTCATCGAGTTGGTAGTCGTGGAGGTTCTCGACGGTGAAGACCTGCTCGCCGCTCGCGACCAATTCGCGCTTGCGTTGGACCCACTCGTCGACCTCTTCGTCGGTCGCTTCTATCCGGCGAGCTGGCTCGGCTGACATGAGTCTCCCTCCGTTCTAGGCGTTCGAATCCGCACGTCGTTGCCGCCGAGGCGGGTGCCCAGCGCCAGGATTCACTCCTCGCGGGCGCCGCGGCGGGCGCTGGGCGGAGGCTCCACACCCATGAAGGTCTTCCCGATGTTGCGGTAGTGGCGATAGGTAATGAGGCCGTGCGCGGCCGCCTGATGGGCGTCACGCAGCTTGCGCTCCAGCGGGCTGTCCATATTGCTCCCGGTCGTCCCAGAGAGGTTATGGACGGAGTCGACGACGACGCGCGCGGTTTGGGCGGCGTGGACGGTTGCCAACCGCGCCCGCTTGAGGACATCCCACGTGGGAAGCATGTTCCCGACCGGGGGCAGCGGGCCGAGGTCGGCAGCGAGCTCCTCCTGCGTCTCGAGCATCCAGGCGCGCGCCGATTGGAGCGCCGACTCCACTTCGCCGATGCGGTACTGGATCTCTGGGATATCGCAGAGGAGCGTCCCCGCCGACTGCCAGGGCGCCTTGGACTGAGCGAGCTCGTAAAACGCGTCGAGAGCGCCCCGTGCGACCCCGATGGCGACGGCGGCCTTGTTGTAGTCGACCTGGGTCGCGTTGCGGTAGGTCGTGTTGTCGTAGGGCGGGAGCTCGGCGCCGTAGCTGCTCGCGAGCTTATCCGGCACGAACACGTCGGTCGTGCGGATGTCGTGGCTGCCCGTGCCGCGCATGCCAGCGGTGTTCCAGGTGTCGACGATTTCGAACTCGCCCTTCGGCACGAGGAAGTTCATCAGGTCACCGGGCTCAGGCTCCCAACCCGCGGCGGCCTCCTTCGACCGGTCGTTCGGGGGCGTTACCCACGTCCAGGTCGCGTTGTGCGCACCGCTGCCGAAGCGGGCCTGGTGCGAGACGGTCCAGCCGCCCTCGACCGGCTGCGGCTTGAAGTACGAGCCCGGCCCCGGGGCAGCCGCGCAGCAGATGACGATGCCCCAGTCGTCGTAGAGTTCCTGGGCCGCCTCCGGGTCGAGCGAGCGCGTGACGAGGCTGTTGATCTCGGAATTGATCTGGACGCACCAGCCGATCGAGCCGTCAATCGCGGAGGCGGCTTCGATGACCTTGATCTGCTCGACCGGCGTCAGGTTCTCGCCGCCGAGCTGCGGCGGCAGCGCAAACCGGTAGAGGCCGGCGTTCGCCATTTCGTCCGCGGCCCACTGCGGCAGGCGGCGTAGCTCTTGAGCCTCGTCGCCGGCAGCGGTGAGTGGCTCGCGGAGGTCGTTGACCCGCTGCACGGTCGGAGTTTCGCTGAGCTTCGCAATGCGCTCGCTGATCTCGGCTCGGACCATCGCTATGCCTCCATGTGCGGCCACGAGGGCGGGTCGCTCGCCCTCCGGGCCGGGCTGGACCCGCCGGCGCTCAGTCCCGGGGGGTCTGCAACATCTTCATGAAGCCTTCGCGCGTCTCGCCAGCGAGGAGCTCCAGGCGAATCCCGGACTCGTTGTTGATGTACTGCGCGCCCGCCAGGCTCTTGCCGTCCGGTCCCAGGCTCGCCCCCTCGTACGTGTAGCCTTCGGACTCGAGGCGGGCGATCTCGTCCTCGACGTTGTCGCAGAAGACGCCGAGGTGGTGGATGCGT